>Ga0181612_134450_pt1 | contig 11070 bp, 11 predicted proteins | sample HoacroProtozoa21_FD_119630 | JGI IMG/M metagenome (GOLD analysis project Ga0181612, IMG submission 119630) | Hoatzin crop microbial communities from Cojedes, Venezuel. Combined Assembly of Gp0051906, Gp0051904, Gp0051908 | reverse complement strand
GTTTCCAGCTGCGCAAGCCTGGAGGTGCCAGTGCTTGAGCGTGCTCAGAATCACAGAATGTTCGGAGTTGGAAGGGACCTCTGTGGGTCACCCAGTCCAACCCCTGCTGAAGCAGGGTCACCTACAGCAGGCTGCACAGCACCGCGTCCAGGCGCATTGTCGCACTTGGCAACCTCTTGGTATCCAAACAAACCGTACAGGGAAACAGCCTTAATTCTCTTAAATTACACAGACAACAGTTGCATTTTTTGCAAATGAACATGGAGCACAGAGTCAGCAACCAGAGCCCATCTCTGCAGACCAGGGGCTCCGCACAGTTGATCTGGAACAATAAATAGCAGTGAGACTTGGGATCCAGAGCAGAGCGGGAAGACAGATCCCATCTGCTAAAAGGTTACAAAAAAGGATCAAGAAAACGATGTCTTCTCGTTAACATCTCCTGTTCGACAGGAAACGAAGGCCCAGTGCCTGCATCACCCACGCACTGCAGCGGGACAGCTGATATAGCCAGCTCCTCGAGGATCTCGCTTCAAGAATCTACTTTTGAGCTCTTCCAGGAACGGAACATAAATCTGGAGGCTGGCAAGCAAAAAACTCCAGGCTTAACTAGCAAAAACAACTAGTAAGAAGACAGAAGAAAATAAGATTTTGCAGTTTTAGAAATATGTCAGAAAATTCCACCAAAAGAAAGCAGAAGCGGGGTTAAAACTGCTCAGGCAGAACCGTTTATCGCATCCAGCGTGAAGAGCATGGGCAGATGTGTGCAGCCAGGCTCCAGGTGCGGAAAAGACCCCTTGAGCAGTAGATTGTGATTTTGAGGAGGATGACAAATTTGGACCAAAGCACAGTCCAATGTTCAAGATATTAAATGCTCAAGATATTAAATAAAAACAACCTGAAAAATGTATTTAAATCAAACTTGAGTATTTGTCACTGCTCTAAAATAGCTCTTCCTGCTACAACTTGTATCATGCAGTCTCAAGAGTCTCTCATTGCACAGTTCCTGTGAGATGAAGATACAAGCAGATTAATAGCACAGCTACTGTTCTTATCTGAATACATGTGTCTTAGCACCAAACCCATCAGTAAGAGACAGAATTCTTCTATTTTCTCATAGAAAAGAAGTGCTGGTATCACTGTCAGATACATAATAGTAGAGCCACAGAAGAGGTGGCTGGGGAGGGATGTCATTTAGTCCTCCCACATAAAGTCAACTGTCACCAGGACTTGACCAGGTCAGTAGTGCGTCAGTCTAGCCAACTCCTGAAATCATTCAAGCTTTCTGAGTGACCTGTCCCAGTGTTGCACTGCCCTCCCAGGCAAAGAAACTCTCTTGCCCTCACACATCTCTAGTTGTCTTCTGCTAGCAGCTCGTCCTCGTACACATCTCTGCCTTCTTTACAACATTCCAGAAAATCAATGCGCCTCAGTTTTAAGGGGCGTTTACCCTGCAGAAGAGTGAACTTCATGGCTAAACCCTGATCGCAGCTATACATGTACAGAGGTTTGTAATGGGACACCGAGCCACCGAGAAATTAAGTGATTATCCTAAAAATTCGCAGCATATTACAGAAGCAGGACCTTGAGACTTCAGCATCCAAGTCACTAACTGCAGACACGTAAACTGCACTAATATCAATCAACACAGACAGAAAATCCATAAGTGGACTATTTGCTAAATATTTGGTAGTTGCTTGTCTTTTGCACAACCTTTATAAATAGTAACTGAGATTCCAAAGGAATCAGTAGATATTATTCTCCTTACTCAATAGATGGGGACGCAGTTGCAAAAAGATGAAATGACTCATGTGACCTCGAGCAGTGAACAGGCAGCAGTGACTAACTGGACCACGGCCTTTCTCAGTGCAGTGGCCCTGGCTCTTTTTATTTGGGCTCAATAGCATGATATTCAGCCCAGAAACTGGTTTGGGGATCCTTAACATTTTCATGAAATTCAATTTCAGCTTGGCTTCCTGTTGATTGCCAGAAGAATTGTTGTTTCCCATGGAACACCATCGTCTTCATAGTGCTTACATCACGGACCTGCATAAAGAAAAAACGAACGATCATATCACAGCAGCCTACAAGTGAAGCACCCACAAAATGCTGGGGACTTGCCAATGGGCCACTCAGGGGAAAAGCTGCCCTATACAAATGTTAAAAGAAATATAGCAGACATCAGCAGTGCTCGTTCACACCCGCCTTTCCATAACAGAGATCAGAGTCTGACCCTCTCGGATTCGTGACTGAACTTCACAACTGGATGGAAATGTCTAATGAGGAGATGGGTCCGCACCCACCCAAACTACCCCCTTTAGGTGTCTGACTCACCAGGATGTAATTAAAATGTGTCTGGTTGCCCTCGCTGCCCAGGCCAATATATAGAGCGCGGATAGCTATGCGATGCCGAGGAGCCACATTGATGAAGGTCCGACACACTACTTCTGGCCTTTGATCAGGCAATCGCACAGGATTCACTATTTCACCTTGGGGACCAAAGAGCTGCTTGTCACAGTCTGAGAGGGGGAAAGGCAGCAGAAAAGAAAATGATTTAGACAAGTGTTCAGCCACCTCCAAGAAAGAAATCATTTAAATTAAACACAGGCAGAAAAGTTTCTCTAAGGATTTTCATCTGGGAACCTCCAAGCATTAGCGAACACCTGCCCAGGGCTTGCCTTTAAAACAGAGGGGTAGTGCACAAGTAATATTAATTCCAACACTCCTCAAGCAGGGGCTAAAAACTATGCAAGGTTTCCATAGATTTCCATAAGCAACCGTGACCTGTGGAACTCCTCAGGCCCTATCATGTGTGCCTTAATCTAAAGCAATCGCAAAGCTTTCAATAAGGTACCTTGGTAATATTTTTTAGTTGCAGTTCTGCTGTTGTACTGAAGAATGACCCCATTTCCTGGCAGCAAAACACGCTGTTTCACAATCAGTGTATTCGTTCTGGAATTTATCAGTGACAAAGGGAGCTTCCTGCAGCCTGTCCGCCACATCATTCGCCCAGAAAACAGCACTACCTCACCTGGAACGGATGAGCACAGGGACTAGAAACACTTGAAGTAAAAGGCTGCAACCTATCTTACATAGGTCTGGAATCAAGTAAATTCTGCATCTTGTCCCTATCTTATCAAAATCTGTCATGAGAACAGTTCAGTTAACTAATCTAACTGTACTGATTCCAGCAAGAGGGTACATTATGGAGAGAGTTTATAACAGGCCCAACCAAGCAGCTCCTTTAACCCCATAAACTCTTTTCATCTCATATCAGCAAACCAGGTAAGAAACCATTATGTAGAGGGAGGAAAGGCATCATCTTCATTTAGTCCCCTCTGGCAAACACTTGGCGGGACAGAAAAACTTGCAAAATGGTTTCAAAGATTACACAGGCTCCCAGGCAGCAAGAACGTTTCAGGGCACCAAAAGCACACGGGCAAAAGAGGTGCAGATCTCCCCAAGGGCCAGGCTTGACCCCAGCACGCCCCGGGCAGCACCTGCACTGCAGTTGAGGGAGCTCGCCAGGACGCTGACTGTTATCTCCTCCCTGAGAGGACGTCCGATGGCCACGGTGCAGTCACTGCTCTCTACACCTGTCATGTTGATGACCCCGGAGGCATTAAGAAAGAGCTTTCCACAGACACCTGTACAGGAGAGGCAGATGAGAAACACATCCAGAAGGAACTACAGCTGCTGAAGAACAGCCCCCATTCCCTTCACAGCACAATGAGCAGACGAGTGCACACCGTCTGGGTAAAGCACAGGAACAATTAGCTCCTGCCCCGAGGAGTCCCACGGGTCAGTAGAGCTTTGGAAGCCCAAGGAAGGGAGTCATTGTTCCTAGCTCAGACAACACGGACAGCTCACGCACACTGGAAGGAACACCATGTTGTCCCTGCTAACCAGCAGTAATCCCTCCCACGCTCCTGTCTCTGTGTGGCAGTGGGGTCACCACCACCCAGCCGCATGCAGTAAGCACCCAGCTCTACCTATCTCTACCTTTTGGCATTCTCCTCCTCACCTCCACTGGTCTCTGTCTGTTCCTGAGGCCCAGCAGATGGAGGAAGATCCAGGTTCTTGTATCTCGCCTCTTTGGTGGTTGCAGCTGTCGTCAGCGTGGCTGGTGTCACTGTCTGCAGCCCTGCTCCACGGGACCCAGTCCCCACTGCCTGCTCAGGACAGGGCCCTGCGGAGCAGCCACGAACCACGATGGCCTTGGGGAAGCGCCTGCAGAAGATGGGGTTCACGTGCTTACGGGTTAGCGGGTTGAGGCAGAAATCCTGCCGTGTCTGAATGCCATTCCCACATGAAGTTGAACACTGTAGAGGAAGAAACCCACAGGCGTTTATACACATGTTTCAGTTGGCATTTACAAATAAATACATTTATTGTCAGGGAGCTGATCTTTTTTCCCACTGATGCTGTTCTGTTACTTGGCCTTTCAGTGTTTGAGTTTCAGCAGCTATAAGATGGCTCACCTCCCAGGGGATCTCCCAAACTGTATCTCTGAATTGCAGAACGACTTCCCAAAAAATCCAAAAAGATCTGCACTCCAGAAGAAAGTACGCCAAGGACCATTTTTAAACGGCAGCCAAAACCTGAGCTGAGAAACGTGGGAAGCAAACCTATGGCTGCTAAACATAGGACAGTGGAAGGGACGGGAAAAGTCCCTAGAAACAGTTTAGCATTTCTGTGGGAAGTAAATATCCAAGGCAGAAGCGGTATTTCTCCACTGCATGCTTTAGGGAAGTGAATGGCTATCAAACCGCTGCACTAGGCACCAAGTGCTGCGTCTGAACAGGAGCAGATACCTCTGTCCACTCGCTGAAGCTCCATTCATACGAGCACATTCGGATGACACAAGGGACACTGGTAAGGGGCTTCTCTGCCACAGGACACAAATGCTCCTCCAGAAAAATCTCCTTGCCTCGGTGAATCTGCACACAGGCGACCAGCTGAACAGCTAAGCCGAGCCCACAGCTGGAGGAACAGGGGCCAGCTGGGGTTACCTTCCACCTGACAGAGGACATGGAGGAGAAAAATTGAAGTTAGTGATGAATCCTCAGCCTCTACTATCTCTCACTGTAGAAAATGCACTGCAACACCCTCATCCTTACCCCTTCTGTTTCTCAGCAGCTTTCTTCACCACTCTGCCTCACACACTTTGCTGCCTACAGCACTTAGCAGGCAGCTTTTGAAACAAGGCTGGGCAGTCTGGAGCAGGTTTGGAGTTGGACCCAAACAGAGGACATTCACATTTTGCAAGCAGCCCGCAGACCCAAAACATACACTGAGCCTTACTCTGCGTCCATCACAGTGTTGCCCAGGGTGACAAACGCAGGCTTAACTGCAAAAACAATCTTATCTCCCTCCGAAACGCACACGACTCTGAATAGTCAGATCAGAAATCAACCCAGGGTATTTCATCCAGGAAGCAGCATCCGGTAGCACGTAAAAAAAATTCAGACGCCAACAGCTTTCCAGTCCAACAGCAAATAGGGCAGGGCAAGCTCTGCCCCATTTACCAACCCGGAGCCATCTCCTAGATCACACCATACATCTTCACGGACAACCACTCTTCCCCAGCGCTGCTCTTGTGGCCCATGTGGCCGTTTTGACCTCAGAGGGCACAGCTCCAAGTTACACAGCTCCCGCTCCTCTGGGCGAGGCAAACCATCACACTGGGTGTCTGTCACAATCTCTGCTGCCTTCTCCCCAGTCTCCCTTGCACAGCAGAGGACCTTGTGCAACACACCTCCTCCACAGCTTAGCCTGCATGAGCCCATTTTGTAATGCCCCCAACACAGCCATCAGTGAGTACCTCCAGCTGCCACTCATCTTCACTGCGCTTTAAATCCAACCAGTCTACAGAAGTACAGCTGGAATTCTGCTACTGCGCACATACACACTGGCTCATGTTCGAGAGATCAGCAGTCACCCCACTGAGTGCAACACCATAAATCCTGGCGGAAGTGCAATCAACTTCCTTCAGTTCTCAGAGCAGCTATTCTGGATTCTTAGAGCATTTAATTCTAGCCCTTTTCCTTGACACTACGTGGAAACTACAGCTGGCAAACGTGTCACCACCTTTTGCAGTTATGGATTTGTTCCTACTTCCCCAAGGTAATAAGGGATCAAGCAATTTTCTCGTTTTCCCTGGACTCAAACTCCAAAAACTTCACCTAGTTCTGCTTGAGACTATATCAGCCCAGGAAAAACTCTGTTAGTTTGCTCAGGATGGATCAGTGCTACTGTTTTCACAGCTGGCTGTGTTTTCAAACCAGGGGAGAGGAAGATAACATCTGCAGAGCAGCCTGACCCTTACTAAGGGTAAGAGAAGGAGGAAGAGAGGAAGGGACAGAGAGGAAGGAAAGACCTCTCACTGGCTCGCTGTCTCCTGGTAACTGCTTTACCTTGGTGGGCAGGGACTGAGATCACAGACTTCCATCCTGCTCTCTGGCTTTGGCACGGGATGACAGTTTTCTTCTTGGGTTTCTTCTTTGGTGTCATAAGCTACACATACATACTGTAGCTGAGTCTTACCTAGAAAGGGAAGCGATCTTACTGCAGGGCATGCAGGCAAGGGCTGAAAATCTGCCAAGCAGTGGCAGTCGCATCTGTGTGTACAAAACAAGCAAACTCTGCCCAAGCCTCAGGCACACTTACTGCACTCAACCCCCCACCTCTGAAGCACAGCAGCAGCCAGCCCTAAACTATTCCCTGTCTGAGCCAGGTCCCGCTGCCTCTTCCAGACTCAAAAAAGTTGTGACCACAGCTACGCATGCACTAGAGCTGTGGAGGGGCAAAGACCAGGTCCCTGAGGTTCCTAGGCAATGAGCTCACACCTGCAGCCAAGTAACATTTCCCTGCGGCACTGAAAGATCTCACCTCTACCACAGGAGACGGAACACTCTCCAGCTAGAGGACTCCAGACATACACCGTCCGATTTTCCAGCTGGATATGCCCAAGTGACTCCGAAGTCTGAAGTAAGTGCGCATCTTCCTCCTCAGAACACAGTAAAAAGACCCAGACTGACATTGGCACCTGCTTTCCACACCAGTCCCAATCTAATGAAGCCCGGGGATATCTCCACATCAAGCCTACAATATAGTTGCTGTCACTGAAGAAAGAGGCACATTTAAGCACTTTCTCCATTTTTGCAGAACATAGAAATACCAGGAATAGCTAAGGACATCCAAGAGCCAAAACCTCTCCTAATTCACACTAGCCGAAGAGGTACCTGAGACTGTGGATGCCTAAAGCAGTATCTTCCCCATCTGTAAATGTAAACCTGGCAGTAGCTCCCCAGTACAGATTTGGACCAGTGATCCTGCGCTGAGAAGCCCTCTTCCCTACTAGCAACCCTCTCTACCATGTCAGAACCTCTCTGTTTGCCAGTGAGGTATTTCTGAGTGGACCAGGGGTTATTTCTGTTTCTCATTTTGTTGGACTCTGCAAGGAGAAATGAAGAAGGACCATAGTCAACAGCTGCCCTTAACAAACCACCACTATGAATTCATTAATCCAGCAGCATAAATTAAGAGGGACAGAGCTGTCTAAAGTGACAGGATGAACCTTTAACTGGGCAGACATCCTTGGTGTAAACCACCCTCCCAGAGTCCAGTAGTAAAGTGATTGTTCTTAACTGGTAGACCCAAGTGCAAAGCTCCCAGTGAGGCTCCTGAGACAAGCCCAGCCAGTAAACTCACTTTGTCCCAGCCTAAAGGGCAGACATTAACCACACACGGCACAACGGAGGGGGGTTTTTCTTCCGCTGGGCACAAGCTGTCGTCCACAACAGTCTCCAATCCATCACGAAACTGAACACAGGTCAGATTCTGCTGGGCAACTCCAGTTCCACAGGCAGCAGAGCATTCATCTATCTGAGACATCTTCCACCTAAATGGGAAGTAGTCGTATCACCCTATTGCTCATCTGGATCACAGAGGTTTATTACTCACACCAGTGATTACAGAAATGGGTCATACAGAGCATTCAGCTTCTCTGTTTCAAGAGCCTTGTCTGGATGTGATTGAGAGGACAACTGCTGGAAATTTAAGTCCTTGCACCAACAGCTCTCTAGGACTAAAAGCGTGTAAGCTAAAGAGCTATAGTTCACAGTGTAACCACTTTTTATTAAACACTAAAATATCTACAAGAACAACGTCTGGGCAGGTTTGGCCCTTGGTCCTCTTTCCAGTCTAATTAACACAAGGGTCTCCTCCAGAGTAAGATCAAATCTTTGTTGGCACAATCTTGGAAAGGATGTGAACAGACACCTCCTTCTGGCCATGCCCTCAAAGTATTTTCATTTAGCAGACTACTGTAAAATACTGGAAGGACTATCTCCCATTCATTCAGCTGACATCTCAACTACCTCATGGGACCTGGAAAGACAGAACATGGTTTGGGATCCACTACACCATTATAATTAGGAAGAAACTACTTTTTTACCTTGCACAATGCAAATGAGACTGCAGAGAGTGGGTTAGCTGGCAGAGAAAGGACAAGCAAAGCAAGAATTCAGCTGAGCTTCCAGGAACACCAACCTGTACAGGCATGGCTCCCTGGCACAGGGCTTGTGCTCTGAAAGGGGCTGTGGGAGCTCCAGACACCACTGATCTTCTGTTATTTCATTCTTTGTCTGGTCAAAGCACACATGATCCACTGGTTGCGTCCCTTGGATATAAAAGGAAATTGAAAGGAACGTGTAAACAAAGTGGACAGCTCACCTCTATTGTGCTAGGAAGATGCAGTAATTTCACTTTACTGAAATCATCTGTGTGGGAAAATGGCATATTTGGGAATACAGACTTTCTACAAACACACCAACCCCTTCTTTCTGATATAACTTTTCCTCAAGAGCTTTAAAGTGACTTTCCAAGATGAACACCCCAGAAGATGAGAAGATTGATGGATAATCCACTGCCAAAATGGAAAGACTGCTGTAAACTGGCTGTTTGCAAGAACAAGAATATCAATCACAATTTGGTCAAAATTACTTCTAATGATCTTGATGCCTAAGTGATGAAGGACAGGTTGCTGAAAATAAGCTCTAGCAGTCAGACATTTTTAAATGACGCTCTGTAGAACGAATCACGTAATATCATCACGCAGCCTTTGTACCCAGACAGTACCACGCCAATGGCCTCAAAGTGATCATCAATATCCAAAACTAGACTAGGGGTACTGGGAGAGAAACTGCAGACCTGCAGTGCCTGTCGCATACAAGAAATAAAATATTCAGAAAGCACAGCTATAAACAAGATTTTTAACAATACTGAACCTAACAAGTACAGTGGGTGAAAATCCAAACTTAAAAAAGCTACAAGCAAAGCTGTAAAGAGTCTCCTTTGCAGCGAATAAGCTACCCACAGAGAGACAGGCATTCCTGAATCTCAGAGACTGTGACCCTGAGAAGCAAATGTCAAGAATCAATCAGCAATGTTATCTTTTCATTACCCTCCTTGTTTTCAAATAATGTCTACGGGTAAGGAGGGCCTGACCATCACTTTCAGCTCTCAAGATGCAATTTCAGCTCGGATTCTCAACTTTCTGCTATTTCAACTTTCAGCTTTCTCACTTTTTCATTTGTGACTGAATTAGCTGCGAGGCCCTAGAGCATTTTGAGTTCTTTACTTCAGGGTTTCAGCAATCAGTTCACCTGAGGAATCTGCTGGAGAAAAGCTTTCTGGGCATAACTAGTCCTATAGATTGACTTCCATAAGTATTCATTAATGTATTTTCTAAATCCTTGCCACAAAAGTCATGAGAGACTTGCCAGTGTCATCTCTATTATCCGGTAAACAAGATGTCAGACTGTCTACCAGAGTGATCTGTTGCAATCTGCATTATGATTTCGTCAGGGAGACAGAAAGGATTAGCCACGGCACAGGAATAGAATTCTAAGCAGGAAGTTTCATAATTAGCTCTGAGGCTTTAGTTAGACACTAGACACCACTTTGGTCTCAGACTTTTGATGTTTAGCCAACTTCAAATTACTGTCTTCAATAACTTTGAAAAATCTGAGAAAATGATTTAGTCTTCAAATCAAAAGTTCAGTTAGAACCTATTTAAAAATCCCCCTCACGATCAAACATTTTCCCTATCATCTTGATGATTCAGCGCATTTACTGATTGGCTAAATTAATTCAAAAGCTGTACCACTCTTTTCTTTGGTTCAGTTTAACACTAGCAACTGCAGCTCACTTTCAGCAATTTGCTTTCAAGTTCTGTTCAGTTGTTTAATAAGCTCTATCCAAGTATCTATCACTGATGTCACACTTCTTTCAGTCAGCCCAGGAGAGCCCACAGAGTGAAGATCTGGGTGACTTCTTAAGCTGGGTAGCTTATTCACTGCAAAGGAGACTTTACAGCTTTTTTTTTTTTTGCCAGCCAGGCAAAGTAAAAGTCTGCCCAGATCTCCATAAGAGGTAAAGACTGAGTACTGCTGCCTCACCTTCCCCACAGGTCACTGAACAGGGACCCCGCTGAGGAATCCACACATGTGTCAGATTCTTTCTGGGGACAAAGTAGCTGAAGGTGATGTCTGGGTTGGTGGCATCGCCATATTCTCTTGCATACCTTCGATAGACCTGATGAAGGAACAAGTTGTGGTCAATGCACAAATCAACTCAGACTCATTTCTGAGGACAAAGATAAGTGCAGCGAGTTCCCCTTTTTTCCATCCAATCCTCAGCCTCAATGCTACAATTCTCAATTCTTGCTAGATCACAGAATCACAGAATGGTTGGGGTTGGAAGGGACCTCTGTGGATCATCCAGTCCAACCCCTTGCTGAAGCAGGGTCACCCAGAGTAGGCTGCACAGGACCTCGTCCAAGCGGGTTTTGAATATCTCCAGAGAAGGAGACTCCACAACCTCCCTGGGCAGCCTGTTCCAGTGCTCCGTCGCCCTCAGAGGGAAGAAGTTCTTCCTCATATTCAGCTGGAACTTCCTCTGCTTCAGTTTGTGCCCGCTGCCCCTTGTCTTGTCAATGGGCACCACTATAAAGAGTCTGTCCCCATCCTCCTGACACCCACCCTTCAGATATTTATAAGCATTTCTAAC
>Ga0181612_130842_pt1 | contig 11070 bp, 7 predicted proteins | sample HoacroProtozoa21_FD_119630 | JGI IMG/M metagenome (GOLD analysis project Ga0181612, IMG submission 119630) | Hoatzin crop microbial communities from Cojedes, Venezuel. Combined Assembly of Gp0051906, Gp0051904, Gp0051908 | reverse complement strand
TTTTATGTTGAAATGAGCTGGAACGCAATATTGGAACCTGTTTTCGGCTTCTCATAAAATTAACTTACGGCTTATGCGAGCATAAACTCCATGGAACATTTTTTCCAGGACAAGTCCCCTTTTATCTAAGCCTCTAAGTATTTGCAGAATTTCAGAGGCTTAGAACATCGGATTTCTTGAAGGACGTGCCAGGGTTTCTTCACATTATTTAATTAAACTTTTGTTTTCCTAAAACTTTGAAGACTGTGTACCTTTCATCAGTAGTCTGGGCCCCTTACAGTCTGCTGTGCTGTTTCTGTTACCAACACTGTAGAGCCTGTGTGATTCCGACGTGTGTGAACAATAGTGCTATTGCTACGGCACAGTTTAATCTGTCGTCCCTTGGCTGTGCCCGTACAGATGATTTTATGACCATACGCAACAGTTTGTGCGTGTTGACGCAGCTGTGCTTTATTTGAGTAAGAAAAAATGTAATCTGCAGATAATCTTGACAGCTGTGGTTCATGTAGTACGGAGAACTTGCTGAGGGTAGCTCCTTAGGTAATTAATGATCATGGGTAAGTGTCATGTATACATGACAATGTTTGTTATTACTACCTTTTTATTGCTTTATTGGCATCAGGAGACTAGCTAGGGATGTTAGGGGGTGTAGTCTTGATGTTATTGGCATAGAGAATCCTGGGAAGCTTCCAACAGTTGTTAAGTAGAAATTTAATCTATTTTAAAGTCTTTTCCAGCCTAATTTCTACCCAGAGATTAGTATGAGAGAGGCAAATAACATCCTGCAGTAGTTATATAAAATAAACTGATTCTCTTTACCATTTTGTATTTATATGATTCAGCAGTATTTAAGTATGGACAACACCGTCCTCTACTTTTTCTTTTGTATAAACAAGTCTGACTACAGTTAACATTTAGGGCAAGATTTGCCTCTGCACCTTTTAAGTAAACGGTAACCACAATGGAAAGATCCCAATGCCTAGGTGGCTTTTTTTGGAACGCCATTTATAGTAACACTTAAACTTGATAAATATGTCGAGGTGCAAAAGTCTAATTTGTATGGGACTTAGTTTTATTTTAAAAATTAAAGCACTGTGCATGTAATTTGGTTTCTACCTGCCCATAGTTTTATTTCTGGGAGATCACAAAGCCTTTCCCTATTTTCCTCCTACTCTTGAAATGAACTGTTTCTTCTGGTAGTAATGAAGCAGGCTGCAGAAATGGCTTGTAAAGGAGTTAGGAGCACAGCATATGGCAGGTGTTCTGCAGAGACAGGACTCCCCAGTCCAGCACTTCTTAGGAAAACAGGTAAAATTTTGAGGGAGAGATTCTGACAAAGACAAGTCTTTTGGAGTGGGGGAGAATGAAGGTAGAGTACTAACAGGCATTTCAGCTTTTGCTTGGTGTTTGTTTGTAAAAATGGCTCGCTCTCCTCTTTGCTTGTTTGCATTTCATTCGGAATTTGCTTATTTCCAAATCTTAAAAATGTAAGCAGAGTTTCCAACCCCTTTTCGCTTTTTCTCCGATGGCAGTGAAACTTATCATTCCTTGGGTTGAGGTCCAGAAGCTGGAAAGAACCTCCAACGTCTTTATGACCGACACAGTCCGTGTCACCACTCCAAATAAGGAGCGTGATTTCTCCACGTTCCTCAATATCGCCGAGGCTTTCAGGATCATGGAGCAACTGGCGGATGTGACGCTGCGAAGGCTACTGGATAATGAGATCTTTGAACTGGATCCGGGGCTACAGGATCCTACTCAGATTACCAAGAGGTAAAAAGCTAAATTGTTGTATGGAGCAGAGGTTCGATGGTGGGCTTCGTGGTTTGCTTTGTTAGCTGGGTAAGATTTCCAAGGTTTACTTGACTGGGTGCAAAAGAGGTTTTATAATGTATTATGGTGTATCCCATAGGTGCATTTTAACTTGTGTGCCAGATACTTTTTTCCACTTTATATTCTTCCCTTAAACATCACTGTGGTTTTTTGTTTGTTTGTTTTAAAAGTACCATTCCCTGAAGATTGCAGGAAAGGATATTTTCCATATTCCCTGAAGAGCCACAGTATTTTGTTTATAATTTTGGCAATGTGTAGGCTTTCCTAGTACCGTCAATTCTGTAGAATTATTGCTTTTGATCATATCTGAAACACAGAGTTTCCCACTAGTGTGGTTACCATGGCTGATTTAGTAAGCAGTTATAGGACTGAAAAACCCCCAGGCAGTTGCAACAGATTAATGTGCTGCTGTCAGCTCTACGCCATGCCTCGCCAAAATGCATCTCTGCATTCCTCTCCCACTACAGAAATGCATTGGGCTCTCGGGGGGAAGAGCGGTCACTGTTCCTCTGCTGGTAGCGCAACACCCGACTTTGTGTTTTCTGTGCTGCTGTGTGAAAGGGGACGGGAAATTGCCCAGAGGAATTTTAGGTGGGCAGGATGGAACAGCCCAAACTGGAATTTGCCTGGGGCGTCAGGGTTAAGGTGCTGGTTTAAAACACTTCTTTTCTGAATGGGGTGTGAGTGGAGCACACTCCTGAATCATACCCTTTGCTGCTCTTCCTTCCTCCCCTACTGCCAGAAGTGTGAAGGGAATTACCCAGGTGTTCCTTCCTGGCTAAAAGGTAAGGAATGTGTGGTATCCTTTCCCAAAAAGAGAGAGACATGGCCAGTAGCGTTTTATTGTTTCTGAGGGGCATTTTTGTAGTGGGGTTGGATAAACATCTCAGCTAAATGCTTCTGCAAAGTTTCATAATGGAGTTTAATGTAATAAAATGCACTTTTTCTGCAATTTCATGTGTACGCATGATAAGGAAAATCACTGACACTAGGATTTCACCCATGATACCATCAAGGAATTAATTTGAGGTGATACAGTGGTGAGCAGCCATAAACATCTTTGCAGGCTTTCTTTTCATAGCCAGGGTTCCTTTAAACACAAGAGCTACCTTTTGTTTTTACCATGTATGTGTAACTGGATGTTGTTAACATTGTAGGCTTTTGGCCCAGGAAATGTAGGCTCTGTACTTTGACTATTGTAGGATATGGCTTTGAGTGATAGGCTGTGTCTAAGACCGCTTCCCGGCTCTACCATTCCACCCTCCTCCTGCTTCTGGACTGAGAAGTTTGACGCGCAAAGCAAGGAAAGTAAATCCAGAGGAGATGTAGCAACAAAGTGGGGGGAGATATTTTCAACATCTACTGATTTTTAACTCGTTGTCACTTCCCGAAAGAGTCTTTGAATCAGGGGTATTGACTGAATAGAAAGCCACAAAGAAACTTAAAATTACAGTTGCAAGGAAAAGCATAAGCTTAGTAATATGCTGTAATAAGGAGGCTCTCGGAAAATCAGCCTGGAAGTAGCTTGTGGCATTTTTGAAAAGTGCTACGTCTATTAGCAAGTAAGCAACAGAAACCGTCCCACATGTCTATTCAAACAGGTTTTTTCCTCTCCTTCCTTCCAACATAAAAAAAAAGGGGGGGGGGGAGGGTTGCTGGGAGAGGACAAGGCAGGCTAAAAATATGTTTACTGGAGAGTTCCTGGGCAAAATGTTCTTTGCCCTGTGCTGATGTGCTGTAACGTGAGATGGCAGAAAGGGAAACATGGAAGATGCTGAAATCCCATTTCCTCTGCATGAATTAGACAGGTAGTGGTTGGATAAGTTGCTGTTTCTGGTGCCCTTTGTCACACTTCAGCAACCACTTTGATGTGAACACGGTTAAGAAAGACTGTAGTTTGAACAGTGGATAAACTGGTTTTCAATGCTAACATGTTGGGGGGGGTTGGACTTTTTTTCGTGTGTGAAGTTTTTGTTGCTTTTTTTTTTTTTCCTGTAGACTTTGTAGTACTACAAGAACAACTCTTTTTCACTTGACATTTTTTCCCTAATAATTGTCTTTGTTAATTCTTGTGCATGATTTGGAAGCAAATAGTAGTCTACCAAAATGAAAGCAATGATCCACACATCATTAAAATTATTCCAGCTGTGTCAAATTCACGAAGTTGCTGTAGATTGCTTTTGTTTGTTAGGCTTACTTTTGCAAGAGGCTTGTCTCAATATCTTTTTTTTTTTAAAAAAAAGCATTTTTAATGTCGTCATGATCTGCATATTCTACAGTCTGAAAACCAGAAACCTTTGCTGCTGTTCCTGAGGCTGTTGGGGTCATCCTGCTGAGCAGTGGGGGGACGGGACTCGGAGAGGCTGTGAGATCAGGCCCACAGTCTGTGACACGTTGTATCATGGCCAGAGTCACACAAGTTGATATACAAGTTTCTGTGCCGCTTAAAGAGAGGATGAGGCTTGGAACAATGGATTACAAAGAGATTAATGGCAATTAAGTTAATTGCCATGAAAAGCAAAGTAAAGCTGAGGTGTTTGATAAGTACAAATTCCATTTCTTGCAGGTATATTTCTGTGCCATACAATTTTACTGGAACATACAGTAACTATTTTTTCTTTTTTAATAGAAGATCACTAAAATCTCTGGTATAGGTTTCTTGTACTTCTTATTTCCATCTCTTTCCGGATGCAAGAATACCCATTGCATTCCTCGAATGTAATGAGGAAATTTGCCAGAGCAGAACAGGCAATTAAAAAGCTTTAGTGCTGGTGTCAGTAAGGTTTTGAAAGTATGATAAGTTTCTCCAGGCTCTAACCACCTTGGTTTCTTCACGTCTAACTGTGAATTGCCAATGAGGATGGCTTTGCTTCATGTAAAGGCAAAGAAGGTTTTCAACACTGATCTAAGCAGAATGGAAATTCTTTGAAATATCTTGAATCGTAAATGTCACTTCAGTCCACATTAATTCCTTCCGAGAGGGAACCCGAGAATGCTGTAAACCTTGAGCAACGCAGAGGATGGGACTAGAAGGAACCTCCTTTTATTGCACCTGCCTGGCGAAAGGCAGCCCAGCGTGGTGCTCCTCTTCCTCCTGCCAGCGTGAGGCTGTTGGCTCATCTTCAACTCGTGATTCCGTATAACCCCTACTTCGTCTTTTCTTTTTCTTGAATGGCTGCCAGTGGAGTTATCTGCATGCTGCATTTGTGCTGCTTATGGCGTACAGCTGAAAATACTTGTATTGCCTTTTTTCCACGCCATCCCTTAAGCTTGTGAATATCAGTCTGAATCCGATCCTGCTCTTCTGCTCGTTAGCTTCTGCCGGCCTCACGTCGTGTGCAAGTTTAATAACAACAGTCACTTGATCCATCATGCAGATTGCTGATGAAGGCGTTGTACAGAACCTGGTCCAGGACAGATGCCCAGGGAGGTCCTCTCAATACAGCCTTCCAACGTACCAGGGAGCCTTTGAGGGCTGCTTTTTGGGGTAGTCTTTTTCAGCTGGTACTGCAGCTTTTCACTTCAATCCTGTTTTATTCGTTCCCATGTGAAGAAATACCAAGACTTGCATGAAGACTGGCTAAAACATCCGTTGCATCTTCTCCACCAACAAGTCCAGTGTTCCTGTTACCTAAGGGTTGGGTTTACATTTGTCCTGACAAGTCCATGTTGGTTCTTCTCACGTAACTTCTCCTGGCTTGCCTTTCTTGTCACGTGAATTTAGCAGTTCTTCCAATAAACAAGATGTGTATAGTTGGATGTGTTATTTCCAAAATCTGTCCCTTGCTGGAGTCTGAGTAGCAAGAAGAGTCTAGTAATTGGTCTCTAAAAGCAAGAGGCCAGCCAGTCTGTTTCGATGTTAGATAGGCAGCAAGTGACTCAGCGAGCTAAAATCTTGCAAAGTTAACTTTTGTTAGATTTAAAGCAGATAAAAACAGTTGACAGCGAGGATGTCATTTGAAGTGTCCTGATACTTTTAGGCATTTTGTTAGTCTTGTGTGTTATTTCCTTTAATTTAAAACTCTTGGAAGGTAGTGTAGGGGTCACACACAAGGAGTTATCACAGTTCAGACTTGCCATTCACTTTGAAGTGCTGGAGTTGGAGGCAGTCCAGGATCCCGTAATGTGCAAGTCGGGAACTGCTCTTGGAAAGAATTGCTGAGTTTTCTGAAAAGTAGGGAACAAGGCGATTGCATCTTCTCGCCTTTTATTCTTCTGCTGCATGTGTAAACACTTGGCAAACACGATTTTTATGTAACGATAGCATTCCTTCTTTTTCTTAGGTACGGCTCAGCACGCTGGATTTGCTTAAAAACCAAACCAATATGGAAATTGTTAAGTTAGAGGAGAAAATTTCAAACAGATTGGGCCGCAGGTAGAAAGGTTGCATTTCTGTTTGGCATTGGAGGTATTGTGAAACTCAGAATGGAAGCTGTGGGACATGGTGATGTGGGCCAGTCGCTGCATCTTTGCTGTATCATGTTTAAACGTCATGTTTAGTCCTGTCTTGTTTTAGGAGCTCATTTCGTTTGTGAGGTTTTTTTTGAGTTACAGAGTTTGGGGGTTTTTAACCAGCTCTCATTTTGTTTGGCTGTATTTACAAAGGGAAGCAATTGCTTTAAGCCCTTGAATATGCCTGCCTAACAGGAAATATTTTCACGCTGTGCCACTTTCTAATGAAACCTCTTGTCTGAGCCACAGCAGTAGGTGCTGACAGCATTTCATCCCCGTGCTAGCATTTTTCTTTCCAGGGTACCTCCCGCTGGTGGGCTGGCCCCTGTTTCAGCACTTGTCCCTGCGCAGCCATGGCTGTGGTGTGGTCTCTGCGGTGGCCCTGCGGGACCCTGTCACGGGGGGACAGGCAGTTCCAGGGATGTTGGGGTTGGCAGCCTTCCCCTGGTACAGGGTTAGAGGGCTGGGCGCAATGCTTGGCGAATTTACTCCATTTCAGATACGGGAAATGTCATTCTTCGGCTTAAAAACCTGTGGCTTCTTGTCTGAACGGCCCCACACCTGGAGCCTGCAGCCCCAAGAGAAGCAGCAAAGTCCTGAAAACTCAGAAACTGCGGATTTTGGAGCATTGGAAACGGTCATCTCTTAAAGAACAGACCACCTCTGCCTCAGCAGAGGTCCCACTCTTCTATATAATGCCTCTTTCCACATAAAGGTGTAGAAATTTTCACATCCAGACAGATCCAGGGAGGGGTCTTACCTTCTCAGCACAATAGCAGGAGAGCACAGCTCTACCCGGACCTGACTGCAGATGCTATCAGCAGCATTCATCTGTGCTGTGCAGAAATGGAAAATATTTTAGTGGTGAGTTAACTAGGAGGCATATCCTGATCCAGCTTTGTCACAATAGCAGATCGCTGCGGGCACTTATCAGACTTGCTCTCGCTGTGGAATTTAAACTCGGGAAGCAAACTTTTTGTCGTCCTTCACAAAGAGGGTTTCTCTTTGTTCTTTGTGAAAAAACAGGAGACGATTTGTCTGTTTTCCTTGGATAATCTTATTAAGGAAGATAATGCTTGAGAAGGAAACAGCAGCCGAACGCTGGTTGAGCGCATTCTGTCTTTTCTGTTGGTCGCAGATGCAGATCCACCCTTCTCAGGTCTCGGTTTGCTCTCGATTGTCTTCCTCCCTGTTTCACATGGCTTTAGTTTTTTCTATGGATTAAGCTGAAGTAAACCCCTCCCCCCCAACTGATTTACTTACTGAAGCAGAGCCTTCATCTGTCTCGACTTATTTTGAAATAGCAGGGCTGGGGTAGGGGGAGGGTGTCTGCCGAAGAGGATGGTGAAGGCAGGAGTGGAGAGGGGATTTACAGCACCAAGGTGCCACTCCCTGTGTGCTGCAGCCCACGCTTTGAGTTCTTGCAATGGAACAAAGTCAAGTTGTTTTTTTTTTTTGCCTTCCTTTCCCCCCCCTCAAGGTGAATCATGTTTGGAAAAAATTACTTGTAGTAGAGAAAATGATAGAATTTAAGTCCTAACATTTCTGGAGCTGCTGTTGCTGAGCTAATAGCCATGGCCTGTTTATAATGTAATTGCATAGCTCTCAATTACAGCAGACTTCTTCATTAAAAAAGGACGAGAAAAAAAATAATCCCCAAAGCCAAGTCTGTATAACCATAGCTCAGTAAGGAAAGCTTCATTTATTTAAACTTTTTCTTTCCACATAAATGTGGATCGGTGACTGGAGGGAAGCCAACTTCAAACTGAATGTAGTTGGTGCTGTTGTTCCCAGCTGAGTCTGTAAGTGACCTGAAAGTGGTTTGTGTTTTCAACTGTTCTGAGGGCTCTGAGAGGCTGATATATCTGGAAGTCAAGGATGCGATGATGTAAATGCCACCATCATTAACTCTTCTGTTACTGACCCCTTTGGAAGTACTCGTCGAGCAAATGCAGGTGCAAATCCCTGGAGTGATTTTGGTAACGCTACTGGGAAGGGCAACAAGGAACATAAAGCTAATCTCCATTGCTCAATGTATGTTCAGCAGATGAAAGATTTGGTTATCTCCTGGGCATTGAAACCTGTAACTCTTTGAGGGTGGAAAGTGGTACAGCAGCCATAGAAAATGGATGGTTAAATACTAATTAAGAAAAACCCCAACAAACAAACTGATTTATATTAATGTCCTTTCCTTTCTTAGTCACTACAGTAGTTGCTTTCGATCTTATTGTTAAACAAGCAAGTGTTGGTGATGATTCTTTTTTGTGTTTCGAAGTCGGTGTTTTGCATGTTCACATAGGCAATGAAGATTGCTGTGCACAGTGCTTTTGTTCTGTATTCCTCGCCCTTGGTGAGGCTAACAAGAAAACAAGCCTTGCGCTGGGTGTCCTGGCTTTCAGGGTCTTGTGATTCCCTCTTCCTGCTTTCTCTTAAGGGATCTTGAAGCCAGAGCGCAGAATGAATTCTTTCGGGCCTTCTTCAGATTGCCCAGGAAGGAGAAGCTGCATGAAGTTGTAGACTGTTCTCTCTGGACGCCGTTTAGTCGCTGTCACACAGCAGGAAGGATGTATACTTCAGACAGTTATATCTGTTTTGCCAGCAAAGAAAATGGCTGCTGCAATGTTATCATCCCGCTTAGAGAGGTAGAGTTGTTTGTTTGTTTCATTTTGGGTCCGTATCTGCTTTTTTCTACCATAAGCATCCACTGTCACTTGACTTATCTGCCAACTATCATTTGACGAAAAAGAGTAGGATGGTCGTGTGTATCGTGCTTACACAACTGTTGTGAAGCTTGTTCTAGGACTCATTATGGCATAAACCCCTAAAAATATGGATGGGTAACTCAACGTGATCCTCAGAGTGAAGTATGGCCACGTAATGCAGCAGGACAGGGTGCTGCAAAAGCAGAGTCTGCTTGGTCCGTGCTTCCCTCCCAGCTCCACAAACACGTATGTCCAGCTTGATGTGAATGGAGACTTCGGCTTGGACCCTTCTGGCAATATAAAAGCATCCTTGCCTGGGAACAACACTTAGAAGTGTTGAATCTCTCCCTCCATAGACAAACTCTAGCAAACCTGTGGATGCCTTGCAAACCCATAGGACAGAGAGAAGAAGGGGATGTTCTGGAGGCAGCGATGAGCTGCTACATTTCTGTGAAATCAGAGACTTATTTAAATGGGGCTGAAGATGCATGGGAAGGTGGTGGGAGTAGAAGAGGAGAAGGGAGCTGTCAGCAAACACCTGCTTGATCTGCTGTGGATACAAGGCTGTTATGATCTTCTGATTAAAGCTTTCCTTTCATCCTCGACTAATCACAGAGTAACATCAAAATATCCTAATGCTAGCAACTTTTCTTCTACTGCTACAGAAATAGAAAACAAAGAGAGAACACTGTTAATCAGAAACAACAAAACAACTGTTTTCCCCCTGTCCTTAGGAGCGTGAAAGTAAATTTCCTCCTTCATCCCCCAGAATTTGAGCAAGTTGATCCTTTTCCAAATCTTGTTTTAATCATCACTCCTTTTTCTTTCTTTCCCCTCAGTCCACTCTCCAGAAGTGGGCATCAAAGTCATTTAAAAAAAAGAAAAAAAAGCACATGGGATACTTTTTGGTGCCTACTTAGAGCTTCTAATGAGACCGTAAACTTCAGGTGGTAGGATGTGCCTGATCAAGAAAAGCCAATATGAATAACCTTGTTTAAAGGGTGTGTGTAGATGAATGCTGTGCTTGTACATTTTGGTACCTGTAAAATATTTGAACATGATTCTGTGGATGTGGTGCATAATGTGTTTTCTGTAATGTTTCTGGAAAAGGTAATCAGTATAGAGAAGATGGAGGACACAAGCCTTCTCCCTAATCCCATCATTGTTAGCATAAGGAGCAAGATGGCCTTTCAGTTCATTGAGCTGAAGGACCGGGATACTTTGGTGGAGAACCTGCTCCGGAGGCTAAAAGAAGCGAACTCCAGCAACCCAGTGCACTGGAACAACTTGCAAAATAAGAACCAGGTACTGAACTTCTGGGGCTTTTTGATGAATTCAATGTGTTTATCCATTGGTCTGTTGTCCTGCCTTGCTCAGGGAGTTGCTCTTGGGCCGGTGCTGTCTGATGTCTGATGACCTGCCTGATGGGATGGAGTGCACCCTCAGCACGGCTGTGATTGACAAACTGGGGGGAGCAGTGAATACGCTGGGGGACGGGGCTGCCCTTCACAGAGACCTCAATGATCTGGAGAAGTGGGCCAATGGAGACCTCATGAGGTTCAACAAAACCAAGTGCGAAGTCTAGCAGAGTAACCCTGTGCAACAGGAGGGACTGGGGGTGGGAGGGCTGGCTGGAGAGCAGCCTTCTGGAGAAGATGGAGGGGTCACGGTGGACAACAGGTTGAGCATGTAAGTCAGCAGTGCTCTTACACTGAAGACGATGAACAGCATATGGGGTTGTACTAGCAGGACTATAACCAGCAGGTCAAGGGACATTGCTGTTCCCTTTTGTTCAGCGCTTCTCAGGCTGATCAAGAGTAGCGTGTCCAGTTTTGACTTTACTCCACCACATAAGAAAAGCATGGACAAACTGGGGTAAGTCTAGTGGAGGGCCACAAGACAGTCAGGGGCTGGAGCACATGCTTTATCAGGAGAGGTTGAGGGAGCAGGACTTGTTCAGCCTGTCTTCCACGAGCTAATGGGAAGTTACAGAGAAGGTGCACCCAGACGCTTCTTGGAGGTGCCAGCTGAAAGGCGAGTGGCAACGGTCCCAAGATGCAGCAAGGGAAAATCCAAATAGATG
>Ga0181612_156060_pt1 | contig 11071 bp, 3 predicted proteins | sample HoacroProtozoa21_FD_119630 | JGI IMG/M metagenome (GOLD analysis project Ga0181612, IMG submission 119630) | Hoatzin crop microbial communities from Cojedes, Venezuel. Combined Assembly of Gp0051906, Gp0051904, Gp0051908 | reverse complement strand
GTGTAGTGGGTGGGAGTGGGGAGGGGTGGGGTGAGTTTTCTTCGGAATTTCTAGGTATTCATACTAAGTCCTAAGGCAAGGTAAAGTATACTGTTAAAAAAAAAACTCAAAAAAGGAGAACCCAGACAGACATATTTGGAAATAAAACATCTCTTCTTATCCCATTTGAACCAAAATTATGAAATAAAGTGGATTATCTACCTGGATGTGTTGTGCAGATATATCAGGGGATGCAAAAAACAGTTGGTTGACACCTGCAGCATCTGGAGTTGCTAGGATAACTTTTCCTGGAGTGGAATCTTGTCTGGCAAGGATCACCTTGCTTGGGGTAGAGCCATCATGATTTGTTAAGATGAACTGCTTGCCTGCTGAGCTCTGATCAAGTGCTGTAACAATCTGAATCTTCTGGCCCGTCTGCTGATCTGTGACAATCTAATAATACATTTATCTCAAATTGTTATGGTAACTTCAGTTCACCTTTGGGGCCCAATCCGGGCACTTGCAGAAAACGGGAATTTTGCCTTTGGCATTTGTGAAGCAGGATCATCCTCCCCTCTGTCACACAAGCGTGACGTAAACTCAGGCGAAACCTTGGATTTTCACTGTATTTGAAACACACTTCAATCAAGGGTATTTGAAGTCAAAACCTGAATTCACACCCAAGTTTTCCAACTGACCCATGCTTTTACACCGCTACTGAAACCCCTGACAATTCTAGCACCCAGAATTCAAGGTACGCCTGTAGCTCAGCCCTAGGACCTGTCAGGTTATGAGAAATCTTAACTCTTGAACTCCCTGCATATCACATGCTTAGCACCTCACAGATTGGCTGCTTAAACAAGAAACTTAAATGTAGACTTCCAAACGAAAAAAGTAAGCATCAAACAGCAAGAAAAGCAATAATCTTGCTGCACTTGTATATACATTTTAGGCTTCATTTTTAGGGAGGGGGGTGGGTGGGCTTTTTTTTTTTTAACTTACATATTCCTAAATAAATTCAATAAACCAGAATCTCCCTCCTTGCCATTTTTTTTAACAGGAAAAACTTATTTTCATGTTTCACTTCATAATCAAGAACAGACCTACGTACTGGTTTTCCTATTTTATTCCCATTTTTCAACAACAAATACAGCAGAACTTTATTAAACAATCCTCCACTGAACTCCATTTTTTGCCAACATTGTTAGAAGATTATAATCCTCAGAGAAAATAATCAAGATTCCATATATCTTCCATTATAAATCTCACTTTCAGTCACTTCCTGCCTTTCTCCATCAAAATGCCTTTACAGAAAACTACTTGGTTTATTCTGGAGACTGAGGAGAATCACCCCACAAAGACTTTCCTGAAAACTATTTCTGAATTACAGATCAATAAAATAGGTCCTATTAATTTTTTTTTTTTTTTACTTACAACCATTTATGTCCATCTATCCATCCCTAATATTTATATGGTCCTTATTACTGATGAAATTATTTATTTCATGATCTAACACTTAATATAATTAGTTTCATCTAATTACAGCAGCAATATTAATTATATTTTTTAGGTGGAGAACAGGGGCACAAAGAAACTGAATGAGGCATAATTTCACACAAGTCTATCGACTTTGCCATTGCACCTTCACAACTAGCTTATTACTATATCTAAATATTCAATATATTTAAATTTGTTTCAAAAACCTGTGTACAGCTCACATTTTTAAAAGATAAGCAGCGAGATATAAATTATTGAGTACCTAATTTCAGCAGAAATAAACCTATATTGCCACTTACAAATATTCAGAAATTTTGCATTGCAAAATACACAAAAGGAATCTCTTTCCTTCAGGTGGCCTTTTGCTATTAACATTTTAATGGCTCAAATTTCAATTTCTTTCGCTGCAAAACACAATTAAAAGCTTATTTAAGAGAGCAGTCCAGGTAAGACGATAAAATTCCAGAGGCTAAAGATATAAGAAAAGAACATAAATTATTATGAGATTTGAGGAGTAGGGTGGGAAGACAATGCAAAAACCTCACAATAGTTATCAACATGATTAATACAGGGTTTTCCATTCAGTTTTCTCAGGTATCCACATGTCCGGGACAACAAATGACCATTGCAGTCCCTTCTTTCTCCTTTCAGTTCCTTTATGTTGGTTCTATATTCTTCAGAAGGCAAACTTCTTGCCCTTTTAATTCCCTTCTTCGGTTAGCTTTCTCCTTCCATTCAGTTTTTCTTCATTTATACAAACTTTATTTCTCCTGTGTCATTCATGGCTATTTTCAAAGTAGCTGATGTTCCCTTCCCCTTCTCTCCGAACACATCTACTTTATTGGGATTAGGAGAAATCCAATGCACGTTATCCGCAACAGGGTGCATACATGTACAAAAGCCAAACACTCTGTGCTGTTTTTTGAATTTCCAGACATGCTCTTTGAAAGATACTCTTATCTAAAATCTGTCTTCCTATTAAAACTTAAAAGTGAAAATCTGTGTACATCAAGAAAAGGCATATATTTTATCTAGTTCGGTTTATACAAAGTGTAGTAGAAAACCGATTCAAAAGCCAGCATGTCCCAAACAGTGAAGATACAAATTTGAACTAAAGTTGAAATTATTTTTTGGATATATATGCTAAATTATCTGCTTTCATATTATAGTCCAGCTTTGCATTTTTAAAAGGTATATACTTGTAGAAAAATATGACAGGATGGTAGGCAGAAGAACCACCGCTACTTCACACAATTCACTTCAACCCGTTTTAAAAAATAGCATCCCAATTCTTCAGGTGGCTTCCTGCAGTTCTCAGGGGATGCCCATGTAGTTTTCACTGCATTATACAGTAGGTATAGCGTTATGTTAATGTCCATAAAAAGCTATTCCATCTGCACAAATGGTTTCTGCAGCTGTCAAGCATTTGACAGTTGACAGAAGCGTAAGAGAAAGCATTTTAAACAATTAAGCACAGTCTGTCTGCAGCTGACCTCTTATGGCCATATACCTGCAAAAACTCCACCTAAATCACAGTGGGACTCTGAAAGTGGAGCAGTCCACCAAAGCACAACAAGTGGCAGTACCTAAACATTGAGATAAGAGGAAAAAAAATAATCAGAAGAAAAAGACAACCACGTATCTTCTCAAGGGAATCCAGCAGGGCCCAGTGACAACACATTATGTTTCTTAATAATCTGAAACTCGTTATCGCTGAAGGGATAATGTTCTAAACCAGGAACATATTAATTCAGGATTGTCTGCTTAAAAAATACTTCACCCATATATTTCATGGAAGCACCCTGATGATAATGGAGAACAGCATTTTCCTTTATTGCTTTTAAGGCTTGTCCATTAATAAGTTTTAACCTCCATTTGAACATCATTTTGATAAATAAAATACCTCAAAAATTCTGTGTTCCTATTTTAGAAAAAAAAAGTGTCTGAACAGAGGACTAATCCGCCTGTTTATAACAGAGCTGGTTTTGAACAGAAATGTCTGTTTAACAACAAATGTGACATTTAACTTTTATCCTAGAGAAACGTTAGCATTCCCTGAAAAAGGTGACTAATGAAACATATTTTAAAGAACATTTTACTGAGGATTTTGTATTTCAAGATTTGAGATATTACTTATGTGTATTTAACCACAATAAAACAAAGAAAAAAATACTGAATGAAAATAGAAACTCAAAATGAATCAATTTAACAGTGATTTTGAACATTTCACTGAGATCTATTTGTTCCTATAAACTATTTTACTCTTCACATAAATTCTGCTTTGAGGAAAGTTTTCACCACTAAGTTCTTTCTCCTATCTAATTTCTTATTATTTATGTTGGTGACATGTTTGTAGATGCCTGCTGCAGGAAGGATGCCATTTGACTAAGCGTTGCTCCACACATATCAAGAGGTAACCACCGCCCCAAAGCGCCTTCCATCCATTTTGAAGCAAGAATCAATGAGCATGGTGATAAAAGGGACAAAGTAGCTGGGTTAGAAACAAGTGATCTTCCAGCTACATGAGACAATGAAAAACTATACAAAGGTCCCTACCCCTAGAAATACAATTCTTCTACGTTCATGATATTTACAGTAACTAGAGTGCCTAACCAAAAATAGTTCTCCCCCCAAAAAAGCTGACCTAGAAGGCTTAGAAGTCTGCCACTGGCTGTGAACCAACAGAACTGTCCTGCTGTTCAACAATAAAGGCTCATGGGTTTATGTGTCATCGTCCCACATTCAAACTCTGACACTGAAATTACATTAAACGGCTTCACACTACAGGGACACTATAGCATATAGGTATTGACAATGAAAACAAAGGATAAAGAGACAGTGATTAACACAAATTAGTTAATAAAAGGTACAGGTGTACACAAAGCATGGAAAAGGAGTGGAGGCAGCTGAAAGAAAAAAGATCGACTGGATACATAAGCCTGGTGCCATGACTACAGCACAGGTAGGGGGTGACACAACAGAACAAAAGATCGTGCATGGCAGGCAGTTGTAAAGAGCCTCGGAAGGTTGAAAGTTTGAATGCAACGCACCGAAATAGGAAAAAACAGAGGAAAATGCTGAAGAGTGAAGCCAGCGAAAGAAAAAGCAGCCAAGATTATACTAGCAGCTGGCTCGCTTAAATGAGTGTTTTTGTATGCAACAACATATATCTGACAGTATTTGTAAAATTTATTCTGCAGTTGCTATTTTTCTCTAGAATTAAATTTAAAAATAAAATGTTTGCAAAGACTTGCATTGACTTTTAAGGGATAAAATATAAAATTCCATTCCCCAAATCCTCCTAATCTCCACATACACATATCTACGTTGATTTAACTACCTACATTGCCAAAAACTTCATACCCTCACTTGAATTGGCAATTATTACCCGGCCAAGCTACGAATTAGCATACTGGCACATGTAACACTGGTTGAGACAATCAAAAACCAGGATCGTTCTCAGACAATATGTTGCCTTGCACTTTTTCATGACTTGTGTCAATGATACAATGCAGTATTTCCCTCCCTCCCTGCTTCAAAATGTAGAAATGTTCCAACAACTTTGTTGAATTACCAAATCTAAATACTATTCAGCTTTTAAAGAGCAATGTCATTACAGTATTGGGAAGAGTCTTTTTCTGTTCAGTAGTTATAATTCTTTGTAATCGTAAAATTCTTAGGCAGAAAAAAAGAAAAAAAAAAGGAAGCATTGGAATTATGTTGTATTCCCATCTATACAGAAAAGATCTCTGCCATCCAGAGCTGAATATTTACATACAATGAAATAATGTGACACAAATAAAAAAGAACCATATGTGAAAACAGACAGAAATAAATAGTTCATCTCTGCTTTTAAAATATATCAGATGAAGCATACCTGTATACGTTGTGGTAGAGAGAGGCCTGAATCTGCAGGGACAATCTGTATTCGTTGTGCTGTCCCATCCATTAGTGTTTGTCTAAGAGCTCCCTGGGAATGGGTAATCTAGAAAGAAGAAACAAATGTAATGGATTGACAGTGGATAAGGATGGATACACTACATTAATGAATGAAACCTTAAGATTTCACCAACTTCTGATTTCTCTGCACAAGGCTATGGAAAGTCTGAAACACTTACTGTACAAGGACTGCAAATGCTTGTAATCTAATTTAATAGCTTAATTTTGCTAGTTGGAAAATTCTGTTTGTTTCACTGTTTTAAACACATTTTTAAATACTTTCCAAACTGAAATTCAGAAACACATTAAGTAAAACAATTCATCATTGACAAGTCCATGTGAATCAATCAGACTGAATATTTATTACTGTTGATGTTCATGAGACACAGTACCTCTCACGACAGCTGTGGTACAGGTACACTAAAATACCTTAATGGCTTACTTAAAGTGACAAAAGAATTTCTGGAGTGGAAACACAGCAATTAGCCTTTTCTGTTCTGTTTTTCCTGTTAAAGCAGCAAAAACAGAGCAACAGAATTCTATACCAGGGAACTACCAAGAACATCAGAGAAAATTAATGAAATGCATGAAGTTGGCAAGCAGTCTATCTTGAAACAAATTTAAATCTCTCTGTGAATGCTCTCAGACACAATTTGTGCAAGTGTTTTAATAACTATCAATATTTTAAATTTTTTTCACATGCTACAGCCAAAGGTATATGTGGGAAAATATTATTCATTACATTATTTGTCAATAAAAATTAAGAAGCACAGCTGCTATAGGGCCAGACTTTTCGCAGTACAAAGGCAGTTTGTCTTCACAGAGTTTACAGATACTCTCAAACTGAAATTTTTGTCTTAAGTTCCTGAGTAACTCCCTAAACTTTTTGCAGTTCAAAAACTCTGGAACTTCCTGCAATTATGTATTAATAATAATTCCCAGTATTTACACCATTACAAAAATGCTCCTCTTCAACTGTCCCCTGCCCCCCAATGATATAGAGAATATACAGATATATCGCAGTAAAGGTACTGTTTCATAACAGGTTGAGGCTTTTTCACTCCTCCTGGATCAGCATCCTGGTTTTGCAACCACACCACCATGCAAATGCTTGTACCAGCAGAAGAAAGGAGGCACGAACACGCAGCTGGAGGCGAGTATGAGAAGGGGAAGGAGCAGTGGGTGGGTAAGACTTCCCCTTACAGCAGAAATACAAGCTACCATCAGCCTAAGCTGATTTTGCAATTTGACCCGACAAGGCATTACTTTTGGTACCACTTTCAGCTCTTATAACCTACTCACTCCTATCCCTTCAGCTTGGTAGGTGAAACTGAAACTGGTTGGTTCGTCATTTGGTGATCTGGAACAGGACACCGAAGCAGGCTGAAAGCAGCCCAGCAAACAGACAGACAGACAAAGACTATTCTTAGCACAGATCAAGGCTTCAACCCAGATCTCGGCAACACTCAGAAGCAGACGCATCAGAGCCAATGAGAGAGTGGGATTAAGCTTCTGGGGGGATCGCTTAAACTGCCAGCACCATCAAAGGACATGGTTGTCAGACTACTGCCCAAGCCATTTTTGAACATTGCTTTCTAAAAATACCCATTTTTTCATGAGTACGAGTACTTTCCACATTCAAACAATTCATCCACTTCTTTGCTTAAGTAAAAGACAAAGAAGTGTTCATTGTATAATGCTGCTGTATGCAACATTTACAGTTTGAAAGAGATAATTGCAACCACTAGAATTCTGCATCAGCCTTTCAAATGACACGTACAAGTGGTGACTGACAGGCAATCAGAGTTTTATGTGAACTTATCTTTGCTTTACAAAATAAGCTACGTATTTCCAGGACTGTTCTATGCTTGCTCCCTTAAAATGTCATGATCTGTATGTTGTGTAAGGTAAAACTGCTCTTCAACCCCACAAAATGTCAGCTTGATAGTTTTACTTCTATGCAGAATACAGTTTTTTACTGCAGTTTAAAAAAAATACTGGTAAGAATAACTGCAGTATTTGTTAAAAATTTTATTTTCTATGTGTATGACAGACTCTGTTTCAACAAATACGTAGCTTTCTTCTGTTACTGTTACCTGGCAGGACTGCAGGAACAAAGCATCGCCTACTTAGTGTACCCAACCACAGATTACAGAAAGATTGCTGTGGGATCTTGACAACTTCCCTACATGAATCAGAGAATGTGATCTTGATGTAGAAATATGAACTATCTCACACTCAGCAAAAAATAATTAGCAGTTGGCAGAATTTGAGAAAAGATAAACATTGTGCAATGCTCCATATAGGCACGGCTATAAATTTTTTTTTCTTAAATAACTTTTGCTTTTATGCAAAAAAGCCCTACATTAACATAAACACATGTTTGTGAACATCATCACAAAATAGTTTGTGGTAATTTTGTGTTTTAAAATGCTCCATGAACAAGAATTAATATTACAAAGAAATCAAAACCTATGTCACAGAACACTTCTGACCGTTTTTTCAGTGAGACACAGGAGCACTTTCCATCCTCCTCAGAATGGCAACACCTGTCGTCTTCCTTTCATGTTCTACTCATGTAAATTCTTCTTGTCAATTCAATTAAAACTATTTCAACATTCAAGAGAATTACAAATGCTAGCAAAAATATTGCTGAAGTTCCACAGACCTTAAACTATGGTTTCCAATGCTTTACATCGTATAGGAACACCACCAAGCAATTGCAGCCGGTATGTCACAGGTAGGTAAGAATGCAAGGGATTACATGAAGCCCCCTGTCAGACCACTTTGCTTGCCAACTCCACCTTTCAGGCAGTGTGCTCATGCACGGCAAGCACCTTTGACAGTAATTTTGGCTTACGGAGTCCCACTTTGCTCTGCCCTGGGTGATGCTTTTCAGTCCTTCTAAGCATGTGGCAGGTTAGGCTGCACCTTGTACCACGTAAGGGAACTGACCCCAACTGGGAGGGAGAAGACCTTCCTCCACTATCCCGTCATTTTATTTGATCCAGTTTTGTCGCCCACACCACGACACAGAGAGCTTACATGAGCAAGACTAGCACAGTGTGAGAATAAGGAGCTAAGTGAGGACTGGGGAATGCTTAAGCCGCACTGCTGCTAAGTAAGATGCAACTGTCTCAAGCACAGTAAAGCCTTGCTAAAAGACAAACCCGAATCTACACTGCTGACAGAATATCCATGAAAACTGTGAGGCTGCAGTCTCACCACGACCAGGAACAGCCCACAGCTCTCTGCAGCATCATGACTCCACCCCCTCCGCCTTCTCCCCTGCCTTCCTTTGGCTACCAGCCGTCCCCTTTGCGCTGGCTCTGGCACTCATCAAAGCCTTCTCAGACCCTGCTCCAAACACAACCCCAGCAGAAAGGCTTCCACTTGTTTTGGCTGGGTCAGCCTGCTCCTAGTGTGGAAATTAAAGAAAGTAAGAAACAGAAAAAGGACCTTCCTTCTGCCATGGCACTGAGATAGTAAGTCAGAATCACGTTATGAAATTGAGAAACAACCCTCTCGATGGCTAAACACCATCATCACACCATCCTCCTTCCAGAGTGGAATGTATGCTTCAGCTAGCTTTGACCAGTCTGTAGGAAAAAAAAAAACCTAAACCCAAACTATGCCAAAACCAGGAAATATAGTCCTATTTAGACCTCCACAAGGAACTATATCACCAAAAAATACTCCACACTAGACACACCATTCTCACCTATAAAGAGGATGAGTGAAAGAAAACACCATACATCACACGAATCACATTTGTCCTTTGAGACAGCCTTAGCACAACTCAGATGCTACAACAATAAAAGCTGTAAGAATTTATATAGAACAGAATTAACCATCCCACCCCCCATCCTTTCTACATGAAATCAACACAGAGGAAATAAAGTTACTTGAACAGTAAGTCTAGACAAGAAACCAAAAGTGGTATTTCAAGTTAAAAAATGCTATTTATTTAAGATAAATAAGATACTGCTTCTATCTAATCTAAAGAGGTGCTAATTTTAAACAGACTATACTGTGATGAAACCTTCTAGATAAGTATACTATCATCCACACTCCCAAGCTCTCTGTGCATCTCTGGCAGTTCTCTGGCTGCCGTACACAGATTCTGTACACAGGTTACAGAAAAGGAAAACCAGAAGTTAGCAGAAACAAGAGTCCAATCTTCCTTTTGACGTATACCAAACACCAACGAATGTTTTACACTGAAGAGCACAGCAAACCTTTATTCACGAAAACAAAAATGACAACTGAAGCAATTGCTTTATTGGAAACTAAAAGCTATGTACTGACAACTCTCTGGATTGTACATTTTGTAGCAGAAAGTAAGCAAAGCAGTTCTACAACCAGAGGGATCTCTGAAGGCCACTGCAAGCCCAAAACGCAGAGCTGAACAGCTAGCCACTTACTGGAAACACTCCTAGATTTTCCTTAGCTTCTTTTCTGTGGGGCAAACTTTGGCAAGAAAGACTTTGCAGCATAACTTTAAAATGGACATAATAAGTTGTTCTAGTCTTCCATGGGAGAGTCTCTGGAACCTTTGGGTGTACTAAAAACTATTTTCTCTCAGGATTTTGGTTTTTACATATCAGTCTGTGCATTTTATTATTCAAAGTCTCTTAATCAGGACTCAAAATTTATGTACCTCTCCCATTTGCTGTTCAATAATTTGATGGCCCAGTTCCTCTATGGTTGACATGATCTTTAATCACCAGAATTCCCTGTCAAAGAAAGGAAAGAAGATGCTTAATATCTATAGCCTCAATAGTAAAAATACCTTGGGGAAAATATAGTTCACATAAGTGTATTCATAGTTGTCTGAAAGTAATATCCCTGCAGAATTTAAAATTTGATTATACTATAAAAGTAGTAATTTATTTTCTATTTGTAAACTTCTGTATCTTTTTACTTAAATAACTCACACAGAGACTTCCTATTTTTCTCCTTCTGCTTTCCCAAAGAGTAACAATATAATAAACTCCCTGTGAGAACAGAAGTTTATTACCGACCATGACATCAGCAGGGGCGTAATTAACATCTTAAAAACTGGAACACAGCCAATTTTGTTAGTGCAAATCAAGGGGGGATCAAACTTTTTCTGATGTCATAGTGATTTTTTTAGTACTAACAAGAGTGTTTCAATTTTGTAATTAATAGGACACTACTTTGGGGGTAGGAAATATACACGTTCTAAAAAAAGATGCTGTTTTGCCATCAATACTGTAGCTAGAGTGCAAGAAGTCCAAATCTTCGTAAGAATTTTACAGGATTTAACAGACACTACTACATTACTGCAGCATGAATTATACAGATGTATGCCTTGTTTGTTTGAGTACCAATTTACAAATATTCACCAGGCAGTACCGTCGTGGTCTAACCCCAGCCAGCAACTAAGCACCATGCAGCCGCTTGCTCACTCCTTCCCCGCTCCAGTGAGATGGGGAGTAGAACTGGGGAAAAAAGTAAAACTCATGGCTTGAGATAAAGACAATTTAACAGGTTGTGTATTGAGCATGATGTCATATGGTATGAAATATCCCTTTGGCCAACTGTCCTGGCTGTGCTCCCTCCCAGCTTCTTGTGCACCTCTGCGCTGGCAGAGCAAGGGAGGCTGAAAAGTCCTTGACTTAATGTAAGCACT
>Ga0181612_139997_pt1 | contig 11071 bp, 9 predicted proteins | sample HoacroProtozoa21_FD_119630 | JGI IMG/M metagenome (GOLD analysis project Ga0181612, IMG submission 119630) | Hoatzin crop microbial communities from Cojedes, Venezuel. Combined Assembly of Gp0051906, Gp0051904, Gp0051908 | reverse complement strand
CCTGTGTGTTCTCCCAGCCGTGGAGGCACATCCAGCCCAGAGCCTGGTCACGTTCACTGGCAACTTGAGAGTGATCTTTTGTCACCTTAAAACATGATGTGTGTTTCAGTTCATAGGACATGACAGCAATTACTTCAGTAAATTCAAAATCTTATCCCTCGGCGGTATTGTGCGTATTACACTTTGGGCTGTAAGTTGGATTCTTGTTCTGATTTGGAAAACAACGCTGGCTCTCAGCTGTGTTTTGTAACAAGGGAGGAGGGAGACGAGAATCAAACTGCACGAAGCAGGCACAGCAAAAACTGCCTAAGAGCAGAACTAACCTAGTTGTTTCGTTTAGTTTCCCTATTGACTTTTTCATACAGCGAGCAGAGGGGACATACATACTTACAGGCGTGGAAATTAAAAAAAGCACCAAACAAACTCACAAACGAACAAGTGAGCAAAACCCATAGAACCCAGCCAACTAGTTTTTCTGCAAGCTGTAGCAAGGCTGGTATTGGGATCCTGCATGGCTCTGGGCCCAGGCATGACCTTCCATACGGCGAGACAGAATCTCTCCTTGTTCTACCTCTTCGTTTTCCAGATCCAGAGGATACTCCATCAAAACGTCGGTGTCACAGAGAGTACTTCCTAGCTCAGGATTCACTAGTGCCGAGGCAGACAGCTATCCTGACCCTCTAAGCCATATACTCAGAGTTTCATACAGTCAAAAGCCACAAGAGAGACACCATGAACCTCAGAAAGCCGAGTGCCAAGAGAAGTCCCCAGGCAGCTGGGAGCTCCTGCTCCCCAGGGCTGCGAGGCAGAGCTGGTGGAGCTGGATCCCAGGCCGGGGCAATCCACGCCCGCTCCCTCCCACCTCTGGGGATCCTGTTCACTTGCTCTACTGCTAACCCATGCCTGCTGGGTACATGTGGCGGAGCCATCTTGTCTCCTCTCCCCCTGAAAAAAAAATAATTTCCCCTTCGAGAGCAGCCTCCTGGCCATGTTACACTGCTCAGCGTCAATGAAGCAAACACCTAATATCACTGTGGGTGAGGGTGTTCCCTGCATCTGGATAGGACAATGATCCTGGTCCTTTCAGATGGCCTGGGCTGAGTGATCCTGCCAATATGAGAATAAAATAGAGCTGACCATTCATTTGCTGGGGCTTGAAATTGGAGACATGAGATGCTGACATCCTGCAAATGAGAAAGTAGTTAATCTTGTTGCTGTCTGGCACTGTTTGAGTTGTCACGCAGAGCCACCATCTGAATGAATGGAGCAGGCAAAGGGATGTGACTTAATCCCTGAGGATTAAGTACAGAAGGAGAAAATGTGTCTTCTATCTTCTGTACTCATCACAGAGCCATTCTTTTTGCTTCTTCCTTTTCTTTTTTCCCTTCTTTAAGGTTGATAGCAAAGGACTGGAATCAAGTTGTTTATGATTGTTAGTCACTACATCCACGGGAAGAAATTACTCTTTTATTATTTCATGGTGTTGTGCTCTTAACTTCAGCTCTCTCAGCCTTGCTCCATGAAGGGAGATCGGGCCAACAGCTTTTCAGTGCTCCCCCACATCAAGACAGATTTTCATCTTGGGGTTCTGATGAGAGATCCGACAGTGGCTAGTCTTCATGCATCTTCCTGACAGCCAGGAAATGCGTAAGTGGAAATGCTGCAAAACTGCATTTCCAGCTCAGTAGCACTTACTTCTTACCTTCCCTCTCTGTAATTTGAAGGTTTTTTTTTTGAAAATAGTATTCAAACAAAATGTATATCCGTACAGGGACATAGAAGCACTTCGACATCCCAGCTCTCTAAGACCGTGTGGACCAGAACCCCAAGTTTCTCAGAAAGCCTCTGCAGACAGCAGGCCAAGAGCAACTCAAGGGCACCACGCACGTCCTGCCCTCTCGGAGCACCATGTCAGGAAGATGCGAGGGCCATGGCATCTGATCCCATCTCCTCACCAGCAGCCTCGTTAGATCAGGGAGCAAGAAGGGAAGGCGCGATAATGATACTCCAGCTGCCAATGAAAGCTCATTCCAGCTGCGTATGTGCCAAAAGCTATTCCTCTCTCTGCAGCCCGAGCCAAAGTGACACGAGCGTAGTGATGAGATCTCTGTCCAGGGAGACAATGACTGCCAGACACTAGCTGTGAGTAATCCTGAGGAACTTGGGAAGAATCAGAGCCATATTCTGATCACACTGCTGAACACGTACGTTTTTTACACGACACGGTGTGGGGAGGAGGGAAAGGGTGGTAGCACCTGTGTTTGGGTAATGGCTTCCTTACTCCACCTGAATTCTGAATCGCTGATGATGTCTCAGACCCACTACTGAAGCACAGCTATTTCAGCTGATTCAAGGTTGGACATCTGTTTTGAAGTGCTGGGAATTACCAGCTACTGAGTAAACTAGCCTCTGCCTTCGTTACGGTGGCTGTGGTACTGGCAAACGAGAGCACGCTCTCATCATCTTCCAAAAAACACAGGCTGGCATTTCCAGTCCTTCTCTCGCAACTGTCTTAACTTGCAGGAAAGTAACAATTGCGAGTCATCTTTAAAACACTACTGAAGAAGAAGGGGAAAAAAGACAGTGTTTGTAGCCTGGCCATAAAATTGTTGCTAAATGAAGTCAACTGTGCTTCAAATCTCCAGTTACAATGAGAAGTGACATACACCGTACCAATTCATGGGAAAACAGTGATCAACTAATTATTTGTCACTTCAGCATGATGTTTTAACAGTGCAACTGTTTAATTAGACCCAACAAAAATGTAATGACTAATGTAACTTCTGCTTCTTAATTAGTACTGTTAAGATGTGCCCATTGCTTCCCAAGACCTCCACTGCTTCATTATGCCTGCACGTACGTGCATTGTTGTGCCCATAGGCAACGCCGTTCTAAGGCGGGAGCAGGCGTCTGCTTTATTACCTCTTGGCAGCCGAACCAGAGCACTACAAACCTGAAGGAGAACCAGGCCCTCCTTTTGCTGGGACAGCAACAAGAGTACCATTACTCAAGGGGAGGGGAAAAAAAATGCCTGTAGCTATGTTAAAAGCTCTTATTAGTGGAAGTATTAACATTTCCCAATGTGCTTTCACGTTACAGTCAAGTATTTCGCCTTCAGTTTGGAGCTGCTTCTAAAAACAGCTAAGTCACATGAGGCCAATAACCCGAGGACCATCAGCTCCGGGCATAACTCCTACAGAAGCAGGCAGAAGCTGGCTGGCCCAGAAGCTGGTGTGCAGCCTTGGAGTTTGAAAGATCTCCTGAGACTGATTTCAGAGTTCAAGCCCTAGCTCTTCTCCAGTGGGGAGCAAATTTGTGTACGTAGAACAAGAAAACCCATTACAGAGATAAACAACGTTGGTCTTAAGTGCCACTAAATACTGTTACCATTCCTTAGAAAGGCCAAGCATTATGAAGTCAAATGGTAGGAAGCAGAAGGGCAAGATAGTACCTAAAATGTAATACATGAGTCCAGGTTCACAAGTAGTTATTGCCATAGACCTCCACTGAACCCAGCAGATTGCTACCTACTTACGTTTGGTGATTAATCCTTATCCCGGAGAGAGCTGCGACAGCCAGGAGTGGGCACAGAGCTGAAACTGCACCAGGTTCTTGAGATATTTTAAATTAACACAGACTCATATTCTACATGCAGCTTGGTTCGAACTGGAGGATCTCAGTAACAGTGTAAGTAGCCTTTTGAACGAGAATGCCAAGATCTGGCCTGTTGGGTTTAATATTTTAATCTGCTGTCTAAGTGTATCATTGCTCTAATCACAGCCACAGTGGAGTCCTTGAGTAGCTGAAGATTGGAGAGACCATCAATAGTCCCTATGGTGCTGCCCAGATGAAAGCTACCAAGTGCATTTGCGGAGGAATATACAGAAACTCATTACTTTCCAGTTGAAACAAAACTATCCGTTAATATCTGACAGAGAGCATACTCTGGAAAACTAGAAGCAGATATTGAAAATGAGCAAATCCCAACAGGCCTAATGCATATGTGATGAACTAGTTATTAATATTCAATCCAGCAAGCTCTATCACTAGGAATTGATAGCATTCCTGTTGGTATTTGTAAGTCTATGTGCCCTAGATGGCATTGCTCTGCAACATTAGAAAAAATACTTCTAAAATCCAAGCTCTCGCTGCAGTCAGCACAAAGGAGTCTAGGCAGGACAAGTGTTGATCTAAGTTCACACACACAAAGATAATAGCGGAGTTCTCTTTTTAATGTTACTTGTTTGAGACATTTCCACTGCAGCTGACACATTAATCATGCCACTTTTTTTTCCCTCATTCATTCTTTAAAGGCTCACTTGTAAAATCCTCTTGTGTGAGCAGTTCCAGTAAGCAACTGCTCTGGTTTGAAGTGGTTTCATTGCACCTGCTCTCTCCAGGCTGGGGTATTTGTTTTTGTTTATTCTGTGCTACTCTTCTCTAGCAATTTGCTTGGCACTGTGAAGAAGGCTCACACCAATTACAGAGCGCCATTTGTTCCCAACAGTCAGAGGCTGAAGATGAGCCTCCTTCTCTCTGAATGCTAGCTGCGGCCCACTTACAGCAGCTGGAGGGGAAGTGGGCAGATGCTCAGCTATGCTAAGAGGGCCAATTACCATTGCAGCAGGGAGGAAAAAAACACACACAAAATCAACATACCTGCAGTTTGTCCCAAGTCATGTGTCTGCATACTTCCCTTTCAGAGGCACCGCCACGTTGCCTCTGCTTCAGGAGCTTTCTAGAAAGGACGCTGTGCTGGGAGTACCTCTGTGCGTCCACCTCCCAGCGCCAAGGGTTCGGAGCTGCAGTTTCACGGAACTGTGCAGCCCACCAGCAACCGGAATGCCTAACACAGCATTTTGGCACCAAAAGCCCTAACCATTAAGCATTCATTCTCCAGGGTGTGGTTAACAAGTCTAGGCACTCCATGCAAGGACGGGGAGCAGCCTCAGGTGGGAAGTCTCACCAGCCAGCCCGCTGAGCTGGGAGATGCCTGCAGCCAAACCCCCAGGGCTGCAACAAGAGTTGTATGGAAACACCTCAGCTCAGCTTTCCTGGGATGCTTAACCCCACGGCCTCTCGTGGCTCTGCCCATGGGTCTTCACAGCTGAATGGGCACTGCACTTCTTTTGGGATACCAAGCAGTGGTGGCAGAATGGCCCGCTCTACAAGCACACACTGCTTCTGTTGTCTGTGTCCTGGGAGGCTGCAGCACCCAGAGGCTAAAAAACATTTTGAACGGAGGCTTGTCTCCCAGCTCTCCCTCATTCAATAGATTAACAGCAAGGAAGGCAAGTGCTTGAATTCCTCAGGCATGAGATAAAAGTCCTGGTTCCTCAGATGCTGCAGTCCACTGTGCTGATGTGGGCAGCTGTGCAGCGGGACCATGGGCTGCGCTGGGGCAGGTAAAGGCAGGCTTAGAGAGATGGGCATGGTGTCAGATTTTCCTTGGCTTTAACAATGACATTTTGGAAGGAAAATTAGTCTGATGACCCAGTACAGGTTAGGGTATGTATTGTGGATGTACATATAGTATAATTTGTCTTGTGGTATAAAGGGAAGGAAAGGTCAGCAACAAAACCTGCATCCTGGGGTTTTTGGGGGTTATTTTTCTGTTTGTTTGTTTGTTTTTTTTGTTTTTTTAAGATGTTATTCCAAAGATTAAAACAAAGAAGACAAGACATTTCTCTCAGCAGCAGAGACATTCATTAACCAGGCCTCTTGCAAACATGATTTTGGGATGACTGAAGACTTCAGAGTTCCCAATCAGAGGACATTATGCAGAAAACATAGGCAGATGCAGTTTTGTTCAAGCAGCAAAGCATATAATAAACAGGTCAAAAATCAATTGGGCAGAGTCTGGAGGGAGATTGTTATCTGCAACTTACAAAGAAAAGATCTCTCATCTCTGGAAGTGGTATTTCAAAGCAAATAGCTTTTGAGGTGGCAAAGACACAAGTTGGGCCTCTGTAAAGCAAGTTAGAATTGACCTCCAAAGGGAAAATAAATAGCATTTGTGTCCTAGTTTTTCATATTTATGATGAATAGAGTTGGCCAGGTGGGAGAGGAGGGTCAGTTTTCTTTCCACCACTTCATACTTCTGCTCTGATTTTTTTTTTTTTTCCTCTGCACTAAAAATTCACATCTTTGCTTAGGCAGTGTTTGTGATGGCTGAAGAATAATTGCAAAGATGACACAGCAACAGCTTCTAAAGAAGCAAAAGTGAATACATGAATATGAAATACATACTCTTCAATAACTCCTCCAGCAAAAGCAATGATGGCTTGCCTTAGCATTCTGATTTTCCTAACTTTAATGAAAGCAGCTAGAAATTCAATTACTCCCCCCGACCTCTGAAAACCAATTTCTAACTTTCCAGGCTGTTCAGTTACACAAAAATTTTCTAAAGCGAAGTAATCACAACGCTGAATCAAAGAAGATACATATTTGGCCTATCACCTTGGCAGGGGGTAAGGAGTATCTTCAGAGTCCAGCAACCAACTGGAACAGCTCCAAACTGTGATGAAAAGCAAGATGATCTCTGAACCAGAAAACCAGTCACGGGGAAGTCTCTACAGAGATACAGCATCTGTATGGATTCCAACATACCTTTTGGGTTGCCTGCACACAGAGCTGGAAAGCAAGCAATCGAACCAATGGAAAATATTTTGAAGACAACTGCTGGGCTTGCAGTGATGAAAAACATTTTCTGCATTAACATCAAAGGCTGCACCTCATCCCTGTACTCATGGACAGAGACGTGGGATCAGCATGTGTGCCTTTGGTGCACCACATGACTCTTCTGCACCTGGAAATAGCTACAGACGTGTAAATAAATAATGTCTTCTGTCTAAGACATACCACTGCTTCTTGTGGACATGGTGGGTACTTCTGAAAAAATACATCATTTTGGCAGGGGCTGTTACAAAGACATCAGCAAAGGTATTTCAGGTGAGGTAGCCAGTCCCAGTTATAGGCCTTTTCATTCAAGGATCTCAAGCCCTTCTTTCAGAGAAAGTATAATAGGAGGGGAGGTCAGCTGAAGTGTCCAAACGTTCTCATGCAATGGGGCAGAAGCAAAGAGAACCCTGCCACCAAGACAGGCTCAGATTCAGCAGGGAAACTGCAGTCTCTGCTCAGCTGGTGCAGAGCATAAAAAGCAGCGCAAGTTTTTTCTACTCTAGAAGTACGCGTTCTAATCGGCCCTTTCCACAGATTTTCTGCAGCTTTCTGTAATATAAACTGGCCGCATTAGAACCATTATAATGGCACCTCCTCCTCATTATTATTCCAAGCATTACTGAAAATATTACTCCAGGAACAACTTCAGAGGAAGGACTGGATCTCATAAACATGTCTGTCAACAGCGGAACAGTCACGGGCACAGAATCCTTCCAGCTGGGAGAGTGACAATCACCTCCCACTACCCTATGTCTGGAAGAGAATAACTAACTATAGCGCAGTAATTTCAGATCTGTATTGCTGTAACAGAACAGAATTTGACTCATTATATAATAGCAAATAAAATTCCCTCAGTGTTTTTTTCTGTATGGACTCCAATATGTACAGGCCACACAAGCCAGCCAACTTCTACATGAACTACTGCAGTGCACACTCCTTTACAGCAAAGGCACATTAAGTGGCAGAGGAAATACAAAGTATAAAAACTCTCTTTTCTTCTTCCTTCGCTCCTTAATTCAATGCTCAGGTCAAATGCGTGGTACACGGTATTCTCAGAAATATGCCAAAAAATTAACAGATCATTAGAATTGTGACCCACAGGGGTGCTCTACTCCTATGTCCAAGCACACCCTGAAGTGTGAAGTTAGTACAAAGAGAGGATATTTTTATTGATAAACATTATATTGTCTTAGTGTAGATGTCTGACACATTATTAAATCAGATGACAAAACATTTAAAGTAATTCATTCTAATAAAACCTTCTGATATTCCATAGACAATAGGCTGTGAATTTTGTTTATAATATAACACAGTAAAAACACAGAAATACAAGTTTCTAATTTCATAGGTTACCAGCAAACAGAGAAAAATGCATGCTTTCATTTCTGTTAAATTTGTAACTTACACAGGCAAGTGGAACAGCTATGCATAGAAGACTCTTCTACAACACGTTGTAAAACAAACATACAGAAAGACTGACCTTATAATACTTGTACAAGTATGACAAAACCATTGTAACTCATTTCAAAAGGTAACAAATGTTTTGTCTGTGGCTCCACCATTTTAATACTTCTAAGCTGACTTAATAAAAAGCTATTTTGAGTAGAATTGTATTACTAGAAACCACTGATTATTTTGTTTTCTGCTGGCTGTAAATGAACATACATTATATGCGCATTTGCACTCAGTTCCACCTGTGTTTTCTTCCTTACGGTTAGAAGCAAAACAGAATCCTCCCACTCACTGAAAAGGAACCCAGACAGTACCGTTTGATCCCAAATCAAACAAAAGGTGCTCATATCAGTCATTTTTATTGCTGTGCTTCCTGCAGCTTTGATGCCGTGACTACACCATAGAGTAGAAAACTCATCACGCGCACAACTGAAAGCAATCTGTATGGTTTCACCACAGTCTGTTTACAACAAGCCTTAGCAGGGATTGCATTCAGCCGTCTAAGACTTTGCAATCGTACAAAACCAAGTTTTCCATAATAGCTCCACAAAAATATCGGATCTTGAATAGCTAACTGCTGGGCCATGAGATGATCTAAACACACATTGCCCACCCCCCCGAGCTGCTGGCACTGGGGCTCTCCCTGCGCGCCGTGGTGGTGCAAAGCTGACTACAGTAGAGTGCAGACCTCTGCTGACTCTGACAGGGCTTATTAGGTCAGCGACATCTCCATATAAACACAACTTGGCTCTGAAAAAGGCTGGAAGGGGCTGCGAGCGGCCCCCAAGTGCCAAGAAACCGGCCGTCCTTACAGCAGCAGACTCACTCGCTTACAGGCACATAACCTGCAAACTCACCTCAACCGCAGGGGCACCCGTGGGCAAAGTCCGCCCAAGGAAAAGAAAACAAAGGGAAATTTCTCAAGAGAGCCTGCACTCAACAGCACCCGTTGCCCTTCAGTGACGAGCAGGGGCCCGATGCTTCTGAGATTTCAGCCGTGTTTTTTGGTGCATAAACAGGAGCTATAGAAAGTGCCGAGATAACGAAAGCCTGGTCCAAATAAATGCTAGATGAGCCAGTGACAAGGAGGAGGTGCAAGGGAGGGTGGGAGCCCCTGAAACTTGTGCAACATACCTGAGGATTAACGGGTCAGTCTGCTCACCTTTTTGTTCTAGTGAAATCCTGATTTACCAGTCTACGAACGCTGGTCGCCACGCTTGTGCCGGGGTGGTAGGCAGAGGTGAACTTCACCCTGCAGGGCTGCTCACCGCACCCCCGTGTCTGTCACTAGATGAGCCACAGACTAAAGAGCAGCATCAGTCCTGCCCTCCTGCACGTCCCCGCTGGCTGAAGCTCTGATGGATGCACTAGAACAGGCACACCTGAACCACTGCCAAACCTTACCAAGGAATTTCAGACTGCATTGGACTTCAACACACAGCAAAAAGCACCCCCAAACCCAAACAAACATCTTCCTAGTTTGGTTTCAGTCTTGAAAACAAGCATTCATTGTGAGGATGAGCATAATCTATCATTCCTTTAGTCATCTCTTACAAATACCACCTGCATTAAGGGCCTAGTAATGATTCTTAGCTTTACAAGGACAGACAGTGAAGTCTATTGAACTATTCCTCAAGGGAACGTTAAGTAAAATTTGTCCCTAAATCTCCAGTGCCTGGCAAAGCTCGCTGCACACCAGCTCATCTCTCAGGTATGCAGATTGCTACTAGCATGTTTGCGCAACCCTTTACGTAACAGATAAAGCGCATTCCTGTGCAGCTAGGGTAAGAACCGAGTCGGAGACATTGGTTCTGGCATATCTCTCCCCCTCTCCCTGACAAAGGGATGCAGTATTTCTCAAGAGGAAGAAATACCTTTCATCAGGAGGGCGAGAGCTGTAAAGATCAAATAGTATTCAGGCAAACCTCTGCGTAAACGCAACCCCTGCAAAACTTGCCAGTATCCTAATTACACAGCAACCAGCTTTTTGTGATGCCATATTGCTCTCATTTGCACTTGCTCTCCACGGGTGCTGAATAATCCTTTTGCTTCTGTCGTCCATTTAAAAAAAAGTAAAATCCTGAAGAACAAAGTTATTCCACAAACGTCTTGCTTTGGCTTCTTTCAGCAACTTGTTGCAGTTCGAGTTCTGTGCTTGCTCATTTGACCTCAGCATTGTGCAATTTCACAATACAATTTTGAGATACAGAAATGTATGTTACATTCAGAGGTTTTGACTCGCCAGTGAGAATTACTGAAAGACAAGGATTGTTTCTGAGAATCTAGGATGAACAACTCGGCTGAGCTCTGTGCTTGACAGAATGTGGAAGCTCACTTTATGAAAATCTTGAACATTATATAAACCTTTATGAAAGACTGATGCAGTACTTCATGCAATCAGCCTTTATCTTCCAATTTTCTCTTTTCTAATCTGAAAAATCCCCAAGTCTTTAAGAGCTGATGAAATCCAGGCTTCCAGTTCCCCTCCGCCCCCAACACACTGTAAAATGACTCCATCATTGCTCTTGGATTTCCCAACAACAAGCCTTACTGCAATTCACACTGATAGCAATGTCATGATATATTCTCCTACAATGAAGATCTACTGACCTACCTGAAACCAAAACAATGCAGTGGAAATAGGGAAGTACAGCATTTGCGAGTGGTGGGACCATTTTTACGGCATGATTTCAAGGTGCAGATCCTTGCCTGCTGAAAATGGCAACCACCCTGTCATAAAGCTGGGACAACACACGTCAGCTTCACTCAAGCGTTTGCTAATGCATGACATCGGATTTAAAGAGAGATCCTCACAATTAAGCAGAGCCATTTACTCTTAAAGGGAGCTAGGGAAAACTAGGCAATGGAAGATCACTTCCTTACTAAAAGATTACTAAAAACCAAAAAACCCTAAAAAAATTTAAAAAAAAAAATCTAT
>Ga0181612_100151_pt1 | contig 11071 bp, 5 predicted proteins | sample HoacroProtozoa21_FD_119630 | JGI IMG/M metagenome (GOLD analysis project Ga0181612, IMG submission 119630) | Hoatzin crop microbial communities from Cojedes, Venezuel. Combined Assembly of Gp0051906, Gp0051904, Gp0051908 | reverse complement strand
GCTTACTCGGGACATTCAACCCCCTTGGGGTTGAGTAGAGGTGAGTGCCATACCCCGAGTAACCTACGGTCACTCGGGGTTATGCATACGTGAACCGCTCCGCGGTTCGTGATAACCGCGTGTAACAATGGAGAGATAGAGAACCACCAATCCCAGTGGAATTATGCGACTGTCAAGTGTTCCTCGCTGCGGCTTTGGTTTGGGGCGGTGGGTGGGGGAGAAGCAGTACACCTCGCCATGCCCGAAGTCCACAAGTTTGGGAATTTTTCCTCCACAAGTTTGGGAATTTTTCCTCCACAAGTTTGGGAATTTTTCATCCACAATCTTGGGATTTTTTACCCCACAAGTTTGGGAATTTCTATTTTTTTATTATCTTTGTCGCTGAAAACTAACGAAATAAAAGATATGAAAAAGTATTTGCCTCGTTATATCGAAAAGCAGATAGCACGCCGCCTGAAGTCTTCGGGGGTAGTAGTGGTAAGTGGTCCCAAGTTTTGCGGCAAGACCACGACTTCGGAGCGTTTTGCCAAGAGTGTAGTAAAACTAAACACACGCCAGTCCATAAAGCTGGCAAAATTGGAACCGCGTAACGTGCTAATAGGGGAAACGCCGCGCTTAATAGATGAGTGGCAGACTGTCCCCGACATTTGGAATGAAGCAAAAGCTTGGATAGACGAAAATCCGGAATTTGGACAATTTATCCTTACGGGAAGTTCTACACCTGCCGATAAGACACAATTGTATCACTCGGGAGCCGGCAGGATAACTGCCATTATGATGCGACCGATGAGTTTGGCCGAATCGGGCGAATCCAAAGGCTCGGTTTCGCTGAAAGAACTTTTTGATACCCCAGACCTTTCGGTTTTCGACCCTAACGAAGATTGGGCGCTGGCCGATACGGCATTTGTGCTATGCCGGGGTGGGTGGCCGCTGTCGATACAAGAAGACAGGCAGGTGGCGCTTGACGTAACGCACAACTATTACCAGGGGCTTTTTAACTTTGAAAATAGCGAGAATAACAAGTTTAGGAACAAGAACCCCGAAATTATGCGTATGATACTTCGGAGCTATGCGCGGAACATCTCGACCGAGGCGAGTTACCAGACGTTGATTTCGGACGTGCTTTCTCCGAAAAATAGGGCGATCGATGCCAAGACCTTTAATGATTATATGGATGCGTTAAAAGACCTATATATATTGGAAGACATAGACGCTTGGAATCCCAACCTGCGCTCGAAGACAGTGGTGCGGACCACGGCCACTCGGCACTTTGTGGACACAAGCATTGCTTGCAGGGCCCTTGGCATAGCACCTAAGGATTTGCTAAACGACTTAAATACGTTTGGCTTGTTTTTTGAAGACATGGTGGTACGCGACCTTAAGATATATTCGCTAAATAGCGGAGGTGAAATCCGGCATTATAGAGATGGCCGCGGACTGGAGTGTGACGCGGTGATTCATCTCGAAGATGGAAGATGGGGGCTGGTAGAGGTGAAACTGGGCGGTGACTTGGTGGAGGAAGGTGCCAAAAATCTGCTTAAACTGAAAGCGGACATAGCATCTCCCAAAGGTCCTTCTTTCTTAATGGTGGTTACGGCTACCGGGGCAGCTTACCGCAGAGAAGATGGCATCTATGTGGTGCCCATAAACTGCCTGAAAGAATAAAAGTATTAACTTAACACTCCACACTCCACACTCCACACTGTTTTACGCTCCACACTGTATCAGCAGCCTGATGAAGATTTAGATCTTCATCAGGCTGCTGATAATGTAGTTGCTTGTCAGTATGCCTTGCCGGGTGAGGCACAGCGTGTCGCCTTGGCGGCTGAGCGTGCCCTGCCGCACAAAGGGGTCCGCCATTTGGAGGCAGTAGTCGCGGTACCCGGCCCCATACTCCTGCGCCACCACGGCCAGCGAGATACCCTCGTCGGTGCGCAGCCCCGTAAGCAGGTACTCGTTGTAGCGGGTGGGGAGGTCGAGCGTCTCCGCCTCAAAGTCCCGGCGGCCTTCGGCCATACCTTTTATATATTGCGCGAGATCGGACACGTTCCACTCGCGCCGCGACACGCCGTTGTACGAGTGGGCACCCGCCCCGCAGCCCAGGTAGGGCACGCCGTGCCAGTAGGAGGAGTTGTGGCGCGACTGCCTGCCGGGGAGGCAGAAGTTGGATATTTCGTAATGGCGGTAGCCGGCAGCCAGGAGCGTGTCGGCCAGCAGGTTGAACAGCGCCTCGCTCACTTCTTCTGCCACCGGCTGCACCTTGCCCTGCTGCCACAGGCGGTAGAGCGGGGTGCGCTCTTCGTAGGTGAGGTGGTAGGCGGAGATGTGCGGCACCTGCAGCCGCAGGGCGCCCTGCAGGTCGGCCTGCCACTGCGCGGGCGTCTGTCCGGGCAGCCCGTACATAAGGTCGATGCTGATATTGTCGAACCCTGCCGCCTTGCAGCGCGCCACCGCCTCTATGGCCTGGGCGGCAGTGTGCCGCCGGCGCAGCAGCCGCAGTTGGTCGTCGTGCAGGCTCTGTATGCCCATGCTGAGTCGGTTGAAGGGAAAGCGGCGGAGCATGGCCACGTACGCTTCGGTGAGGTCGTCGGGGTTGGCCTCCAGCGTCACCTCCTGCAGGGCCGAGAGGTCGAAGTGCTGCCGCAAGGCGGCAAAAATGGTTTCAAAGTCGGCTTCCTCCAATTGCGAGGGCGTGCCGCCCCCGAAGTAGAGCGTCTGCACGGGCTCGCCATGCAAAAACGTGCTGCGCTGCGCCAGCTCTCGGCAGAGCGCCTCCACGTACGCCCCCTTCTGCTCCAGCAGGGTGGTGGAGTAGAAGTCGCAGTACACGCAGCGACTGGCACAAAAGGGGATGTGGAGATAAATTCCGGCCATGCGATGATTTTATGTACGGCAAAGGTAAAATTTTATGCGAAAAATACTATATTTGCAAGTATAAAATCTACTAAAAACACCATAATGAAAAAATTTATTGCCTTATCGCTGTTGTGCACCCTGGCGGTGTACGCACACGCGCAAAACGAGTGGAAGGATCCTCTGGTGAACCAGGTGAACCGCCTTCCCATGCACACTTACTTCTTTGCCTACGAGAATGCGGCGGCTGCCGACCGGGGCGATATGAACGAATCGGACAACTTCATGACCCTGCACGGGACATGGAAGTTTAACTGGGTGAGCGACGCCCCCAACCGTCCCACCGACTTTTGGAAAACGAACTACAACGATGCCGGCTGGGACACCATGCCGGTGCCGGGCGTGTGGGAACTGAACGGCTTTGGCGACCCGATGTACAAGAACATTGGCTATGCCTGGCACGGACACTACGACAACAACCCGCCCTTTGTGCCCGAAAAAGAAAACCACGTGGGCTCGTACCGCCGCGAGGTGGTGGTGCCGGCCGCCTGGAAGGGCAAGGAAATCATCATCCACTTTGGGTCGGTAACCTCCAACGTCTACCTGTGGGTGAACGGGCAGTTTGTGGGTTACAGCGAAGACAGCAAGCTGGAATGTGAGTTCGACCTGACGCGCTACGTGAAGCCGGGCAAGAAGAACCTGATTGCCTTCCAAGTGTTCCGCTGGTGCGACGGCACCTATTTCGAGGACCAAGACTTTATGCGCTACTGCGGCGTGGCACGCGACACGTACCTGTATGCACGCGGCACCAACCACATTGCCGACATCAGGGTGACGCCCGACCTCGACGCACAGTACAAGGCGGGCACGCTGGAGGTGAAGATGCAGACGACGGGCGCGGGCACCGTGGACCTGGAACTGCTCGACGCACGCAAGAACGTGGTAGAGAAGCAGACGGTGCAGGCGGGCGCCGACATGCGCGCCACCTTCCGCCTGGCCGACCCCAAGAAATGGACGGCCGAGACGCCTTACCTGTACCAACTGCGCGCCACCCTGAAAGAGAAGGGGCGCGTGCTGGAAGTGGTGCCGGTGAACGTGGGCTTCCGCAAGGTGGAAATCAAGAACCGCCAGGTGCTGGTAAACGGCAAGCCGGTGCTGTTCAAGGGCGCCGACCGCCACGAAATGGATCCCGACGGGGGCTACGTGGTGTCGCGCGAACGGATGGAACAAGACATCCGCATCATGAAGGAATACAACATCAACGCGGTGCGCACGTGCCACTATCCCGACGACAACTACTGGTACGACCTGTGCGACAAGTACGGGCTGTACATGGTGGCGGAGGCCAACCTGGAGTCGCACGGCATGGGCTACACCGACAAGACACTGGCCAAGGTGGACCTCTACAAGCAAACGCACCTGGAACGCAACCAGCGCAACGTGCAGCGCAACTTCAACCACCCGGCCATCATCTTCTGGTCATTGGGTAACGAGGCGGGTTACGGGCCCAACTTTGAGGCGGCATACGACTGGGTGAAGGCGGAGGACAACAGCCGCCCGGTGCAGTACGAAAGGGCCTGCCCCGACGACGGCAAGACGGACATATTCTGCCCCATGTATTCGGCGTACAGCTTCATGGAACAGGTGGGCAAGGACGAGGTCTATAAGAAGCAGCCTTACATTATGTGCGAGTATGCGCACGCCATGGGCAACTCGGAAGGCGGCTTTAAGAAATACTGGGACATCATTAGGAAATATCCGCACCTGCAGGGCGGCTTTATATGGGACTTTGTAGACCAGTCGCCGCACTGGAAGGGCAAGACCGGCAAGACCATCTATGGCTATGCAGGCGACTTTAACGACTACGACTCGAGGGAGGACTACAACTTCTGCGACAACGGACTGATTTCGCCCGACCGCGTCCCCAACCCGCACATGGACGAGGTGGGGTACATCTACCAAAACATCTGGACCTCGCTGGCCGACAAGGACAGGGGGACGGTGAAGGTGTTTAACGAATACGTGTTCCGCGACCTGTCGGCCTACAGCCTGGAATGGGAACTGCTGAAGGACGGCGTGGTGGAACGCCGCGGCAGCGTGGCCGCCCTCGACGTGAAGCCGCAGGAGACAAAGACCTATACGCTGAACTGGGGCCCCATCACGAACGATGGCGAATGGCTGTTGAACGTGTATTACAAGCTGAAGGACAAGGAACCACTGCGCTCGGTGGGCGACGTGGTGGCACGCCAGCAACTGGTGCTGCGGGCCTACCAGGCACCGGCCCTGGCGCTGGGCAACAAGGAAGTGAAGAACATGGACACCGCGCTGCCGCAGCTGGCGGAGGATGCCGGCGGACTGACGGTGAAGAGCGGCGAGTTTGAGGCAGTATACGACAAGGCTACGGGACTGCTGAAATCGTACCGCATTGGCGGCCAGCGCATCCTGAAGGAGGGCTGCGTGCTGAAACCCAACTTCTGGCGGGCAGGGACCGACAACGACCGCGGCGCTTCGCTGCAGAAGAAGTTTGCGATGTGGAAGAACCCCGAACTGAAACTGAACAGCCTGACGCACCGGACCGAAAACGGCCTGGCGGTGGTGGAGGCCAGCTATACGCTGCCGGCAGTGAACGGCACGCTGACCATGACCTACGCGTGGAACAACGAGGGTGCCGTGAAGGTGACCGAAAAGCTGAAGGCGGGCGCCTGCGACCTGAAGGACAACTACCTGTTCAGGTTTGGCGTGCAGCTGCCCATGCCGGCCGCCTTCGAAAACATTGTGTACTACGGACGCGGCCCGATAGAAAACTATGCCGACCGCAACAACAGCACGTTCCTGCGCGTGTACGAGCAGACGGTGAACGAGCAGTTCTACCCCTACATCCGTCCGCAGGAAACGGGCACCAAGACCGACATACGCTGGTGGAAGCTGTACGACCTGACGGGACGGGGCATCTGCGTAACGGCAGAAGCGCCTTTCTCGGCCTCGGCCCTGCACTATACCATCGAGTCGCTCGACAATGAGAAGAGTACCCAAGCCCACTCGCAAGAGGTGGAACAGGCCCCGCTGACCAACCTGCTCATCGACAAGGTGCAGATGGGACTGGGCTGCGTCGACAGCTGGGGGGCATGGCCCGAACCCGAGGTGCTGCTGCCGTACAAGGACTACGAATTTACTTTCGTCATCAGCCCGACGCGCAATAATTATTAAAAAACACAAGGGTTTGCAAAAAATACGGGGCAAGACCTTGTAGGTTAAGAAAAAATTGCTTATTTTGCATCGTTTTTCGACAAATAATATAAATAACCATAACCAAACATGAAAGTATATCAATCGAACGAAATTAGAAACATTGCCCTGCTGGGCAATGGCGGGGCTGGTAAAACCACCCTCACGGAAGCGCTGCTCCTGGAGAGCGGCATCATCCGTCGTCGTGGAAGTGTGTCCGCGAAAAACACAGTGAGTGACTATCTGCCGGTGGAGCAGGAATATGGCTATTCGGTATATGCCACCATATTCCACACCGAGGCTAACGGCAAGAAGCTGAACTTTATCGACTGCCCGGGCAGCGACGACTTCTCGGGAGCCGCCACCACCGCGCTGAGCATAACCGACTGCGCACTGATGCTGCTGAACGGCCAGTATGGCCCCGAAGCCGGCACCATCAACCAGCTGCGCCGCATCGAGAAACTGCACAAGCCGGTAATCTTTGCCGTAAACCACCTGGACAATGAGAAATGCGACTTCGACATTACGCTGGAGCGCCTGCGCAGCCTCTATGGCGGCAAGGTAGTGCCTATCCAGTACCCGCTGAACGTGGGTCCCAACTTCAACGCCATGATTGATGTACTGATGATGAAAAAGTACTCGTGGGCTTCGGAAGGCGGCAAACCGACCATCGAAGACATCCCTGCCGACCAAATGGACAAGGCTACCGAGTGGCACAACGCCCTGGTAGAGGCTGCCGCCGGCAACGACGAGGCACTGATGGAGAAGTTCTTTGAGACCGAAGACCTGACGCAGGACGAAATTCGCGAAGGCATCCGCAAGGGCCTCATCGCCTGCGGCATCTGCCCGGTGGTGTGCGTAAGCGCCCGCCAAGACATGGGTGTGAACCGCCTGATGGAGTTCCTGGGCAACGTGGTGCCGAGCCCGCTGGATGTAGAGGCTCCCAAGAACACGCAGGGCAAGGAAGTGAAGCCCGACGACAAGGCTGCCACTTCTATCTACTTCTTCAAGACCATTGGCGAGTCGCACATCGGCGACGTACAATATTTTAAGGTAATGAGCGGCACCCTGAAGGCCGGCGACGACATGACCAATGCCGACCGCGGCTCGAAGGAACGTGTGGCCCAGCTGTTTGTGAGCGCCGGCAACAACCGTATAGAGGTGCCCGAGCTGCATGCAGGCGACATAGGCTGCACCGTGAAGCTGAAGGACGTGCGCGTGGGCAACACGCTGAACGGCAAGGATGCCGACAACCACTTCGACATTGTGAAGTATCCCAACCCCAAGTATTCGCGTGCCATCCGTCCCGAAAACGAGTCGGATATGGAGAAGATGATGAGCCTCATCAACCACATGCACGAAGAAGACCCCACCTGGCTGGTGGAACAGTCGAAGGAACTGCGCCAGACCATTATTCGCGGACAGGGTGAGTTCCACCTGCGTACGCTGAAGTGGCGCCTGGAGAAGGAAAACATGAACGTGCAATACGACGAACCGCGCATCCCGTACCGCGAAACCATTACCAAGGCTGCCCGTGCCGACTACCGTCACAAGAAGCAGTCGGGTGGTGCCGGCCAGTTTGGCGAGGTGCACCTGATAGTGGAACCTTATACCGACGGCATGCCTGACCCCGACGTGTACCGTTTTGGCGGACAGGAATACAAGATCAGCGTGAAGGCTAAGGACGAAATTCCTTTGGAATGGGGCGGCAAGCTGGTGTTTATCAACGCCATCGTGGGCGGCTCGATCGACGCACGCTTCATGCCGGCCATCCTCAAGGGTATCATGTCGCGCATGGAACAGGGCCCGCTGACGGGTTCGTACGCACGCGACGTACGCGTAATTGTGTACGATGGCAAGATGCACCCGGTGGACTCTAACGAAATTTCGTTCATGCTGGCCGGCCGTAACGCATTCAGCGAGGCCTTTAAGAATGCCGGCCCGAAGATTCTGGAGCCTATCTACGACGTAGAGGTGCTGGTGCCTGCCGACAACATGGGCGACGTGATGAGCGACCTGCAAGGACGCCGCGCCATCATCATGGGTATGGACAGCGAGGGCGGCTACCAGAAGCTTTCGGCCAAGGTGCCCCTGAAGGAGATGTCGTCGTACTCTACCGCGCTGAGCTCGCTGACGGGCGGACGCGCTACTTTCGAGATGAAGTTCGCCAGCTACGAACTGGTTCCGACCGACGTACAGACGAAGCTTATCAAGGAGTTCGAAGAGAAGAACAAGGAAGAGGATTAACCTCCTGCCTTACCATATTGAGCCGCCCCTCTGGGCGGCTCTTTTTGTGTAGGGTTCTTCCGCCGAGGCGGGGAAGGCTGCGCCTTCAATGGCTTACTTTTATTCTTTTGCCGAAAAGAACAAAAGTAACAAAAAAGAAACGGCCCGCTGCGTCTCCCGGGTCGAACGCATGGAATCGCTCACTAAAACTTCCGAAAATGGGGCGGCAGGATCGACAGTTGGTTTATGACGGCAGCTAAATGCACTACCAACTTTGGCTTAGCGGACTTATCTACGTTTTTTAGGCAGACTGGTTTCAGACCTTACGCACGTCTTTTGTCGCAAGGGTGTCACGTCTTTCAATGCCCCGGTCGGAAGTTTTAGTCGTGAGCTACCATTCGCATGCGTTACCGACCCTCCGCCGATGCGGGGTTAGCTGCGCTGTGTGTGGCAGCCACGGCAATGCGTTAGATGCCTCTGGCATCCTCAATTCACTCAACACTCAACACTAAGTTTTAGTGTCTCCTAACTCGCTGCGTCAGTCCCTCGAAGTTCGACGTCAGCTGTTTCAGGCCATTGTTCAGTATCTCCTGCGTCAGCTCCAGGAAGTTGTTGTCGCCGCTCCGTTCGGCCGGCACTATTACCTTCAGTCCGTTTTCCACGATGCCCACCCGCAGGTCCAGCCCCATCATGATGGGGTCGCCGTCGACGTGCACCACGCCCTCGTCCTGCCGGTGTATGCACAGGTTCTTGCAGCGCACCGTCTTGATGCGGTTGTTTTGGTCGATGGTCTTGTTGAACAGCTGGAACGACAGCGAGGGCACGTCTATGATGGTAAACGGCTCCAGTATGGTCACGTCAAGCAGGCCGTCGTTCAGCGTGGCCCGCGGGGCAATGTAGGCATTGTTGCCATACTGCGCCGCGTTGCCGCAGGCTATGAGGTACGCCTTGTAGCGCGTGGTGCTGCCGTCCACCTCCAGTTCGTACGTCTCGGGCTTGTAGCGCAGGCTCTCGCGCAGCGCCTTCTCCACATAGTTCAGCGGACCCCTTTTCCCGCTCTCCGCAAACTTCAGGCTCACGAAGGCGTCGAAGCCCACCCCGCAGGTGCAGAAAAACTTTTGGTCGTTCAGCGTGCCGTAGTCCATGTACTCCGTCTTGCCCGCGTTGATGGCCTGTATGGCCTTCTTGGGGTGCATCGATATCTGCAGGTGCCTGGCCAGGCCGTTGCCCGACCCGCAGGGCACTATGCCCATGGCCGTCTGCGTTTCGGTAAGCGACCGCGCTATCTCGTTCACCGTGCCGTCGCCGCCCACGGCCACCACGGCAAACGCGCCCGCCTCCGCCTGTTGCGCGGCTATCTGCGAGGCGTGTCCCGCAAACTCGGTGTATATCACCTGCACGTCGTACAGGCCGCGGTCCATTTCCTCGTCAATCAGCTTGACGATGCCCGACTTGTCTTGTACGCCCGAGATGGGGTTGACCACAAACGCTATTTTCTTTTTTTCTTCCATCATTCAATCACTTTGGGTGGGTATTGCATGGTCAGGCAGTGCAGCGAGCCGTGCTGCCTCACGATGGGCAGGCAGTCGATGCCTACCACGTCGCGCGTAGGGAACAAGTCCTTCAGCACCTCTCCCGCCAGCTTGTCCTTTTCCGGCTGCCGGTAGGTAGGGTAGAGCACCGCCCCGTTCAGCACCAGGAAGTTGGCATACGTGGCCGGCAGTCGCTCGCCCTCGTACCGCACCTCGTCGGGCAGTGGCAGCGGCACCAGCCGGTACGGCTGTCCGTCGGCCGTCCGCAGCTGCTTCAGTTCCTCCTCCATCAGCCGCAGCTCCTTGTACTGGCTGTCGCCCGCATCGGTGCACTGCACGTAGGCAATGGCGCGCCCCGGACAGAACCGCGCCAGCGTGTCGATGTGTCCGTCGGTGTCGTCGCCCTCCAGGCTTCCATGCTCCAGCCACAGCACCCGCTGCACGTGCAGCCGCCGTTTCAGTTCCTCCTCTATGTCGTGCCGGTTCAGTCGGTCGTTGCGGTTGGGTGCCAGCAGGCAGCAGGCCGTGGTCAGCAGCGTGCCCCGCCCGTCGCAGTCCACCGATCCGCCCTCCAGCACCATGTCCAGGCAGTCCACGTATCTTCCCTGCAGCGCTCCCGCCCGCATCACCTTGGCGGTGATGAGGTTGTCCAGTTCGGCAGGAAACTTCCGTCCCCAGCCGTTAAAGCAAAAGTCCAGTATCTGCGGCCCGTCCTTGTCCACCAGGGCAATGCCCCCGTGGTCGCGTGCCCACGTGTCGTTGGTGTCGCACGCCGCCAGCCGCACGTTGTCGGCGCGCACCAGCCCCTTTATGCGTTCCCGCACCCTTTCGGGTTCGGGCGTCACTATCAGCAGCCGTTCGCGCTTGGCTATCTCGCGTGCCAGCTGCACAAACACCTCCTCCGCCTCGCCGAGGTACTCCTTCCAGTCCGTCGCTGCGTGCGGCCAGGTCAGCTGCACGCCGCTCTGCGCCTCCCATTCGGCCGGCATCCTGGGCCCGCGCTCTTCGCGCAGCGGTGCGGTCAGGTCGCTTGCCTTCAGCTCCAGCGTGTTGTCGGGCATCTGCGAGGGGTTCGTAATTCTGATAGCCATGCTTGTGTGTTTTTGCCGTCCTGCTCCGTTTGGTCCAAACTTCGCATCATACAAAGGTATAAATAAAACCCGGAATTCGAAAATTTCCATTATGTTTTTTCGGGCGGGAAGATTCAACACCAAAATGCAACTACTTTTGCAAAG
>Ga0181612_120623_pt1 | contig 11072 bp, 7 predicted proteins | sample HoacroProtozoa21_FD_119630 | JGI IMG/M metagenome (GOLD analysis project Ga0181612, IMG submission 119630) | Hoatzin crop microbial communities from Cojedes, Venezuel. Combined Assembly of Gp0051906, Gp0051904, Gp0051908 | reverse complement strand
TTCTTGAACTGGGGAGCCCAGAACTGGACACAGTACTCCAGACGAGGCCTCACCAGGGCAGTCCCTCTTCTTTGGTACTGTAATTTGAAAACTTTAGTTTCACTCTATCCTTGGAGCCAGGGCCCAAGCTCGATTAAATCAGTGGAAATATTACCAGGGACTTTAACTGCTTTTGGACGGAAGCCAAAGTGAATGCCTTATTCAGTTTTGTAAAGACTGTATAAATAAATTCAAACCAGATGAGACCATTTCTCATTCCTATGATTTCACGTGAAGAAAAATACTCATCTTGGTAAGAGCTCCTTTGTCCCACGCTGGCAGTATATCCACCTACCAACATCGGCCGTCACCAGTCAGCAGCTCGATACGCACAGAGACAGAGCCCGCACAGCTGAAAACCAGCGCCTTAAAGCTACCTAAACCCTTACAGTAACTCCAGGAGGGCAATGGCTTCAGTGGGAATTTCTCAAGCAAGCACATCTGATTCACTAAAATTTATTTTACTTCCAGTGCACACATCAACTCTTTGGTTATTCCAAAGAGTACTGCAAGGGGTTACATACATGAAGACCAAGTTACCACTTTACGCCGTTTTCTCCTCTGACAGCTTTCTGCCTTGGGTCTGCCCCTTAGCTCCAGCAAGTTCGAACAAGGCTTCCCAGCAACACGAACAGCAGCATCGGACGCAGGACACGCCTGCCAGGTTGCCCACATGGCTCAGCTGTAAGAATCCGCTCAGTAACAGAAGAACACGCACAAATTCACAGCCCCCGATCAGCCTTTGTACGTGGGCAGAATCCGCCAACGAACCCAAGCTCTGAACGGCCCCTGCTCGCCGTCGGGCACCGTGGCAGCTCACACCAGCGCCTTTCTTAGGAAGCAGAAACCAACGCTGCAACAGCAATTGCCACCACTGCAGAAAGAGAAGGAACCAGGCAGCGGTGGCCGAGTCAGAGCTATCTCTGGCGCAGTCCGAGATGCACTTAGGTGCAGGGGACACAGGTCAAGAGCACTTCACACCCAAAGGTACACCTCGGTGAGTCTGCGCCCACGCAAGCCCACTGCAACGACAGCAGGCTTCAGCCAGCATTCAGCAGCATCCTGCGCGTCCCCAGCACCATCCACGTCTCATCCTGGAAAGCAATGCTGCCTTACGGGGCCAAAACACCCGTGGGATGTGATTTCATTCTTCCACACACCCCTAGCACGCTGGACCAGCCTCACAACAACATTACACCAGTTCAGCTTAAGCCAGTTTAGGCAAGTTTCTGTATGGCACTGATGCATACTAAAGTATGCATTCACATATAAAGAATTTTTAAGAGAGTAATGAACTGATCTATTCATAACTAGTCAAAAAAATTAACAGCAAAGTAGCCTGGGCTAGAAGGATTCACCCTCTTGTAGGCGGTCCACAGTTCCTTTAATTTCACTTTCACTGGGTAGTGCCCCTAAAACTTCACTTTTGTTGGCAAAAAATTTAGGGATGTTTACGTTTATCTAACCTTTGTTTTACAGTTCAGTACAGTTGAAGGAATTAGTCTTTCTGGAGCTTAAGGTTTAAAGAATTAAAAAATGAAAAATATTCCACAAATGTAACTACTCACAACGTTGTGGGCTATTATTTTTGCAGTGTTACCATGGCTTATATTTCGTGTTTACAACAGCACATCATACGCTCCTTTTCTTTAGTAAGGAAAGCCGCAGTGTGCTACAGGAGGTAAGGGTTTTGAATTTGAGTAGCCTTTCACCCTGTGCACCATGCAAAAAGACGTGCCTCAGATTTAAGTTTTGGGGGTATATGGGGCAGACATGACCCACAGATTCCTTACTTCCAAGTTCTGTTCTCACACTGTTGCTTAAGACAGCAGATACTTCAAATTTTTGGTGATTGCCAAGGCAACCATTAATTCACTTCTGTCAAAAAAAAGGTCCCAAAGCCTTTGGAATCAACACTTCATGGAAACAGTGTAACACGTGATGCAGGGGTGTGACAGCATCTCATTTAAAACTACCAGTAATTACTGGAATTGCCAGTAACTCCAAACCAAGGCTCTCTCACCCTGCGTACACACAGACACAAGGAGGGAAGCGGCTGGAGTCCATACCCTGCCCCAGCCCAGCCGCACGGCAGCCTCACCGAGCCAGGCTCCGACGGCCCTTGAACCCCGCTCTCCCACGACACAACTGCACAGCTTCAGCTGAGCACAGTCAGGCAGGGCACTGTTAACTGCAGAAGAGGGAACAACAAACATGTCAAAAAGGCATGTGTTTACACACGCTTTCAATGTGTCAACTGAAACACCTACATTTGGTTCTAAGGTGAATATGAGATGCTACCAGGCAGCTAACAGTAGCAACTCAGTCCTCCATTTAGACAGCAAAATTGCCTGGAAAAGGAGGCAGAACAATCCTCCTTTTCAACAGAAATGGCATCACTGGGACAGAAGCTATCTTACAGAAAATGATTGAGGTCTTATAGATCATGACTAGCATCCAGATTCACACCAAAAGCAGGAACTCCACGCAGCATCTGAAGAACAGTTAGAGTCAATGGGCAGCTGCTAGGTAGCAGCACCAGCTAATCATACCCCCAGTAAAACAGAAAGGAAGTATGCAGCAGGTTGTATTTATAACACAAGTCTTCCTAATTCCTAAATCAGAAACATCTGAGTTTAGGGGAAACACCTTCAGCTTTCTGCAAGGATGGGGACAATTATGGATCCAGTACTTCATTAAGTAAATCCCAACTCCCGACAAAACAGCAAACACGCATAACCCGACAGCTACGCTTCCAAAGTATTTACACTCCAGCTGCATGCCCAGCAGTGTAGAAATGCGATCCAAACAGATGTCCAGGAAGGCGGCACAGGACAAGGAACCCACGCTAACTTCAAACCCGATGTATTGCCCATATCGCTTCATGGCTATTTTTGTAGGCAGATGATGGACAGCCATTTCAGCTTAACATCAGACAGAAGAGTAAGCTTTAGTGACAACTGTGTTCACACGCCATGGATTTGACCAGGTATCTCTCCACAGTCATAGTACAGCAGTCTACTGTCACGTTACTTTACCTCTGCACCCTTATAAACCAGTACACCAGCATCCACAGGACTGGTCCAAGTGCTGCTTCGCAGCAGCTTGGAGAACCATGCCGTGGGGAGCAGGGGGGCAGGCAGGAGATGGCCCAGCCGCGCTGACATAGTCAGCTAACTGCAAATCAGTGATCCCAAATCCGTGGTAGAGCAACAGGTAACCAGAGGGGCAACCTCCGGCGAGGCATTCCCTGCTCCGCACGCTTCCCCCCGTCCTCCAGAAGAGAGGCGCCTCAGGCAAAAGCACCAAGGACAAGGGGGGAACACTGAAGGGACAAAGCAGCCAGAACCGACTGACCGAGGTATTCGTCCGTCCACGCTGTGAGGGGCTGAAACACACAAGCCTACAATTACAAACCAAGCACACAGTTTTCCTTCCCTTACTTCCAAAGTTTGCTACCATTCTGAAAAGTTTTGAAAATGTTTTGTCTGAAGATAAATGCTCACGTGCATAAACTCACTTAAAATCAAGTACACCTCTTTCTAAACTGCAGTATCCTCAAAGCCCACCTGCTTCAACCACAGTGCTCTCGACTGGGGGGCAACCTGGGAAGCCACGGCCTTCTAGAGTTACCAAATCCCGACAAGCACACATTGAACTAAAATAAAGCAGAGAAACTATGAAATCTGATCTAAAAATCTCAGCATTACAAATGTGCTTGTAAACCCCACGACTGCGATGGCGTACACCGGCAAACGTGATCCGACTGCTGTTACACCCCCAGCCGCCTGCATTCCCGTCTCACGTCACAGCAACACTGCGCTCCTGGGACCGCAGGGCTTCCGACGCTTTTAGATACAGCACGGCCAGGTCCTAGCCCGTAAATAAAGCACCAAGCACAGTGAGGTCCCAGCCCATAAAGTAGCACACAACAGCAACAGCACTGAGTCATTTTCCATTCATAATTGGAAGGAAAAAAAATTCATCCTCTTTTTACAACTATAGACTCCTGATAGTTTAGCTCAATAATGCATTATGTTACTCAGCATTACTAAAAGGCACATACATAAAACTACTCTGAAAGCAAAAAAAACTAAAAAAATCTGCATAACAGAGATGATGACTTAATTTCAAAAAAAAAATCAGAAGAATCTCAGACTTCCCATGTTTGCCTCCTAAATTAAGGTAAGAAAATAATGAAAGCTATTTCCTAATGCCAGTTAAACTGAAAAAATTTGATTTTATTTTCTGAGTAAAATCTTTTCATCCATTGAGAGTCTACAGTTGGCAGAAGAGAGCAGAGTGCAAGCTGAAATGCCACGCTATCATCGCTGGGGCACAGAGCTGAGGCTGGAATCTACTGTCTTCTCCTGAACACGCCTGCCTTGATGTATCTGCTCCCTTCACCTTGTCAGTCTCGCACAATCATTTGCTTTTTGAAGCCTGAAAAGGCAACAGTGAGAATAAAGTAAGGATTTCCTGTACCTCAGTCCTTGCATTTAGTTCATCATCGCCAATGTTTTTTCTCTATTTTTATTGACAGTACCTGTACTCTTCCTCACAGAACACCTAAAATTTTGCATCTGGAAATGGCCTAAAAGAATGCCTTTCCTCTTTTCAATTTCACAATAAAAGGACAAATAAAACAACATACGGAAGTTTAAACAATCAATCATCTTTAGGAGAGAAGGCTGTGTAATTAAAAGCTGAATTATCATTGAAATAAACCCCTCCCCAACCTGAAGGACAGTTAATGGTCCTCCTTTTATTCCAGTGAAGTTTTGTGCAGGAACTACCTTCACACACTTACACTCCTGTTCAAAAAAACTGTCAGAACACACTGCTGCTCAGGTCTCACCACTTCTTTTTCCCCTCACAAAATGCCAGCCTGGCTTAGGCAAGCAGGAACCGGGACGCCATCACACGGGGCAGAATCCCGTGAGATTTACTGGAACACTGGCACAGCCGGCAGCAGAGCCGCTGGGATGGGGGACTTGGTGTTGCTAGAGGCGGAGCAGAAACGCGACCCGCACGGAAAGGCCCCGTCAGAACGGCAGTGAGACGAGGGAGACCACCACCCCACCACCCCGGGCCCAGGAAGGAGGCCACCGCGACCGCACAACGCGGCTGTGGAAACGTCTGACACCAGAGGAAAAGGGACACTAGCGGAGATCCCAGAGACACCGTCACCGAAGCACTGCCCTCACAACAGCAGCGGTGCTAAAGCCTCCCTAGAGAGGCAAGCCCTCAGATTCGTTTCTTCACTCTGCTTTTGCAGGTTTCTCTCTTCTTCTTTGGAGGAATGAGCACTTTCTCTCCAGCTATCTTTATGTTTGCTTTCTATCCCGACTAATTTATCATTGGTTTATTGCACTACACTTCCACCACGCTTTTATACTCTGCGGACAGGGCTAACAGCCTGACAAGGTACTGGAAAGAACAAAGGAAGAAAAATAGAATTATGACAACAGACAGGTGAAATATGGATACAGAGATACAACATGACCAAGCGCATGATGTGCGTGTTCATTAGATTTCTTGTTCTAGCACCAAAATGCCCTACCCACATTGCACGAACAGTTATAAATAGATGATGAAGAGCCTGGCCCTGCCCCAAATTGCTTACATTCTAGGTATCAAATGACAGCCGAAGACAGACAAGCTCAAAAAGCAGTTTACATGATGATTATAAAGGCTAAACGGATGCTATCTTACCTAGACGATTTGCTGTTTGCTTTTAAATGTATTTAATGTGTATTTCTCTCACCACTCACACAGAATTGTACCATGACTGGTATACTGAGATATTGAAAGGATCAAAGCCTTGGGCCAAACAATTCTGTAAAATCTGTATTTAATAACTTTTAAAAGTAACAAAGCTAGCTAAACAACGTAACACTTTTGCTTAACAGTCAAAGCACTATCATTCTCGTAACCAGTCAAAAACTTTGATACTCCTAAGTGTATAATGACTACCAATACCAGCTTCTGGCAGGACTGACAATCCTCCCGTTATCCACACGCACATTCCCGAGAAACAACTGCCCACGGGTTCACAAACCAAACCCGCACACAGCCCGCGGGAACCCCCGGAACAGCGAACTGCTCGCAACGCTGGCGGCTTCCACGGTATGGCTGCCAACTGCCCATTTATAGAAGTCATTTCAGTATAAGAAGTAAGACTTGATACAAGGTTTTGCTACGTTTAAGCAGAAATCCACTGTCACTATCAGAAATACAGCCCCTAGTTTAGCTACCCTACAGACTTCGGCAGACTTCACGGTTTTCAAGATAGCGATTTACATTCCATGGCTAGAATTGAGCATTCTTCTTAGGTCTTCATCGAATTTTCCATGGGAATTTGCTATTTTTGAAGCATAAAATCATCAGAATTTTATGACAAAAAAGCGCATTTTTGTCTATTATTCCTCCCTTTGATTTTCCTTGTGTTCTTTTAAAGGCTAATAATTTCTTCCTACCAAGCTGCCCAAATGACAAGGCGCAGCAGGGGGATACATTAATGCAATCAGGAATGCACAAAAATGACCAAGGTCAACAGTTCCTTACGCTCCGATAGCGGCTCGGGATGCCGGTGAAACACCGGGATCACCGGCAGAGACCCCGGATGGAGCACCGCGCCCATCCGGCTGCGGTGCTGAGTCGCAGGCGGCCAGCAGCACGGGCTGTGCTGGCTAGCACAGGAGCAAAGGCACAGCGCAGAAGCAGGAGGGTGGTGCCATCAAGCAAACCGAGAACACGACCAGTGGCTTGGCTAGGGAAATGACTTTTTCAGCAGGATTTGGACAACCTTGAAGAAAAACAGCGAAAACAGTAAAAACCACTGGATACTTGATTTTCCTAATGTATGCTATGGGAGACGAAACAGCCTGGGAAAAGAGACACAGAGTCTCAGAGGACATGAGAGGCTGGGATCAGCTCCTACACACGCTCATTTTATGTTTAATATGCACGACAAAAAATTTAAAAGGTGAAAATATGTAGATGTGGCACTTCAGGACATGGTTTAGTAGCATGGTGGTGATGGGTTGACAGTTGGACTTGATCTTAGAGGTCTTTTCCAACCTGAATCATCCTATGATTTTTTTTTCCCCCCACATTTAACTGTCAGCTTGTACATATAGAGAAATAAAGCACATCCCTTAAATTATTTATGGATAGTAGATCATCACACCGACTCCAGCTTCTGTGAAAAAGGGAACAAGACAGGACACCAGGTAGGAAGCACTCTCATTCTCCATCTACACCACGAGAACGTCGCTCTGAATCTAGAATCTCGACCACAGCCTGCAGGCAGCTTGTGAGCTGGCATTACTCCTAAGGATGCCAGGCAGTCTTTCAGCCAAAAAAAGAACACCTCGCACCACTCCAAATGTTAGAGCTTGAACACACAAGCTGCACACTGACTTCACTTAATCACCATTCGCAATGTGATGTTAGTATTTACTCACAGTCCCTGGCACACCACCAAGATTTTCTTTTCTTTTCACACATTCAGAAGACAAAAGGTGAGAGCATTAGGGAACGCCACACAGCAAACTTATTTCTGTACTTTGCTGAGAAAAGGACAACTACAGGAAAGAATTTAACACCCCTTCCCCCACCCCACACGCAAACACTGAAGCCTTCGCAAAGCCCGAGGCTCTAAACCCCTCAAAAGCACACAGAAGATGAATTATTACACTGGCAATAACTATACTTTCCAACAGTAAAACTTAAAATCCAAGTGACACAATGGAACTAGCAGGCAGCACGCTTAAAGCAAGCAACTGATGCAGAAGTAAAATGTGGTCCACATGTGGTGAACCACGCCAGTTTTCTGCGGTAGCCAAGAGGACCTGGTGACAGAGGAATTAACGGACAGCGGGCCCACCCACAGATCATCGTGCGTCTCGGCCAAACTGCGCCAGCTCCCGAGTTCGTGATCCCTGGGGAGCCGCAGGGTACCAAGGGGGATGTGTGTCCATACTTCTGACGTTTCCCTGGCCACCGGACAGACTGCGTTAGGGGCCCTGCAGCCCCACCCACGTGGCAGCACCTACCTGCAGCACAGGGAAATACGTGGCACTTGCTGACACTTCATCAGTTGAGAGGACACCAACACAGAGGATGAGAACAGGCTGGCAGCATCAGCAGAGCCCCTCCAAAGGCAATGCTACAGCTCGTCAGCTTCTTGGTTGCACGGGTTCCTTGTTTCTAACAGACCTTAGCTCTCCTACCCTATAGCCCATCTTTCCTTGCCTCCACCTACCACAAACTGTTTGAGAGTGGATTGCAAACTACAGGAATTCCTTCCTCTGAACTGACACTGCTCTGAGCACGCTGGATCTAGGAACATTCAGGTGGTACCAAAACCCAAAGGACGAATTCTATCACCACAGAGTTGATGCAGAACACCCCTTCCTCGTACTGCTCTGAAACACAGCCCTGGTCCACAGGTAAGGCAAAGCGGCCTGACTGTGCCAAGATCAAGGACAAAACGAGCACCTCTCAACTCTTCCAGCAAATGCTTCTGAGGACTGCCATCAGCCAGAACTCCCTTTCCCTTCATGATCTCTAGAAATCACAAACGCTTTTCCAGACAGAAGAGGTCACAAAGACAAACCAATCTGCAGTCTTGGCTCTCCCTACGGAACCATATGCCACTTTAGGAAAGCGATTTTCCCTCCCCTGTGTCTTGCTGTGTCCACCCCCAGCACCAACACACCCACACTGAAGCCCTTTCCAAGAGTGCTTAAGCTCTAGGGACAGAAAGCACCCCAGGAAGAGCTACGCTCGCATTTCAGAGGACAGGCTGGCTCTGTCACACGGGTGAAGGCAGCCTGCTCCCCCCCGAGCCCCACACCAGGCAGACAGCAGTAGTCCACACGTGCAAGTCCACAGCTGAAAAGCAACATCCCGGCCTCCCTCGGGCTGCGGACACACACCAGGCTTTCACTCCAGTGAGAGCACAGAGTGCTTGGTGCGCCGGAGCAGGAGTGAACAGTGCACAGGAGACAAAGCAATGCTCCAGTGGAGCCCCTCTCTCCCACCTCTCTCCCTGTAAGGAGTCATTCTTGTGTTGAGCCAAAACCAAACCGCACCCCTCGGCCAGCTTTCCGCTCAAAGGTCAGCAGAGTACAAAATTCTTCTTAGCAGGGTCACACAAGTGGAAAGGGGTGGGTAAAAATTTGTCTGAATAAAAGACCAAGCACTACCGGATTATAAAAAAAACTATTTTAAAAACAACACTTTCACATTTTTATAATCCAGCAGTAAATAAAGGAAGGCAGAGGCATTGTTGGTGATGGCTGGCTTTTTCTTGTAAAGAGCTCATTGATTTTGGACTGCATCCGTCTCCAGCCTTGTGAGAGCACTTCACATCGTAATGAACTACAAAGCAGAGTGCACTTCTCCAGCCAAGGCTATTTTGGTTTTTTAAATTTCATTGCGCTCCAACACTATAAACCAGCCACCCCTATTCCAGCTGATATTCCTAAATTCAGTAAAAATAAGTGTCAGCAACACTGCAGCTCAGCCAAATTAAAACAGAGAACGTTTCTGACTCCGTACAGCTCAGCGTGCCAGTATACTGTATTGCTTATTTCTGGGAATCCTCAGGTCAGCTGCTTACTGGGCCCACTGATGGCATCCGTCCCGTGACGCACAGGAACCAACCCACCCCTCCCATTCGCCAGGGAAGATGCCAGAACAAAAAAAACTTTGTGCTTAAGGACTTTTTTGGATCAACTGAGCATCTAAGTCCAGGCATTTTGCTGAAACCAGGAGTCCTGGGCTCCATCCCGGTTCCTCCCTCCGCCGTGTACCATACCTGTCCTTCCCAGCTGCTTGCTTGGATCAGGTAACAGGGCAACACGATGCGTGTGCACAGCGATGGCAGCACGGCTCCCGCTATCAGAAACAGCAGCAGGGAGCCTTCCCAACCAGCACCTCCCCAGTTCCATCTACAGCAGAGCTCTGCCACAGCCCTTGCGTTAGGGGTGAGAGGAACAGAGCACCACACAGCTCATCTACCCTGCTGCAGCTGGGAGAATACGGGAACACCTGGTCCTGGCGTTTGGCCTCCCAAGGTCAAATGAACACTACTCCAGAGCACATCACAAAATTACTGCTTTATGACCAACACGCTCTCATTCATGAAAAAGCTTTCTCTTCAGGGGCTGTGAGCGAACAATTCCTGTTGCCTGCTGCAATAACAAAAAGTGCAGCAAAGAACAGTAATTTTTTTTAACTGCTGAGCTCAAAGCTTTCCACTGTATCTCTGATACCTGCTAATTTGGTGACTGAAATGCGATGCAGTTTTCAAAGTATCTTGCTCTGCCTCTCTGCAGAGACCATCAGCAGAACAAATACGTTACCAGCATTTGGATTCTCATTAGCTCAAATCAGCCTCAGCACAAGATGACAGGAGCAGAGCCAAGCTTTCCATGCGCCCTCACACAGCACCTGTCAGCACTCCATGAAGGACACAGAAGTGGGCGGCCAGGTTCCTCTCCGCTGTCTGTCCCCAACAAAGCCTGCCCGTCAGGCTGCTGCTGCCTCCTCTGACAGCACCTTTCAGCCCACGCCGCTTCTAATCCACTAACGATGAATCCGCTGCCTGGCGTGGAAGCGGCCCCGGGGAGCGCAGGGACTGCACGAGGGAGCTGCAGGGACACAGGGGGCTGACCGTGCCAACTAACGTGGAACAGCACCACAGAGACATCAGTCTAAGCTAAAACAACAGATTTGTTTACGTGCAAGCCTAAGAAAGGTTGGGACAAAGAGAACAGCAAGGTCAAAGGAGCATCTTCTGGTTAAAGGGGAAGCGAGTTGCAAAATGAAAGCATCTGGTTTGATCATTTTGATAGTTCTGCTGGGCACTTCAGGCTGCAGTCACAGGAGCAAAGACAGCAAGGCGAGTGGATCTTCGGATGGCACAAACTGACCCTCCAAAACTTACCCAGAACAAAGCCAAGAGGGTGACACAGCAGGACCACGACAGCCGGCCCAGCGTGCCGAGCACCGCACCGCCC
>Ga0181612_179401_pt1 | contig 11073 bp, 7 predicted proteins | sample HoacroProtozoa21_FD_119630 | JGI IMG/M metagenome (GOLD analysis project Ga0181612, IMG submission 119630) | Hoatzin crop microbial communities from Cojedes, Venezuel. Combined Assembly of Gp0051906, Gp0051904, Gp0051908 | reverse complement strand
GCTTCAGTTTGTGCCCATTGCCCCTTGTCCTGTCACTGGGCACCACTGAGAAGAGTCTGGCCCCATCCTCCTGACACCCACCCTGAAGATATTTATGGGCATTTATAAGGTCCTCTCTCAGCCTTCTCTTCTTCAGGCTAAAAGAGTAGCACTCTCTCATCTCGAGAGTGCCACTCAGCATGCTAACGCTTAAGCACTCCCATGCGAAGTCTCCCTTCTCTTTTTCTCTTGCCTCCTCATGGAAGTGAGTCCTACCAGTCAGGAAAGCCTTTTGTAACTGAATCTTTTTAGGCACAAGTGTTGAACCAGCATTGCACAGATTTTCAGGTTAATTTAGATTTCAGTGAGGATTTTCTCCAAAACAAGTACTGTGCCCTTTGCTGATAACAACACGAATGTCATACACCTTCTGGCACCAGTCAATTTAAGAATTTCCAACTCAAGTAAATCTTACATACCTAATTAAAACACCATTCCCTAGGCATAATTAAATCCCTTACATAAACTTATTGCACATAGGGCTTCCTAACTGTCAGATTAGCCTGCCTTGAGATAATTAATTTAGAAAATGAAATTGTAATCAAATCAGAAGTAGATTTTATGTACTTTACAAAGAGTAACTGGACCCTGAACAGTTTATAGAGGCAGGTAGCTATAGATTAGTGCAGGATTCAGGGTGAAATAATTGATTACTCTAAGACATTTTAATAATTTTTTTTATTTTAAATTATTCATGCAAAATGAAATGTTTTCTGCGTTAATTCTTCTTTAAGTCTTACTTAATATACCTGTAGTATGCTAAGTACATGTCAATGTCTAAGTAAAATTCTCCTTGAGTTAGATAACCTGGTTATCACAATTTGCAATGCAGAATTAAAGTCACTGGGCCAGAGTCTCTGGTGTGTTCGTGTCAGCCTGCACTACATGACCTAAGTAGTTTAGGGACATTATGGCTTTGTTGACATGGTGCTGAAATGTCCTAATCTTGATGTATTTATACCCTGTGAGATGGGAAGTGTTACTATTCCCATTCTGCATATAGAATTAGGCAAAAAGAAAGTAATGTTTTATCCTTCAGAGTATTAACCAGTTTCTTCTGTCTGAAATTATAAAAGTGATGCTCTTAAATATCTTTATGGACCAATGTTTAAATGATTTGTGGGGTCTCTTACAAAAGCTGTGATTCTGTAATTCTGTGAACTAGAATGCTAAGTCAATGCCCTATCCACCCTTCTTAGTTGAGAAATACTGCCGAATGCTTTAAAGTAGACAAAACAAGGAACTTCTGTCTTGGAAGTGGACCCTGCAACTCTTTATCAGCTGACTTCAGATGGTATTAGTGTTCCCAGTTTCAGTTGTCCTGGATAAGCAAGCCTAAATCTAAAGAGGGACTGGTAGGGGAGAGCAGACAAGTGTGGCCTGCAATTTAATTTAAAAATACAAATGAACACTTTTCAACTTTCATTTACTGAGTTGTTTTCATAACTTTTGTGTATTTTTTCCTATTTTCCTTTGCGTAATTTTATAATGTGTCTTGCTGCCTTTTGTGTTGGCTACAGATCCCTGATATAAAGTATATTTATCCTTTTAAGGACCGTGGAAGTATAATGAGATGGACATGCAGTGTCATGTGTTCACTAAGGTGAATGGAATGCATCTGCTTAAACCCTCATGTCAATCTGTACGTGAGGTGTACAGGAACCACACAGGCCAGTGGAAAGAACAAAACTTTATATCACACCATTCTTCCTCCACCCTTTACAGGACAGCTGAGACTCCCTCAGTTTTTGGTGGTGTTTATATTGTTTTCTGTTTCATCAGCATTCGTGTGACTTAGGTAAGTATTTCAGCTTTCGTTATAAACTTTAATGAACCGTGTTCCCACTCCTGTTGATAATGACTGCCTTTCCAAGTTTAATGATAGGAAAGTCCTAGTAAGTTATCAAGCTATCTCCCAAAACTGTTCCCCAGAGTATCTTTTAATTTAAGAGTCCCGAGTAACAGAGTTTCTACAGATTCCCTTGGGACACTTTGCTGATCATTTGTTTGGCTCTCAGGAGTTTTTCTGTATATTCATCCCAGATCTTTGTGTCCTTAAATTCATCCAATTACTTGTTTAAATCAACCAGAACTTTCATTGTGCAGCTGACAATCAAAAAAAAGAAGAAAGAAAATGGAAAGAAAATGTTTAGCAGGAAAAAGAATACTGTGCATGGACAATTTTGGCTGCTACTTCTGCATTCAGGTATGTCTACAGCCCTCATTTCTACAGCATCTGTGAACAGTTTCAAGTTCAAGCCTGTTTTCTGCAAAAAAAATGTTTGCATTTCTCATAATCACTGGCTTTCTTCTAGGTAAACAGTGTAAAGTGTCTGTACGCCGCCATGAGGGACAGACACACATACTTGGTAATACATTTAGACAAAGAAAGAGAAGAGATGCTCAGTGGCCAGTTAGCTGTCTGCAGCTTTCCAGAGAGGTGCAACACAGGGGCTTGTCTGCAGAGCAACAAGTCCTGCACTTCCGGCAGCTTCAGGTGGAAAATGGTGTAAGAAACAGGCTCACAGTGAACTCTATCTCAACACAGGACAGAGTCTAGATGATGGTATAGGTCTGATTATCACCGAAAATACAGAAAGATTCTAATCTTCCACCAACAAAGCTGGTTTCTTTGCTGACTCTGGTTAGTAAAGCACAAAACTGACTATTCTGAGCTCCCTCATTTACCCTTGCCCATTCTGTGCTGCCTGTGAATTTTAACAGTATAATTGCTCATCCAGCTCCTTGGGACTTTGTTATCACAAAGTAGGAGCCATATAAATGATGAAACTTAAAATTTAAATTTTATATGCTTTTCTGAATTTTTGTTTCTGTTGTGATGTACTCATTCAGACCAATAGATGACATGCCATGTTAAAGGTATAAAGCAGAAACTATTTGACACAGCAAAGAAGGAAATCATGCTTATACAGTGCCCTAAGAAACCAAGGGACTAATTTAATAGAACTGAAAAGAGTTGTACAGAGTTCTTTTTTTCTTCATAGGAGGAGGTTACTTTAAAAATGTATGTTTAATGAACTGTATTTTTTTTTCCTAGATCACTTCGTATTTGAATTTTTCCCAAGGCAAAATCTTCAGGGAACTGCCCTGAGCAAAGTTCACTTGGATCTTTTGGTAGTGGATCTGCCATGGCCTTGGGAAGATGATGTGTCCTTTTCTACTCAACTCTTTACTTCTCATCCCACCTCCCTTCTCCATTAATTAGTGTAAGTCACATACAAAAAGTAGTGGGAAAAAGTCTTAATCAGCTTTATAAGCAACTCTGGAGAAAAAAACAGAAGAAATATTGCAGTAGAGTATTTATAGTGTAACATAGTGGTATTACCTAGTGGCTCCTTTGGAGATTTCTGCAAATCGCTTTTTATAAAGAAGTGGTTTATGCCATTCATGATAAAGGTTTACATTTCTTACAAATTTTTGGTAAGTTCCAGAACACTGGGGTTAATTTTTTAAGGGATCACTCTGAATTTTTCTGCTTTGCGTACAAATGTCTGGTCTTGTTTTAAATCATGTGATATTTTGGCCTCAATAATATTTTGTAGCAAAGAAATCACAGATGCCTTGTGATCTGCATGAGCAGAGATTGTTCTTTTGCAATTTTCTGCCAGGAACACAGCAAAGGGATAAAAATATTTTGAGAAAGCCTGAAAATGGAGACTCTCAACCTCACATCACTAACTCAAGTTGTCAGACTGGTTCAGTTATATATCCCAGGTTTTTGATTCTTACCTCAATCAAAGCCAAATGCCAAAAGTTTGAAGTTCACCATTTCCTGCTGTGACTCTAAGATTTGTTAGACCGTCTTATGCCCTTTTCAGTGCAAACAGCCAGAGTTTTCTGGGCTATCAAGCTGAGCTACCTTATGAAGAAAAGTTTTGCAGCAGAAAAATCACTGTATCTGAAATAAAGTGTCAGATAAATCAACATGACAGCTATGTGGAGTGACAGGAAATCAAAGACCCTTTTGAGTCCTGAAGTCTATTTCCCATCTATCCTTCTCTGCCTGATACGACATTAAGCTGCAGTGTATAGATAACTTGGAAAAGTGACCCAACATCTGTGATGTGCAACACAGTTTCCGGAGAGCGACAGATGCAGCAATTTCTCTGTTTCTAGATGGCACATAAGAAAAACAAGGTGGTGGCTGCCAGGGCAGTGTGACCATACTTCCACATGATTCACTCAGATTACATCTAGGTCTTTTTTCCACATTTTCTGCCTGTTTGTTTTGATCTCATTTGTTGTTACCTTATTTTTAACAAGCATGAAGATCCAAGACAAACAGGATCTCAACTAAATAAATATTAGTGTATATCAAAGCTGGTTTGTTTTGCACTGTGTTTTTAAGAGAAAGCTGGGTTTCATTTTGTGTTTTGATTTGGTGATGCAGACTTGTTTTTCTGATGAGTTTAATACGCAGTTGCTTAGAGACAACCTTGAAAGAAGAATTTTCCAGCTAGATCAAACTTGGGGGGGGGGGGGGGGAAAATAAAAGCAACAAAACCCACAAAGAAATGCCCTTTGATGATTTTGGAAAGATGGAAAGAGAACAGGTGTTATGACAGCAGAAAAAAAAAATATTATTGCCACAATTAGGACAATCCTGTGATTGCTGCTTACAGTCACTTTGCAGACAATACTGGGTAAGTGTGACTGTTTCTCTTCTTTCTTTATGAAGTAGACAAATGATATGTGTCTGCCATCGGTCAGAAAAAGATCACTTTCCCAACTGGACAGTCACTTAGACTATTCAGTGGACAGCATATGTTGCATGACTGCCTGATGCTCTGAAGCAGTATCTGTCTGAACCAGATGATAACTTCAGTAAATGCTATGCTATCCAGCCACTTCCCATACATCTCCACAACAAAGCACAACAAAGCATACCACCACCACAGCAAATGTGATGTACTCTTACTTTGTACATATTCAAACACCGGTAGTCGATAGGAAATGCTATTACTTACAGGGTGAGACTGGCAAGGAAAAAAAGCCCTTGGAAACCCACAAAGAACAACCAGCTGGACACCAAGTCTGCCTCCAGTAATGTGGATCCTTATCTGGACTGTGGTTAAGCACTGCCTCTCCATAAGAGGAAGTTCCTGAGCTCAGGGCAGTATCTCCAGGCAGTGAGATCCTGTTCACCTAAGGATTTGAGATGACTGCTGATATTGCACAGTTTTAGTCAAGGAGCCATTTCTGTAGGACTTTATGGGACCTTGAACCTTTCTGTACATTCACTGTATCACCCTACTTGTCACCTGTTCCTATGGTGTCTCACAACCCTGACTCTCATCAGCAATGATTGTAGTTTGAGCCAGTCCCTCTTGGCAAAGTGACCTCTGAGGCCATTTTGGTCAGCCTCCTGTTTCTGCTTCATCAACAGGACTCTTGGTTGATCTAGACCTTTGCTGACTATAGATTCTTCATCATCATAAGAGACAGGATTTGCATTTCTGTCTGATTATCATGCCAAGACTGCTATAACTAAATGTTTAGAGACTGTCTGAAATAACCAGAAGTTTTCTTAAAGTACGTTGTATTCTAGGAAAAATTCCTGGTAAGCATAAACACAAAGAAATAATTCAATGCCTGCTGATGTGCTGCTTGGCACTATAGGGGACTGAGGAACTGACTACTGCAGGAGATCAGACGATGACCAGACTGTTTGGGGATCCCCAGAAAATTCCACTACGTCATAAAATTGTATTGCAGTCAGGGAGCAGAAAGAAACAGCAGAATGACAAAGACAAAATAATTCTCCTTTTAGTTTACATGCAATACTCACTTGATTTGTACAAGGTATTCGCAACATGTTGGTGTTCCATATTATTGACAGTCAAGAGAGGTAGAGAGAGATACAAGACGTTATTTGCAAAGGTTCAAACAAGACTTACGTGCTTCGCACTCTGTCAAAAAAATTTAGTGAACATTTGTCCACTATTTATCCCTTAAGTGATTTTCTTACTGTAACACAGGAAATCTGATTCTAGCCTATCTAAAACAGATCAAAAAGAATGACAGGGAAGAACAAATATTGGATTATTATTATTCTCATTAAAAAGATATATTTCAGGATATACTCTACTAAGGATAGCTGCTTAAGGGACCTTTGTGCATCCAGTGAAGTGAGGCATGAAAGATGATCTTTTTGAGTTACTTTTTTTTATTGAACACTTGATCACAAATTGCACTTTATCCTACATGTGTTTCTGATTACTGTCGTTCAGGACACAAGGATCTCAAAGTCCTTATTGAGCAGGTAGATTCAAATTTGCTACTGTTCCTTCTTTTTCAGTAATAGATAAAGGCAACCTGTGAGTAATCATCTAAGTCAGTTTTAAATACAGAATTTCTGAAGGGAAATGGGCTATCATTGTCTGTCTTCTGCCTTCGAAGTGTAGGTTTCATTTCATATGAAGCTGTAGCTGAACTGTAAAAAACCATAGATAATATGAAAATCTTTCAATGGATTACAAAATATTATTCACACAATGACATATTTTCCATGTTAAAGTTTTTCGGGCACTGCAGGATTCAGTCAGAATCAAGAAAAAAGACTGGCTGAGAGGAAGGAAAATGAAGTTTTAATGAATAATACAATATAAAGTTAAGCTGCGCATATTAAAAACTAATACCTTTTTGTTGTATTGATGGAGGAACTAATATCAAATCAAAGATTTCTAAGTGTCAAGAGGAAAAGGTAAATGTGTGCATCATTAAATGCTGAAGTTTATTTCCACAAACATAGATTATCAAATCAGAAGGATTTATTGTAATAGTGTATCCTTCTTCCTAGCACAGACCATAGGATATTTTTATTTGAGCTAAAACATGACTTTTAAAGAGAGAAGGAAAAAAATTGAACAATAAAACAAACCATGAAACAAAGCCCTATTTTTTTTTCTTAATCCTTTAAAGCTCTCAAGAAAGCTTTACAATGATTAATTTTCCTGTTAGTACTCTAAGTAGATATTTGTTAGGCTGCACTGCTGGGTCACAGTCTGCTGGGCTGTGGGCTACAAGCCAGCATCTCTAGGACACTGAAAAGGTATAAACATAGCCATATATATGACGTCTAATTAATCTAGCTGTTTAGAAGCAAAGGTTCATTTTTAGACTTTTGCAAAATTGAAGCAAACGCTTTTTGTCTGTACATTTATTGAAGTTAAGCAGAAATAAAGGACAAGAGTGTAAGACTTCTTACTGAAAGAAACCTCATGGAAACTGGATTTGCCCTTCTGACATCCCCAGAAGATTCCACTAGAATTCCCAGAATTCTTAACATTGTAAACTGGAAGACAGAATGCCACTGGATTTATTGTTTATGCCAAATTTATTAATGGCAAATAATTTCTCAAATAACTGGTTTTGATAATATCAGAAATACTACAATTTCTGAAAAGGTATAAAGCCTATACAATGCTCTTGACTCCATTTCTTCAGCACATTGGAGCATTCTTTGAGCTATGTCAGTGTTCTTCATGATATCTAAAATCTTTCTTCTGTGTCTCCTCAGAGCCCTGGATTCAAGTGATATCAGCCAATTTAATATGAGTTTGCTTGGGTAGCTGCTCAGTTACATCACTTGATATGGAACTGTGAACTTCATTCCTCATCAGTGTTTTCTATGTCTCTGTGAGACTATTGCATGGTTTCAAGCAGTAACATCAACACATTGGAGGCTGCACTGAATTTTTCATTCACTGAACTTCAACTGTAAGAATATTAAAAGTAATAACACCTCCCCAGTTCTACTCGGGAGTCTTTGCTTCAGTCACATGGTCTTGTCTGGTGTTTCTTTGGGAGCTAAAATACAGTTGAATAACATGTTACTTCTTCATGTTCAAATGTCTTGGACATTTTCTTTGACAGAGTTGTACCAATTACAGCCTGTGTTAATCTTTCATCAATCTTTTTACCCTTTCTATTTTTTGGAAGGTGGTTGATCGACAGTATATGTTCTATGTGAGGTGTTATGGAAGCCTTAGCAGACAAGGCAAAAACAGCCCTCTGAAAGCCAGTCTGATCTGGATGATCTGGTCGTATGGTTTAAGCATATTCATCTTCCTGAGAAACAAGCTTGATGCTGAGTACTGTGAGTCCAGTTAAAAATCTTCCTTCTCTTGATGCTAAAGACAAATGGTAGGATGCTCATCTTCTCTTGCTTTCTGAGGTACAGAGGAACTTTCCCAGTCAGTTCATCCCTGAAAAGCTGTCATTATCAATGATCACTGTGGCTGGAGGCTGAATGACTGTGAGCAGTAGATTTTTTTGCATAGCCCTGAAAGCAGGAGCTACAGCAGCCCATGCTCTGGCTTTCATTCTGAGTCCAGGAATCAGCCACATCATGTTTAACACTGACTTTGGAAACTGAAAAATTCTCTTCTGTTTTACTACCTGACTTTTACAAATACAACGTCAAGTGTCAAAAAACGCAACAAAACAAAATAAAAAAACACGTAATCAAAGAGCACACCTGTCTGCCACTTCAAAGGTTTTATTACTGCTCTGAGGAACTTTTTATATGATAAATAGCACCTGATGGATGGAATTAAGAAAGATTAATAAACCATTGTAATAGCTTGATCCATATGCATTGAATTTCAATTACAGATACCAAATTTTATCTTCTTATGTTTGAATTTAAGTCTTGTTAGAGAGAGATTTAATACTGCCACTTTGTAATCAAACAGAAGTCAAAGCTTTTCAGAAAACGAGGAAAAACTTCAAAATATTGAAAAATTTTATCAAAAATATTCTTGTTTTCCATTTTTTCATGTTTCTCCCTAATGAGCTATTTTGGAAGAAGTTATGTGAATCAAAATGGGAAACAGTTGTCAGAACTCTGGCTTTGGCAAACAAATTAAGTCTGTAAACTAGTTAGATAAAAATAGATTGGGGCAGTATGCTGTATGTTATAATTATAGACATGTTTAGAAATATATGAAATTAGAAGAAAATATTTTTTCCATCAATACATTTAACATCATACAATGGAACAACATTTTCAGTTGAAACAGACCATATTTTAGACAGCACAATTATTATAGCTTTAATATGGATGTTTAATCATGAACATTCTTGTCTGAAATAATAAAAGAATATGAACCCAGAAACATTTAACCTTTAACAGCTTCTAAATCTCAGCTGTCAAAGAACTGTTGGCTTTCTTGACTTCCAGCTGACAGAAAGGAAGTGGGTAAAATAAATCTCCTCATATAGTGATCGGCTTTTATTTAAATCAGACTGCCAGTGCAGCCACAATGAATTTCCCTACACAGTTTCAGAAAGATGTAGAACTACTCAAGTAGGGATTTAAGCATATCACCAGGAAAGGAAGTTATGATTTCTAGAATAACAGAAATTCATTTTCAAGTTTAAAAAAAATTCTCAGAAACTGAATTTTCATGTAGTTAGAATGGAATTAATATTGCTATACTTGATTTATTTAAAACTGTGGCAAAGACGAAGTTAAATAGAGTAACAAGGAAAAGACAGTTAAATTACAATTTCATACAGTTCATTAACAACAGTTGAAGAAAGAATGTATAGTAGTCACTATTTGTGTAACCTATTAAAAAGTCCTAACTTCATTATTCACTTGAACCTTTGACTGCTCAGATTATTAGGGCACTCTTAGGCATGGAGCCATCACAGAGGTGTCATAACTGCTAACTCGTGTTGTAACAGCAGAAATATTAAATAATAATAATAAAAGAGGTTAAAAGCTGTTCTACATTTGACAGGCAGAATTAATACAAAATAAATTTATGTGCTTTTTTAAAGGTATCCATAGACTATTTATATCCTACTCCTGCCAACCAAGATAACTCTGTACTCCATCATTCCATATGCTTTTTGGATTTGCTGGTTCATTTTACTTGCAGCTCTTGTAAGCAATGATGTTTCTGAAAACTATCAGAATGTCAAAGATGTCTGCTCAAATTTTAATAAAATCATTCCTCAACACTAAATTCTTTTACTACTAAAGATTGAAGTATATTATCTGTATGCTTTAATCAAATGGAATTTGAAAGTATTCATCTTTTATTTAATGCCTGATCTTTGGGAAAATACTTAATCGATATTTGTGCATTATAGGATGCCAAGGGGCAGGATGGGGCAGTGTACATGTGCTTATAAACCATTTTGGGCTTCACAGCTTTCCATGGCCGATTTTCACTGTTTTTTTCTAGATTGCACTTAGTTTTGTTCATTAAAAGCTTAATAAGATTTTTTTTTGCCACTATTTTATGATCCACAGTATTTCTGTACTTACACAAAACACTTTTACTTCTTTAATGACTAAGAAAATGAGAATTTTTTTGATCATAAAGAAAACGGTGTGACATATTTTTTGAAGATACTGCTGAAGTATAAGATCAGCTGTAGACTTTGAGGTGTTACCTAACATTAGAAGATAGTTATGAAGTTGCAAACAGAAGATGCTAGAAAATATATGCATATTCCTTACTAATCTAACACATGTAGTCAGCTTCAAAACACTCCTTTAATACCCTTTTTTTTCTCCACAAAGGTACAAAAAATCCTACGTTGTAAAACAAGAACACTGCAACAGAAGCACACACTCCTAAATTCTGTATTTGGGCTAAAAGTGATAATGCTTATGGAAAGGACCAAAATCTTATCTTTCATCCACCTTCTGAGATTTCAACAACTTGGACTCAGTACAGGGGAGATGATCACAGTATCACAGTATGTATCACAGTATGTATCACAGTATGTTCAGAGTTTGAGGGGACCTCTGGAGATCATCTAGTCCAAAACCCCTGCAGAAGCAGGTTCACCTACAGCAGGCTGCATAGGACCTTGTCCAGCCGGGTCTTGAATATCTCCAGAGAAGGAGAATCTATAACATCTCTGGGCAGCCTGCTCCAGTGCTCTGTCACCCTCAGAGGGAAGAAGTTCTTCCTCATGTTCAGATGGAACTTCCTATGCTTCAGTTTGTGCCCGTTGCCCCTTGTCCTGTCACTGGGCACCACTGAAAAG
>Ga0181612_123204_pt1 | contig 11073 bp, 12 predicted proteins | sample HoacroProtozoa21_FD_119630 | JGI IMG/M metagenome (GOLD analysis project Ga0181612, IMG submission 119630) | Hoatzin crop microbial communities from Cojedes, Venezuel. Combined Assembly of Gp0051906, Gp0051904, Gp0051908 | reverse complement strand
TTAAGATGGCTCAGAACCATCCAGCCAAATTACACAGCAATAGGATGGCACCCATCCCAGGTCCTGCTTAGAAAGATTCAGGCTTACCTCTCTCACTGACATTGAAAGGACTGCGAGTCCACCTGACTCCTCTGTGCACACACATGAGCTTGTGTTTGTGTGTGTGAAAGGAGAGTAAATGTTTAAATACTGTTGTAACATCAATATTCAGTGCCAAGACTGGGAAGTTCTGCTACCTGTGCAACTAGACCATTTCCTGGAAGGAATACAAGAAATAGACATCTCAGCTTTCTGATATTAGCTTCTGAGTTTGAAAACATGAATCTAGGTTTTTGGCTAAGGATGTATTCATGAGCTAGCCCCACGTGCGAAGTTCAGCAGCCCGCTGTGCAGAACACCACCCAGCCACCCCTGGGAAGCATCCTGGAGCGGGGACCATCCCTGGGACACATCCCAGAGTGGGGACCGCCCCGGGAAGCATCCCAGAGTGGGGACCACCCCATGCCCTGGGCAGCCTCAAGGCACCAAGCCAGCTTTACAGGTTTGGGTAGCTCACCCCCCAGTCAGGAGGCCAAGAAGCCCAGCAGGTAAGGGTGTGTGAGCTCTGTGCTGCTGGTGCTCAAGCTAACTGGGAGCTGATTTTGATTGAGTTTTGCTGCAGTCTGCGGCATCCTCCCTTAGAGCAGATGCCTCTCAGCAGCTCAGTGAATGGTAATTTAATTTACATTTAATGTTAGGATTTGGGTCCTATAGTTGCCAGAACATATAATCATGTGGACAAAACGTTCCTCACTGCATCATGCCTCATCACGGCAGTTCTGCTCCCTCTGCAGGGGTGGCACATCGCGGTCATCGATGCTGCCGAAGTCATAGAAACACAGAGTCACAGAATCATTTAGGTTGGAAAGGACCTCTAAGATCATCAACTCCAACCACAAACCTAACGCTGCCAAGTCCACCACTAAACCACGTCCCTAAGTGCCATACCTGCACGTCTCTTAAATACCTCTGGGGCTGGTGACTCCACCGTGTCCCTGGGCAGGCTGTTCGATTTCAGACTCCCGTCCGCTTGCACGCACGCTCTCAGCCTGGGAGGCAACAGGTTCACGGAACAGCTTCTTTAAATGAGTCCACTGAGTCTGTAATAAGAGGAGGACAGAAATAATCTTGTGCGTGGCTCCCTACAGATGGGCTTTAGTACTCGTAAAGGTTGTAGCAAATGGATTCGCTCCGGGCTTGGATAGACATTGACAGATTTATAGAATGAGAGGTGATGCAACATAGCGGCTACAGCAAAACCGCGTCTTGCAGGGAGAAATCACTGCAAACACTTGAGGATGCTTCAGACGTATTGCCGTCTTGCGCCTGCGCCTGTGCTGAGGCTGGTCTCAGCCAGAAAGGGCTTTTGTGTCCTGCCATGTGGGGCAAGATTGTAGAAGCCAATGGGGAAAGGGAAATATACTTTTTCTTTAGCTCAAAACCAGCAACAGTTTAGTAAAATGCATTTCTAATTTTTACAGTACTGCTGCAAAGGCTGCTTTTACCCTTTTTCTTGTTTTGCCTTGCGTTTTCCCACCCTCCTTCCTCCAAGCTGCAATAACCGTGTTGCAAAATGAAGGGAAGACTCACTTGTCTGCTGTTACCAAAAGGGCTAAATTTGTTATACATTATGCACATTTTTCACGATGCAGCATTTTTTGCTGAACTTGCGAGGAATAATGTTACATAAGAAGCCCTGAACAGATTGTTTATAGAAGACTATACAAGACAAATAATTTGAAGCTGTGACTCAAACTGTGTAGCTACAAACCGAAGGCAAGACCAGTTGTGATCAACCAAGTGACAATGCAAGTTTTGTCACAATACCCTAAAACATTGCATCAACTTGAAAATAAGCAGAGATGTCAATAACCTGCTGCAGTCTTCACTAGCAAGCTCACATTTAGCTTCACAGCTCTCTTCTGTCGTCTGACATGACCCGTTCTAAAACCAAAAATAATGTGCTCTACCTTTCAGAATGGCTTATCTATACATGCCACTAACAGACTGCTCCTTCAAGTGTTGTAACTCCTGTCAGTTCTCTAAGTATAGAAGACTACAGGGGGAAATGTGAGGTATTTTCTACCAGGAAGAATGCATATCTGCTGAAAGTTTAAAATTAAAGAAGCATATGATAAAATTCACGACAAGCATATCTTGGAAATATATTTTTACATTGATTGCTTTAGTAGTCTCAGAGCTATTACATTTCTTATCATCTGTCTATGAAGATACATTGGTTCTGGTAGTACCAGTAAAACCCTAGATAATGTTTTCCTGTTTTTACTGAGACTATATTTCACACCAAGTACTTGAATATATCACTCCATTTCTTATCTCAACAGTCTTATTTTTATTCCCCTCTTCACATTTAATTTCAACTTCTTTTTTACATTTGCAGACTCATCAAATCATTCACCTTTGTCAATATTTTTGAGGACATCACTGTCAACATTCCTAATGCAATTCAGACTGGATTTCACACTTTTTGCTGAGGACAATTCATCAAGTTCATCCGAATTGCTTCCAATCTTCAAAATACTAGGCCCACTCATTCAAATACTTAGTGAAAATACTGTAAAAACAGTTTACCATATTTTTTTACTTTTGCTGCCAAAAACACTCCCTCATTTTCAAGTTCAACTATTAAAGTGCTTATCATTATTGCCTGAAAACTTGCCCTTTTTTTACTTCAGTTTTTACCATTAAAGGCTTGGTGTTCCCCATTTCACTAAGGTACTGTGTTCAATTTCCTTGACTAGTGGAAAGCATCTTCAGTTTGCTTGTGACAAAATGGAGTTGCAGTAGTGATTTAGGACTGCTGAAAAACTGCTTTTGTAAAATAGGACACTTGTCATATGAAAGAAAATATGGTTTGAATGCATCTTAGAGGTCAATAAATCTGCTGCTGGCTGGCTGTAGAGATAGCTACCTTCTCTTACAAGGTCCAAGAATTGCTTTTAGTTTATTTCAGTAAGATTGTGGGGGGTGTAGAAATATGGGAGGGGGATATTCCCCACTGATTATGCATCAGCACGTATTGTGCCAGCTCGGTTTTGGATCCCTTGTGGACTGGGTGGACAGTACAATCCCCATGCTGGAGGTTCAGGTTTAAGGCTTTTTGAGTTTCTTAGGCACTGTGTTTGTTTCTCTCCCTCCTGCCTGTCTAAAATTCACATCACTAAAGGAGGCAGGAATTTTGGTTATCCAGCAGCATCTGCCCAAGCTCTTCAGTGTTCTGGTGACATGCTCCTCAGCATTTGTACCAGCTCACTGTGCGGATCCAGTGGCTCAAATCACCTTTCATTTCTTTTGTGATCAAATTGCGTAAATAAACTTGTATGTGTCGTGATCTCATGTGTCAGCTCTCACAGAGATGTACCCCATGCCACTGAACCCCAGGACATCTTGTGTTTCCCAGCACTGGTGCATTGACTGCACTCTGGTTCCCGTGCAACAGCCCTGCACCACTGACTGCTCCAGTTTTAGCACAGAAGAGCTCTTGATCTAGAAGATGCATTACTGCCCTGGGGGAGATCGCTTATTGGAGCAGATGCTTGGTTTTGCTTTTCAAGGCAAAATACGCTGGATGCTGGAGCCCTGGATGGATGCTGGAGGAGGTGCTCCCCCCATACATGCTTGCCCCAGTCCCCAGCTGATGGCTCTGCAGGCATCCGCCCAGCTTTCCTGTGCTGCCAGGGGCTCTGCTCCCTAGCAGGGCCACTTTCTGTAATGCCAGCAAGATGAAGAGTGGCCTTGTACACTCAAGTGTTTGAAGAAAATGTGAAATACTGACACATGAAGTGATCAGATGTTTGGGTAACTGAAGACCAGGCTTGAGCACAGAGACCTGAATTCCCTGAAAACTCTCCTAGAACGAACTTTGTGGCAGAAACCTGCACACCCTGTGAGCTGTACCCAGCCCTGTGGGGTTTGCTCCCATCGCCGGCGTGCTGGGAGAGTGTCAGGGTGCTGCAGCACTCAGCCCTGTTGTCCCCACCTTGCTGGGATGGGGCCCTGGCCCGAGCAGTGTGAGAGCACTCCTGTCCCAGGTACACGTCATGGCTGTTACGTGCATTGATGGGATGGAAGAACCCACCCAGCTCTTCCTCCTGCAGGAAACAGAGGCAGAGGTTGCCTGAAATCCTCTGAGACATCTGCTTCTGTCACATTACGAGTCCTTTTTGTCCCTTGTTGGTGCACAGCTTTATTCTGGAGGTTGGTCCTTGATGAGAGGAGAAGCATCTCCTGATGGATAGCAGGGTTTCCCTGATTTTGCCTGGCTTTCCTAGGTTTTAGCTAGCCGTAGGTCACCTTCCCACTCTTCTGTTGTCGCCCCGGTGCAGACACAGGGAGTCAGAGGCGAGCAGTGCTGTACCAGCGCTGTGCCGGGTGGGATGCCCGGGTGGCACTGCCCCCTTGGGCTGCCAGTCAGAGAAAAATCAGGAAACTGGATCCGTCTCCAAAAGACTTTGATTTTTTAATTTGCTTTTTGCTTGATTTAGCTATTTTCTGAAACAATCTCAGCAGTGAAAAGCCTTTTCAGAATAGAACAGAAAGGTTTTCTTTCTCCTAAAAATGCTGAAACAAGATAAGTTGATGCTGCCAGATCTTTCTGTTTGTTTGTTTCATTTCAAAACAAAATTCCAGTAAAATGCAGACAATTTTGTGAAGTACTTTGATTTCGATGGGTCCATGTATGCTGGCTTAAATATTTTTCCGGCTATCTCCATTTGGGAGAAGCGGAGGGGGGGAAGGCAGACCAGATGTCACACAGTGTGTTGCAGAACCGGAGATCTGGCACCCATCTGACAAACAGCCTTCGGAAGTGTGGGAACATGGTGTGGGTGCGTCCGGGGCTCGGGAAGGGACACGCGAAGGAGGAGGGAGAGCCATGGAAACCTGTCTGGTGACGGGTCCGTGGAAACCACTGATGGCCTGGCTCTGGTACCAGCCTCCGGTACTGACTTTCCAAGTGACCTGAAGCAAATATCTGTGGCCCAGTGACCTGTAAGAAGGGAACAACAGAGTGACCCCTCAGGCCATCACTGCTGAGAATTTAGGCTCTTTAGGGCTGCGACACCTTTTGCATCGTTTTTTTGAACAGCAGCTTGACCAGCGCAGCTCTCATCTAGGTTGCGGGCTCTTTGCTCTATGCAAAGCAAGCAAGAACAGTAATTGCTTGGACCTGTGAGTCTTTAAGACAGGCAGTAGCAGAAGAATTTAAATGCAGATCCCAGCATCCTGCAGGCACAAAAAGAAATCCAGGCTTTGCAAAGTCAAAGAGAAGCAGTTTTGTCCTCCTGGGAGCTACAAAATAGGTTGAGGTGCCAAAAATAACCTGCTACTAGTTATAGATGCTCCAGCTCTTTTACCGAGACATGAAAACTTGAGCTGGGTTTAATACAAGACACTTGTTTAGTGTCACTGTGACCTTTTGCAGATTTCCCACCCCAGCTCTAACCAAATTACAGATGAATCCATCCTGTCACTTCATTGCTTTATTCTGGCTCTTGTGCTGAGCTGGGCTGATGCTGCAAAGCTTCCTCAGTGAGATTCAATTCGGTTTGGTAGCGGCTCTGTTTCCTCTGCGAATTCATTTGTGTGAAAACCTGGTTCCCAAGCGGTGGGTCCGTGTCGTCAGGGACCAGAGAAGAATTGAGGCTCCCATTCTCAGAAACACACAAATGAAATAGGAGCTTCTCACAGGTGGTTTTGGGGCTTGGGGTCACTGCTCCTACTGATTTTTGGTAGGGGACCCAGCTTGCTTAGGACGTTAAACAGCTTCACTCACTGCATCGACAGAGCAGCAAGCCACGTCAAATTTCAGAGAGAAAATACTTGGCCCTCTTAAGAGAGTTACAGCCCGAGGATTTTTCTGAGGGAAATTATCTAAACTGCAAATCAAGCTGGCAAATTCCTCTTCTAGAGACCACTCTGTTGGAGACGGAAAACAGAGGAAATCATCTGAGCAGGGCCACAGAGGTGGCCTCACCCTGGGGCATTCAGGTGCCCGTGGTGCTGGGGCTCAGGGTGCTGGAGTTACGTGGGGAGCGCCCACACAGGGTCTTGCAGCCGGTTCCAAGCCCAGCTCTTCTCGCCCGGTGCCAAGCCCCGCCAGCAGCAGCCGAGCGTGCCGCAAGTCTGGCTTGGTCCCACCAGAGCCTGCCTGAGCCAAGCCGGGGTGGAGCATCCGTGTGTCCCTCCATCCCAGGACGTCCCTCCGGCCCTCAGCAGGAGGGTGATGCCTCCACAGCCCCATCTGGAGCACGCACAGACCTTCCTGTGCAAGCACAGAGAGCAGCCCCCTGCTCTCTCCATGGAGGAGATTAGAGGCAGGGGGTGAAGGGAGGGAGGGCTGAGATGTGGAGGTCGGTTCTCCTCCTCCTCCCCACCTTTCTCGTTCCAACTAGCACGTATTTCTCATGCTCCTTTCTAGTCTCAGGGGTGCTAGACCCCACTCTGTGTTTTGGAGAAGCCGTGAGATGGACGGAGGCAGGGTTTCAGCTGCGGATGGGATGGCGTGCAGGAACGATGAGCAGTCTGATACTCAGGGCTGGGAGTGATCACATCTCCTGCTCCCTCTGCCCTCAGCGGCACCGGTCGCTCCTGCAGCGCCCGAGCAGAGGTGAGAGGAGAGGCAGCGAAGGGGGTCACTGGAACAAAGAGAGATAAACAAAGGATAATCTTTCCGGCAACAATTCATCATTTAAAGCCAAAGCAGAGAAACAATTTCCCAGCTAGCACAGCATTAAACAGATGGACGAAACCACTTCAGTGGCAAGCAGGTGTCTGAGGGCTCAGAAGATCCATCTGTCCATGGCCACAGGGCGATTATCCTGGGTGGCTCAGGTGTTTCCAAGCCTGGACGGCCAAATCTCTCACCATAGCCACTGCTTTTATTGATTTATTTATTTGCACAAAGGGCCAGCAATGCCTCTGAGGATGCCTGCAGTGGTACAGCCCCTGCCTGAGGAACAAATGCTCTCCAGGCGAATTATTTCCATTTGCAAGATCTCACATCAAGAGAGCAAACATGAGCCATTCGTGCTGCCTTTGCCCCAGCCTCCTCCTCTGTCCTCAGCTCTGTCCTGGTGTTGCCCCTGCTAGAGCTACTATATTACTTCAGTGTCAGAGCATGCAAGAACTGGTTTAGCCTCCTGCTGATTCCCTTGGTTTACTTCAGACAGAGCTCTTGCTTCATCCAGGTCATGTCAGAGGTGGCACAAAAGCCAGCAAGGAGAGGGGGAAGGTCTAGGAGGTGGTCAGCGTTGCAGTCTGGCATTTAGCACATTCATGAATTTTCTGAAGCCAGAGAAGGGGCTGTGGAGCGCTTGGTTAGGTAAAATCCCCGGGTGAGGTTTGGAGGACTGCGAGGGGTTTGCATTGCACCTGGGAGGTGCCGGGCTGGCGTCTGCTCTGCTACACGGCTCCGGTGAGCAGCCCAGCTCCCCTCCTGGGCTGCAGACTGGGCGAGCTGCTGCAGGGCCCAGTGGGAGGCTGGGGCTGCGGGGAGAGGGAGGTGGCTCTGGGCACCTTGCCCTGCCTGGGTCAGGATGTCTCCATCACGGGGGTACAACAGCTCCGCAGCCGTGTGGCATCCAGTAAGCCTGAGATCATCTTTCCTTTCCTCCTCCACCCGGGAGTTCCACGGGCAGCGGGCAGGTCAGTGCCGGGACAGCCTGCTTGTCTGCTCTGAAACCCTGGTGAGGAGGAGGAGGAGGAGGAGGAGAGCTTGGAGCTACCCAGAGGCGGCTGATGCTGCTGTTGCCGTTGGCAAGCTGTCACGCCGACACCTCGCTGTGCAGGGCTCTGACGTCAGATGCCTCTGACAAACTTTGCTGTCAGTCAAAAGCCTTTTCACAAACAGAGACAGTGACAGTTTGCAATGCAAACACCAGTCCTCGCCAGGCTTCTTTCCCTTCTTTTCTTTTTTAGCACACAGATTTAAATTTTAAGTTGCTGGTCTGTTAAGGCCATTTGAGCTAATGAACCTTCCCATGGTCTCTAGCGTGGTGTCCTCTGCTCTGCCTGCCCACTGCCCCAGCCATCGGGACGAGCCCTGGCCCTGGGGAGCCTCCCTGCAGCGAGCGAGAGCCCGAAGCTTGGCTGCACCAACACCGCAAAGCTCTTGGGAGCTGGGAGTGTGGGAGATGGTGGCCAGAACAAAATCCTCCATCTCCTGGGGCTCCTGCTTAGCGGGTGGCAGAGATCCTGCAAAGGCTCAATTCCTCCTTCTCCTCCCATTCATCTTTCTTTCCTTTCCTGTTCCCCCTTTCCTCCTTGCTGGAGGAAGCAAGGCTGTCCCCTGCTTTGGAGATCCTGGGTCCTCCAGTCTGAGGCTCTGGGGGAAGATGGAGATCATCAGGGTTTAGGGACCTGCACAGGCAGACAGAGCAGGTGGGAAGGGCAGCCGGGCTGGTACCCTTTTCTCCTCCATCCTGAGCTGTGCTGGATCCCAGGAAGTGTAATATTTGCTCAAACATGTTGGTAAATCCCCCCTGTGCTACAGGAGGTCACCTTCCCTAATCTACAATGTCCAATTGCATAACTGAGATACTGAACAAACAGCTTAAATTTAATCTTTGTTTTCTTCCATCTCAAGCGTGGCAAATCAATTCCTGGGCAAGCAGAGCTTCAGCACAGGGCTGGGAACACACACACTGGTCACTTTAACCTCCAAAAGAGCAGAAAAAAATGAGGGAAATAAACCCAGTGAGGGTTTGCTGCCTGCTTCAGCACCTCTCCCTGTCAAACATCGCTCCAGGGCTGGGGTTTCGATGCCTTCAGCAGCAGATTGGCAGCAGAGGCCAGGTCTTACTGCTCACCACGGCACCACCGCCGTGTCCAGGCGAGGTCCTTGGGCAAAGCAGGAGATGTTGTTCTGGGTGTCAGCAGATGGGTGCAGTTTTGAGCAGCCTTGTGTCAGTAGCGTGAGGCGCCAGCTCTCATCTTCCCTGAAAACCTCCCACCCCTCCCAGCACCGACCGGAGCATGGGTCCCCCCCGCAGCTTGAAGACAGCAGAGAAAGGCATGGGACAAGGGGCAGCAGGGCTTCAGCAGTGCTTGGAAGGTGTCCTGGTGGCAATGCAGACGGTGGGAGGCGGAGGGAGGGATTCAGTTCTCTTGTTTCCCTCCTGTTCATTTTGCTTTGGTTCATTAATGACCTTTCATACAACAGTAAGGATATTAATAGGATGCTTCAGTTCCAAATGTCCCCATCTCTCCTCCCTGCTCCTCCTCTCTCGCTACTTTCTGGCACACTGACAGCTTCCTTCACGTTAATTAAAACAAATAACAAGCTTATACATCTCATCAGGGTAATTCAAAAACTAAACAGCCATCTATCGCCTCAGTCACTGTAGATGGAGCAAAACCAGCTCTTTTCTCCCTATCAGTTTCTCCCTCTCACTGTTGGAATAAGGACGTGCTTTAAATGTCCATCCTCAGCCAAACACCACAATGGGTAGGAAATTCTGTGCCTCTGAGCACCCGCTGAGTCCTGCCTGCTCTGCTTCCCTGCCCTGAGCTGCTGTGACTGGTATCAAGCCCATGTCACGAGCTGTCACTCTCCTCTGCATGGTATGGGTGTGCCAAGCGCTTTGGACCCTGGTTAGCACTACCACGCTCTCTCCCGTTCAGCTCAGGGCTGTGCCTACCCTTGCTCTGCACCAATATCTCACTTACTGCCTCTGGCATGCACTTCCCAGGGTGAGGGAGGGATAAATGGTACCTGGCAGGCCGTGGTTTGTGGCTGACCCTTGAATCCAGCCTCCCACTGAGCCCCTCTGCACCTGGGGCTGCAGCTCAGCCCTTCACAAGGCAAACACAGCACAGATCTCATCGCTGCTTACAGCTCATTTCAAGCACCAAGATTCAGGAGTAGACTCATGTTGCCTGCTCCCTTAGTAGAGACTCTCAGTGTGGGGTCCCATCCAGCAGCGAGACGGGGCCAGCATGGAGGCATCCGGGGGCTCAGACCACCCTGAGGGCTGGGAAATCATTCTGCCAACAGATCCCAAGCAGCTGGAGTTTGTCTGGGCGCTTGCGTGGCAGGAAAATACCTCCATGGCTCCAAGCTTGGTGGTGCCAGCGGGCAACAGAAGTGGCCAGCATGGGTTCCCAAGGGAAAGACAGCAGAAATTGGGTGAGGAAGAGCACATACTCATCTCTCCAGGGCTGCAAGGAAGCACCAAATCTCTGCCCCTGGAGGCAGCCGGGGAGCAGGGGGCTGCTCCCCACCCCACAGAGCATCTTCTGCACATGAATTAAAAGCCTTAGCCTCAAACCTCCTAATTTAGCCTGAGTTTTTCTCTTTAATAGTATTCATGGTGGGAGCCATCTGGACCAGGTACTTTATTAGCTTAGAATAATTCAGCTGCTTTGCTAATCTCATCTCATTTCGTAGGGTTTGCTCCAGTTTCCTCGCGGTGCAGCCTGGGACAGGGCAGTGCTGCCGCCCTCCCTCTGCTGGCTGATGGCTGCTGCATCACCCAAGCACCCATGACAGGGCAGCTGCCTCCGTGCAGGTCCCATCCCTCCAAACATGGGCCCACAGATTTATTTAACGTCTCCAACTCTTTGTAGGCAGTCAGAGGGTGACAGACCCACCGGGGTTTCCCACTGGCAAGGGGGGAGGAACCACAGCGGGTCCCTGCAACCCCTCCCAAAGCCTCCTCATCCCGTGGCAGGGGCAATTCTTGGCAGTCCACCATGGGTTGGCCATCCAGTGCCACATCCCACGTCAGGGACCTTTCCCAGCTGCCCAGAAGCCCAGCAAGCCAGGCCATGGCAGCCACTCACAGCCCCAAATACTGGCCATGTTGCAAAGCCATAATTGAGCCCTTATCAGCCTACATGAGTAAATTGCCCTCTATTGAGAGAAACGAATTTGCCAGCAAATTTTCTTCTGCTCTGCCTGTAGCACTAAGTGCTCTGCAAGCTGGTGCTGAGCTTCTTGAGCATGCGCAGAGGGACAGCTCTCATGGACATTGTGTTCCTCTCCTCTCCTCTCCTCTCCTCTCCTCTCCTCTC
>Ga0181612_113588_pt1 | contig 11074 bp, 2 predicted proteins | sample HoacroProtozoa21_FD_119630 | JGI IMG/M metagenome (GOLD analysis project Ga0181612, IMG submission 119630) | Hoatzin crop microbial communities from Cojedes, Venezuel. Combined Assembly of Gp0051906, Gp0051904, Gp0051908 | reverse complement strand
AGGTCCCTTCCAACCCCTACCATTCTGTGATTCTGTGAAATCTTTATGCCTCCTTTGTCAAATATTCCAAGAAAATAACACTGCATGGACAACCTCACGCTTGTCCTCCCCCTGCTAGGCTGGAAAACAGCAGTGCGGACTGCCTTTAGCCAAGAGCTATTCTGCAGGATCATGGGCTATGCCCTGAAGCTCAGGGCTGCTGCAGCTCCTGCAACCCAGGAGATGCAGCCACAGGAGCCAGAGCAGGACGCAGTGACATCCCACCTCTCCAGTCTGCACCTCTCCATGGCGTCCACTCCAGGCAGGCAGATAACGAGGAGACCATACAGTGCCCAGCAATTAAACTTGGCTTGCTCCAAGCCTTTCACACATTCAGGGCTGCCTTGTGCGGACTGTCTTGCTCACAGCACTTACCCTGCTGACAATAAATCCATCAAGCTACGCAGAAAATAATCACATCACAAGACAAAGGTAGGAGACAGTTGTCTGCTGCCTTAAATATTGTAAATCTCACAGGGCAAGAGAACCTCTTCCTGCCTGCACAGTGAAACTGCCTCAAAAAAAAAAAAAAAAGAGAAAATATATTTACAGGTATTTGATTCATATTAGTGGGGGAGATTGCAAAACTCATTCCCAATCAGAGCTGGTGTAGTTTTAAAGTTAGGAATAAAACCCAAGCTTTTAGACAGGAGGTAAGACAGAAAAAACCCTACCAAAACCACCAACAGTAGTAAAAGAACTCCTCTGTATATCTATCATTATGAATTAATGAAGCAACAGATTTTAGCATCTTACTTGCAACCTGATTGAATTTTATACAAAAATAAATATAATTTGAGAGCACTGATGACAGGGGCAATTAAACATCTTTTCCCCATCAGAAAGTGATCAAGTTTATCAGGTGCTCAGTGTAAATGTATATTCACTGGCTTAACTAAATATGCATGTAAATAATTAGCTGGCAGCACATCTTTAAAGAAAGTAATCAAGCTGGGAATTATTCCCCTTCAGTAATTTCCTTTCCCAGCCTTTGCACGGCTTCTCTACATGAAAAGCAGCCGATGACTCTGAACCAGCAGATAGCACAGCCAGGCAGGAGCTGCCCGAACTCCCCGGGGACACGACGGAGGACGCTTCCATCCCGCAGGAACCTGCTCATGCTTCTCCTGTGCCAAAGCCCATGCTGGGCCTGATGAAGGGTCTGGCTGTTTTCACGGGCTTCCCTACATGAGGAAAGCTACCCCAGATCCCCCTGATGCACAGCCCGAAATTATTCACCATGAATTTATAGCTGTTTAGCCTTGGGCAAGCACCGCAAGCTGGGCTAGGCTGCTCTTCTCTGCCTGGGGCACTCTCACCACGTGTTTCGGGCAGTTTCTCCCTGGCTACTCTGCCCTAGGCAGGGTTCTGCCTCCTCATCAAGCACCACTTTCCTCACAACAGGCTGGGAGCTCACATAGTCAGCCTGAAGAAGAGAAGGCTGCGAGGGGACCTTATAAATGCCTACAAATATCTGAAGGGTGGGTGTCAGGAGGATGGTGCCAAACTCTTTTCAGTAGTGCCCAGCGACAGGGCAAGGGGCAACAGGCACAAACTGAAGCATAGGAAGTTCCGTCTGACCATGAGGAAGAACTTCTTCCCTCTGAGGGTGACGGAGCCCTGGAACAGGCTGCCCAGGGAGGTAGTGGAGTCTCCTTCTCTGGAGATATTCGAGACCCGCCTGGACCAGGTCCTGTGCAGCCTGCTGTAGGTGACCCTGCTTCGGCAGGAGGGTCGGACTAGATGACCCACAGAGGTCCCTTCCAACCCCTACTATTCTGTGATTCTATGATTCTGTGATTCTGTACAATAGAGCACTGTCTCCAGGATTAAAGAGATTGTGTATAACACTTTTGAAAGGGAAAGAATTTTCTGGGCTATCTTGGGAAAAATATTGAATTACTAAGCCAGTACCATAGCATGAGCCTTTGGCAACATACTCCTGGTAGAAAAGCGAGCTTTATCTTTGCCTGTAGGACAAATTGATTTATTGTGTAAGCTAGAAGGACTTAATGCACAACATACATAAGCTTTCTCTGAAAAATGTAATTACCAAATGCAAAGTTTAGAATTCTTCATGTATGTTTAATGCCTGGCTTTCTGCAGGGGAAGAGTTTGCAAACCTGCCTGCATGGCTGGCAAACATATGTAGTTGTTGAAAGAAGAAATGCAGCCCTTTTAACACTTGGATTTAGCCTGAACTCAGCTATTAATGGTAGACACTGAAAAACTGATAGCTGAATTATTGGTATGACTAATACTATGTACCTGTAGTCTCCATCAATTGGGCATGCACTGACTTTATCAGTCATGCCTAGAAACTACACTTGTTGAGGCTGTAACATTGTGTCCCATAATTCCTTCCCCTCTGACACCCTTAAGTGTAAAGGTGATAAATTAGATTATTCCCTGAAATCAAGTAATGTCTATTCATGTAGAAGAAAAATTTTAAATCTTATAATGTCCGAATTCCGCATCCTGTTATTTACATGCAGCCATATTAACTTTTAATGTGTGGAGGATTTGCTACTAGTATTCACAAATAACAGTAGTCTTTCCTATAAATGTCTTTATAGTCTTGCATTTATACTGTCCTGCAGAGTATAAAGCTGTTGATCTCAAGTTCTAATCTATGACAACTGAAGTGATATTCTAATGTGCATTTCCAGGAACATGTTGAAGGAGAAAACTGTGGTCGTTGCAAACCAGGTTTTTTCAATCTGCAGCAAAATAATCCCAAAGGCTGCGAGGAATGTTTCTGCTCTGGGAAAACAAACGTCTGCACACACTCTCACCTTACCTACAGAAGTGTAAGAAAAATCATACTGTATGAGTACATGTCATTGGTTTAGTATTTCTGTGTGTTGTCACTGTCCATTTTCACCAGAGTGCATCTTACTATAAAATCATGAATGTTCTTTTATGCTCTATATTTTTCATTTATCCAAAAGAAAATGCTTATAAGCTTTGTTTCTCTTCATTGTGAGAAAGTTCGAAAAAATTTCAATTAAACAGTGAAATGTGCAAAAGAAGTTGTAACAGTCAAAAATGAAGCCATGTGCATAAACACAGTCGTGGAATGTGCATACATAATTGGTCCTGAGTTATATGCAACATATCCGTAGGGCAACCTCTTCTCCAGGTCATTATTTGATTTTTAGACCTGAAATAATTGAGGATTTTGAAACATTAAATGTGCTAACATGCAGCTTATGTAAGAAAAAGGGATGCCTTACAGGGGGAATTCTGAGTGAATTTCTTTTGGATACTGCATTCCTAGGAAAGGATGTGAAAGGGAGATGAACCTACTGTTCTTATTTGTGCTGTAGAAAAATGTCTTTAGCCTGCAAATATACTCTCAACTTTAAATTAGTTCTTAAGGCTTAGACACTGATTCCACTGTAATGGATGTATGCTGCATATTCATGTCTGTAGACAGAGTTTGGGAAATGCTTTCAGGTCTCCTAGCTCACGGTTTTGGCTGTATTGGTATGGTGGAACTCTGCGAGTAAAATCATATATGCCCAGTGTGCTCATTTACATGCCAGCATCTGGAAAATTTTCCATCCCACAGCTGAGCTAATTTATTGTTCTGCTTGTATCGAGGCTCCAGAAGCTGTCTTTGTGTGAACAGTGTGCTCTTCTCTGATGATTCACTTCTAGTTATGGGATTTCAGAAATTCAAGTTATGGTGCTTCCCAGCGTTGCTTTGGCTTTCTAAAAAAAAGTATATTTGAACTAAGAAGTTGTAAGGCTTTAGAATTGCAAGTTATTATAAATTGCTACAACAATCAGAAAATATATATCCATTTGTCAGCTCATCCTCTGTACCCTCTGTGACTGATATTTTTTACTGAAAACTTGTATAATACTTGGAAATACTCTTATGCATGTTTGTACGATAGAATTTCCTCCTCGCTCTGGACCACATGAAGCAGAGAAAGAAAATACTTGCAGTTACTTCAAACAGAAGATATAACTCCCAGTCACTCACAATAAGAGAAAATTTTGCTGCTGTTACTTTGTTGTTTCCTTTGTTCCTAAATGGCTATTAATCATATAAACCTGATCAGTTTTTTTAAAAATGGAAGAATGAGAGGCTGTGACTATTGAGATGACCTACGTCCTGATTTTCATTGTAATATGTTTTTTGGGTTTTTTCTTCTGTCATTATAGATAGAAGATATGAACGGCTGGTATCTGACTGGCTTACCAGGTCTCATCAGAGTTACCCCCAAGCAAAAGAGATTTGATGGGCATCATCAGTTTAGCATCAGCAACGTGGCTGCGCGAAAAGTACTGCCACAGACTTATTATTGGAGTGCACCCAGATCTTATTTGGGCAACAAAGTAAGTGCAGATGGTACTTGCCTAAATGCTAATTTGATTTATCGAGAAAAGAATTAAGGCTTTGAAGGGGAGTGGAACTGAGAGAAGATTAAGTTGGATAGCTGTTTGACCAGCAAAATTGTAAGCAGAAAGGAATCAGGCACATGGTGCGTCCTTGTGAGGCAAAAAGCTAAGCAGAGAGAATTAACTAAATATCTTTCATATTGAGCCTTCTTCAGGCTTCTGCTGTCAGGTATTAGAGAAGTCTATATAGTTCACAGCATTGTTTTTTGAATGAATTAGCTGGTGTGTGGTTCAGCTTGTCCTGTTCTCTTCCCACCTTGGCCTCAGCTTTGAAAACCATTTCCCTCGTCTGCTTTTCAGATATGCAAGTTGTGTATCAGATGTTGTGGGGGCGTGTTGCAAAACTTAAAAGTTTGGCAAGAAACTTGTGTGGGGAGCTCTTTGCCCTAGAACTCAGAAAATGCTGGTGTGAGCTCTGTGCCCGTTCTAATGCATATGTTTATCTAAATCTGTGTGTGTCCATGTGTGCACATACACACATGTTCATGCCCTGCAGGTTAATACCAAATATTTACTTTCTAAAGTCTTATCATTAGACTTTCTGCTATCATGTATGATACCTTCATGAAATTCTCTTTTTTTTCCAAACAGTAGAACTGAGGACTCGCTGAATGAGTCCTAAATATGAGGAAGGGTAAACAGCTTTCCATTTACTGTAACCCAAATCATGCTAAAACTTAACAGAAATGCTAACGCTAATACACTTGAGCACATTTTCCTCTGTAGTCTGTTCAGGCAAGTCAACCCCTTATTTATTTATTTTCTTCCTGCTGGCTGAAAATCAACATGACAGAAGGTAAGTGAGCATGTGGAAACTAAATAGCATCATTCCAAAGAATTGGGCATCCTGTTCGTGACTATAAATTGTTAAAGATAGTCAGGCTCGTTTAGCTGGGCAAGGGAGAGTTTATTCTATAATCTTCCATGTCTGGTGAACTTAGTCTGAGATATGAACTGATACTTTTCCAGACACAATTTCATCCTGCTTCTATTCAGTGAGCAAAATAATGGTAAGAATGTGCACAGATTATTTGAACATGGAAGATATTTTTTCAGTGTAATTTGGAGGTCCTTTGTGGTTACTGTCAGATATCTCTGTATGAATGAAGCAATTTGCCTTAATAACTGAACCATATAAATTTTTGATACTACAATAATACTGAAAGCACTCACAAATTACCACAGTACATCTTAACTGTCATATTGCATCATGTAAATTATAGTCGTAATGACATGCTTAGGTCATATGATTTATGCTATAGAAAGTGAAATGGAAATAGAATATTGAGAGTACTTATTTGTAAATGCAGTAAAACATTTCTCTAAATAGCTGAAACTGGATAAAACCAAATAGCTGAAACTAGATAAAAACATCTTTTCTTAGAGTGATTGCTAGCTGTGTTACAGTAGAATAATTGGTATCTCAGAGGAGGCAAGCTTCTTTAAGAATTTTTGTCTTAGGAAATGTAGAGAATGATTTAGGAAATCTTATATCAAGAGGCACACTTCTATTGTAATTTATAAACTGTGTTGCACAGAAAACTGCCTTTCCTCTTGATTGTTAAAATTGTTTCTCTTAAATACTATTCCCCAAAATAAAATTGAGCAACAAAAAGTAGCAGCCATCTTGCATTTCCTAGTTTTCAAAGATAGCTCAAAATCCTTATTTGAAATAATACTTTTAATATAAAGTTGGCACAGTGTGCATATGCCTCCACAATGTTGATTGCCATATGTGTGCTATCTGCTTGTTTTACATCCATCTCCAAATGCTTCTTTTGGATGAAAAAAACGTTATGAACAGGGTGCTTCTGAGTGTGCAGCCTTCAGCTTTCTCTTTATCGTCTAAGTCTGCGTGACACTAGGCTATGTAATACTGGTCTTCGGCTGTGTCTCTAAGGAGATATTATAAATAACAAGTGGCTATAGGAGGTACAGGATACTTGTTTATGTCAGACTGGGACAAGATCATAAGCAAATTAGTTTAACATCACCATATCCTTTTTGTCTTCTAAATATATATGCTGCTACCAAAACTTAGACTTTGTTGTACAAATGCAAATAATTTTTTTAAAAGTCAGATATTTTACCTGTCTGACTATGTAATAAGGGATTGAACTGAAAAATTGAACACTGTTTTTAGTGCAGAATACATTTGGGAGTAAGCTGGAGGAATTTAATTTCTAGAAATGGATTATCTAGTGGAATTTTTTGGAGAACAGATTTAAAATAGCTAGCATTAAGGTTTTACCAGGTATCATAAAACAGTTTATCTTCTTGCCTGCGTATCTTATCATAGCCTACTGAACTAAGGATTGCAGCAATCATGAGGACTTGTGGTCAGTTAGAGCTTCTAGTAACGGAAAAATTGTCTTATTCTATCAGGTCTAGTTACAATTTAGGTACTGAGAACCTCGTTTCGTTTTTGTCTGAGTTTTGAGCAGATATTAATACTGCTGTTGCTCAGACTGCAAGCAACATGGTAAAGGCCCCAAAACACCTGCTGCTCAAAACCACTATTTGCCTACTGACAGATTTTACTCAGATTGAGGAGTTTCTTGCATCCAGTGTTGCTTTACAGGAGTCATTTGAACTAGTTTTCCAGCATGAACCCATTCAGTGTAAGTAAAGTTAATGCAAGTTGGTCATTCATGAGTCAGAGTATGTTGAAAATTAAAGCAAAAGATGCTTGAAAAAAAGACTTTGTTATCTCTTGGAAAAATTGTAGCACATCATGTTTGTCAGCTCCTTAGACTTAAGCAGCCATATGGTGGATATATTGTTCTTTCTCTGACCTCTATTGAAAACCAAGGCAACAGTTGAAAGTTGTGTGGAGTCTGTGCATACAGAACAGGAAGGGGACTTGTTTGACTTTACACTGTCACTTCATTTATTTTGCCTGTTCTTTTATAATTAGCTGTGTAACCTATTTGCTGACTTACAGAAGTCAATGTTTCTTTGAGTGTGGAAATGAAGACATTGCAATAAGCCTGTAGCCAATACATACAAACTTTAAAAATCTGTCAGCCCTTTAAAAGTACTCTGCTGTGGAAAGCTAAAGACTGGGATGGAGCGAGCAGTGTGTTTTGTGACCTAATATCTATTGCAGACTGCCCAAAATATCTCACATGATCAAATATTGAAGTATAAAATAATCATAAGCTAGGTCCTTGTGGCTTTTATGTTTATTTCCTTCCATTTGTTTTCATTTCTTAGGCAATTCTGATGCAAAAGGCAGAATAATGCAAAGCAAATTGCAGTCCACAGCTCCTAGGGGAGGAGGGAGGGAGTTGAAACCCAAAACATAAAGAAGCGTAAATAATACAATAATCAGCTGGAACAGAAATGCCAGGATCAATTTTCCTAAATTATTAATGCATCTAAACCCAGAAAGCTTCATCTAGTATTGTCATGGTTTCAGATCTCAAGACTTTCTTGTTCATAGGATGTGATAGAGTTAGATAGATCCACATCTCTTTTTCTCTTGCCTGCCTCAAAAAGGCGAACAACCTAACTTAACACCTTTTGCTATAAATATATGCAAAATGAATGACCATCAGATTTTTCTGAAATTCATTGTCCCCGTGTAAAGCAGTGAGTGACCCAGCCTACATACTTCCAACAGCCAGCTGTGTCTTAAATTTAGCCAGCAGACTGATATTTTTGAGCATGTGTCTGTATTGCTTTTACTGTCAGGGAACAGAAGTAGTGCTGCTTTGGTGGGCTGGTGTAATCTCCCTTTGTGCACCTTTATAAGACACTTCTTTCTTTCGGCTGGTTATATGGACAATTTAGGCTCTCATGCAGAAGATTTGGTTGCCTAGTGCAGATGGGTTGTCCAAGTCTAAGCTGGCTGCCATTTAGTAACATAATGGCAGTGCTTGAAGTATCTTTAAACTGTGTGAGGGGTTTTTCTGCACTGATAGTAAGTCCAGTACCTACTGATAGTAAGTCCAGAATTTTCCTTTTCTATACCCTCCACACAGAATTAAGTTTCAGCCTCAGATTTGAATGTGTAAAAAAGAACGTCTCCAAGCTAGCAAAAGTAAAGTGGGGATGAAGTAGGGAGTGTGATCCTCAAGTGTAGGCATAACATATAGAAAATTATTTTGTACACATATTTATTGATTCTTAATGTCTTGTGAGTTTGAGCGGTATGAAATAGTGAATTATATGCACGTTATGCATATTTGTAAAAGAAAGCGTAATAGGCATCAGCAGTGCATAGTATGCAAGAAATCTCCATTCAGTGTAACACCGCTGAAGTTTTTCATAGTTGCTGCAGATCCTCAGATTTTTTTAAGCAGTGTAAACAGCCAACACATAGCAGAAAATTAAAATTATTCATTTGAACCTAAAGAAAACTATCTTTTGTAAGGACAGATACTTCAGTATCTTCTGGCTTTCATATTTGCATTCTTCTGATGAAAAGCTGGTTTAGTTCATTGCTATTTTTTTTATTTTTTAAACAAGCAAACCCTAAACTAATATAAATAATGTAATTTTATTTTAAGTCACAATCTAAATTGCCTTGACTGAAATCAAGTCACCATGGTAATCAGACTCAGTCAACAGTATGAAGATGTCTTCAGCTTATACCAAATGTGCTGTTTATTTGATTAGCACTTACTTCACTGTAGCTTCTAAAAATTGAGGTAATAGGCATTTCAGATGCAGAAAGGATGAGACAAACATAGCAGGAATACAAGTGAAGAGCAAAAGATTTTAAAGATCTGAACCACAGCTGACTGATGCTTTCTTTAAGTTTGCTTATTCTGTATTACATGATTTGGTTTAGATTCTTTATCTTTGCTGAAATATTCTCACAGCATGGCATCACGAAAAGAGACAGGGGTAGGTCTCTGCATTCTTTCGCAGCTGTGGATAGCCAAATTTTGCTTGATCCCCAGTACAAACTGAAACAATATCAGGACTGTCCTATTTGGGATTCAGCTACCCATGACTGTAAAGAACCACCAAGACATAAGTAAATTTTGCACACTTTGTTCCTCATTAATGCTTTTAATGATGTTTGGATAGCCCGTTGGGGCAGTTCAAGTACAGCCATTATTGTGATTGCAAGGAACACTAAAGATGCCCTGTAGACTGTTATGGCCTGTTTGCGCCTTGGAAATGAGTTGAGACAGTGCTTGGAATCTGGCTAGCTGAGTCCACTGACTGCAGTATTTCATGTAGCTCACAATACATTTAATTTCTTTGTGCTAAAATCATCTTGTACTACTGTAAAGAAAAGAGAAAATTTATTGTTGGTGAAATTATTTCATAAATCTCAAGCGTCCTTTGCATTACCTGCTTACCCAAGTCTGCCTTGAAGGCAAGAGTTTTAATCAATAGTGGCAGTTGAAAAATGGAGAAACAAGCAGGAAATAAAGTAGTTGCACAAAAGAAGCGATGTGAATGCTAGAGAGAGAATACTGAGGGGTGTTTGGAAATAATGAAGAAAGTAAATTGGGGAATATGCTTGCCAGATTGAAAAGTCTCACTCTTCGTATCTCTGATCCCAAATACGAAAATACTGAAGGATCCAACAAAGCAAAAGAAAAAAAGTCTTTGACTTGGAAAGAACTAATATATCTGGAGATTTGTACTGAGAGCTTATCAGCATGCAAAGAGGCATGGTGATGGTGATTCCTAAGCTAGAGATAGCTGAATTGGAACAGTGGTTACTTAAGACTGCAAAGAACAACTGAAGTTTATGAAAGAGAGGATACATGGGGATTTTATTCCTCTTGTATGACTTTGCATGCTAAGTACATCTTCAGCAAATAAGCGTTTGCTTTGAAAATTATATTTGGAGTTCCTTGCTGATCACAGGTTACCTGGAAGTAAAGGGTTCAAGGTACCCACTTTTATTAATCAGAAAGAATTTATAGTCCAGACATCTAGTTGATGCTGGGTTACACAGGAGTGTGATGAAGGAATCTATGCCCATCACCAAAAGGGTATAGATAAGAGCTACTGAAAGGTCATTCTCAAAATATGAGAGGCACAAAGAGGTAGTGTTCTGTTCGGTTTCCAGACTTCCCTTTACAAATAACTGAGTTGATATTTCTGTTTGATTTACCTGCCTCCTCCCCGATTTACTTTAAATTTAAATGAATTACAAAAACTTGAAGTAGAATGTAATTGAAATTATTGAGTTTATAACTCATTAGTAAAACTGCGTGATGCCGCTGAGCTACAGCTTTGCAATTTTGTGGTGTTCATTTTTGCTTTTTGCATCAAAAGGTCAGTATGTAGAAGGGCAAAAGTACTGAGAATTTGTGATGGTACACAAGAGAAACAGACTTTTCTGCAAACCATTTGTAGTACTTTGAATCTGTGCTATATTGTTTTTGAAGTCTGGCATGCTCGGTAGCATCCAACAATCTCAAAATGTTCTTGATGTGCAGCTTATCTATACGAAGCTGCTTCTTCACAGAATCACACAATAGCAGGGGTTGGAAGGGACCACTGTGGGTCATCTAGTCCAACCCTCCTGCTGAAGCAGGGTCACCTAAAGCAGGCTGCACAGGACCTTGTCCAGGCGGGTCTTGAATATCTCCAGAGAAGGAGACTCCACAACATCCCTGGGCAGCCTGTTCCACTGCTCCACCACCCT
>Ga0181612_106120_pt1 | contig 11074 bp, 9 predicted proteins | sample HoacroProtozoa21_FD_119630 | JGI IMG/M metagenome (GOLD analysis project Ga0181612, IMG submission 119630) | Hoatzin crop microbial communities from Cojedes, Venezuel. Combined Assembly of Gp0051906, Gp0051904, Gp0051908 | reverse complement strand
GTTTTGCCCCCATATTTGTAAAAAAAAAAAAAAAAACAAAAAAAAAAAAAAAAACCAAACTCTTGAGGACCCTCCTACAGCCTCAGCTTTCCCACAGTTTTCTGTGGGGTTTTCCACAGGTCTGAGCAGAGAAAGTCAGACTCCTTTAAAGAATGCAGCATCCTCTCCTTTGTGGCATTAAGAAGATTAGCACAGTCAAACCTTGGGAAGCAAAAGAAACATTTTCACTATGTTGCCTATGTATTTTTGTGTCTACAGTTGATGTATTCACATCAATTAAAGTAATTGCAAACCCAAAAGAAAGATATGCTGAACTATATATGATTATACTAGAAAAGGAATTCTTAAGCTGAACACTTGAAGCCTGCGTTTGTGTTGTTAGTAGATGGAAGTGAAGAACCATAGAACAAATCAGACTGGAAGGGTCCTCTGGAGGTCCTCTGGTCCAAACCTCCACTCCAGACATGGCCAGCAAAACAGAATTCATGAAAAGTGAAAGGAAATTCAAATATACACTGATGCTACAACCCTTTGATATGCAGGATTAAATGAGAAATTTACCTCTTTCTCACAGACTAAACAAACTAACACTCCAGATTTTTATTAGAGCAATTTTTCATTTATGCTTTACCAGATGTTGCACAGACAAGTAGCAGTGATGTAGTCTTTGCCCCAAACTGCTTACAGTTTGGACTTAAGTAAAACTTATGTGAAGTAGTTGAAAAGCTCTGAAGCGTATTTCATTTCTTTTTAGGAGAGCGCAATTAAGACATCTAGAATCAGAGTTCAAATATACATATCCATACATACAGACACACATATGAGAAATAAAGCACTTTTCCTCACCGCAGTATATTTTTCAGCTAGATATCTTGCAGTAAAAGCAGCAACCTATTGTTCAGTGATTTGTTCAAAAAACTGTTCTACATATCCCGTTTAATTTTATAATAGTTAAGTTCATTCCTCTTGTAATTCTACTTACTTTCCATTCTTTACAGTCCAGACACTTTGGAAGGGGGAGAAGAAGGAAAAAAAGAGGGGAGAAAAATCAAGCATATTTCAAGCACACTCTTTGGCAAAAACTCTAGATCAAACTGATAAGCCTGCAGACTACTGTGCATTCTCCATCAGTCTTTAAAAAGTGAAACAACCATACTGTACTTCCAAAAATAATCTTCAGAAAATAAGACTCAAGATAACAACCCAATTTTATAAGAGTCCCAATAGCTTAGTCAAAAATGAAAACTGCTGTTTTGTTTTCTCACTGTGCTTTTCTTGTCACCTTACGAGGTCTAAAGCCTGTGTTACTGGAGAGTAAAGATTTTTAAATTCTATTATACAAGACAAACCAGTATTTCTTGACACAGGAAATTCACTAGTGCAAAGAACACTGCAACTGTACAAGCCATAGTTCAGCTGAGAAATTCCTGACTAGGATAAGTAATCATTTTCTCTAGAAACACAGACACCTTCAGCGGTGACCCTCCTTTTGTTTCCCACACATCTGCTTAATACATACACCCAACCTTCTGCTTCACCTCCAATATCAGAGCTCAAACATTGCAAAAGCAATCATTTTGCCCAATCATCTTTAGGTTTTTCCTTATATACATGAAGAAAAGGAGGCACAAAAACACAAAGGTTAGACAAATTAAAATTCTGTGAGGAAGAAATAAAACTTACTTCCTGACCCCAGACTTTCTTGAAGCATCCTTCTATGATGGTTTTTACCCTGAAATTCTTTTGGAAAGAGGATAAACTGAAGAATATTAAAGCACAGTAGTTCAGAAAAGGAAGGAAAGGAGGAAGAAGGCTTGTATCTAAGTCAACAATCCAGCCAGAGCTTGGGTTAAAGCTTAAGAAGTCTGCGTCTCAGCAGCCCTGTGGTTTTAAGGAAGATCTATAATACTCACTTGCAAAGTGTACCTGATCTGGCTCTGCCGAGATGCCCATGCATGATGACAGCCGCTATCCATTGCTCTACTTACTCCAGAGGAAGAATAGGGGATCTGAAGACTCTGGCAGACCAGGTGGAAAATATAGGTGCCAAAACGATATCCCTTCATGGAGCTATGCTTAGATCACTTTGTTAAAAATGAATCACATTTTAAACACATTAAAATAACATTAAGCTTGCAAAGTCAAGCATTCAAAGATGCAGGAAAACACCAGTTAAGGTTTTCTGTGCAAATTAAATTACTTTCATAAGACACAGACATTACAAAGCTTATGCCTGTTCTAAGGTACAGTCTTTCATTACTTTATAATTTACTTCTCCTCTCGCCTCCCCCCTAAGCAAGCTCAAATGCTGCCTGCCAAATTTCAAGTGGAAAAGCATGGACTGTAAGGTTGCTTTTTTCTTCTTCCCCACAAAGTAAGATGCAGGACGTTTTCCCTTTGTAATGTGAAAAAAAACAATGTCATTTTCTGTCAGCTCATTCTGAGAAGTCCGCTGACTTAAGCTTGGCTGAAATCCCTCCCTCCCCACTTCTCCTGAATGAAGACACCGGTCTGGAAAATCTCAGCCTAAACTATTTAAGCTTTGGCAGAGTTAACATAGACAGTTAAAAACATGACCTTCTGGCTGAAAGCGTTAAGTAACTTTAAGCATAGGTAGCGTTAGCAGCCCTGTCCATCACATAAAAAGAAGAATGAGACCATAATATTCTGAAGTTTTTACAGAGTGGAAAGGAGATCCACTGGCAGAGCTGTGTGAGGAACATGTTTAATGCCTCTTTCAGCCAATGCAATGGCATCCTTCAGCAACAGGATTAACAACAGATATTTGTACATTTTTCTGCAACAGCCTTGCCAAAGAAGCTCGGCCCTGGCCTTCCAAATCTTCTATCATACCCTCAGTTATACTACTCCAGCTCTGGGAGGACATAAAATATTCCTTTCTTCAAAATATGCTAAGCAAAAAGTTTATAGTGGGGTTTTTCTACTACCCGCATATATGGTTTTCATTCCCATTGGAAGACTAGCTTTTCCAGCAGTTCAATGTCACAGAGATCCTTCTCTCTGCCTTGCATCCCTTTACTATTTAGCTGGCTGTTATTCCACATCAGGTGCTGCTTTGCACTAGAACCTACAACTACAGCAGTCATTCCTCCTCTGATCAATAAAAGGAGATTCATTCTACGCATTCCAAAACCACGCTCAGCTGCTTCAGTCACAAGTTACTGAACCGGCTGCAAGAACCACCAGGGAAATTCACTGCCTCTCGCTGATGCACCATGTGTGTAATTAATAGTTCCTTCTGCCCTCCAGAATTGTGAGCCTCAATTTCAGTAATAAATAAATTATCCGGAAACTTGTTCTTAGGTTAGTGTAGTGTTATTCAATTAAGACCTATATACTATTAGAAATTCTAAGAGGCGGTTTGGTTTTGTTTGCTTTTTAAGAGAGGGAACACTGCTACTTTGAAAGGATTGCAGCCAGCTGAATGTTAGGAATGCGAAGGTAATGCTCACTGATCATTAAAACAGGATACACACACGACGCTTATGTCAAGCAACAAGGCAAAAAGCCATATCCTCCCTTCCCTCCCTCTCTCCCTCTGCAGAATAGGTTGAAACCAGCTGAAATTTGCTGTCAGGTATTCGCACCCCAAAAGCTGCTCTGCACTGCCATTGCACGGGGGAAGGACCACCAGCAGCTGCTAGGACTCCGCATAGGTGGCACCTACCCACAGCTCAGCAGCTACAGGAGCTGTACACCTAGCACTGCTCTCCCACTTCCTTGCACTGGAAAGGAACTGAGTAAATTCAGCGGTGAGCAGGGATGAGCAATTATAAAGTCCACTAGCCTGCACTGCTGGTGTTTCCCTGGATGTGAGGCACACTGCCCCCATCCTGCTCTCAAATCTGTATAATTTATAATCCACCCCCACCTCAACATTATGAACAAAGCAAGCAGGTTGGCCTGGTTCCGGGACAGCTTTACAACAAAAACTTCATTTCAAACCACTTCTCGCTTTGGGGCGCTCTCTCTGTTTCCATCAGGATCGTTCAAGTTCACGGCCTAGATGCTCTCCTTGACTGCCTGGCTTCTGGTTCTGCGAGCCACATCACCTGACTCGGGACATCAGCAGGAGCCCATGAAATCACCCCCCTGCCAGGATCAACACCTCCGAGCAGCCTCTGTGCTGTTTCATGTAACCACTTCTAGGCAGCCACAAGGTCATTTGGTTGAAGAAGGAAATGTTTGGTTTGTGTTAGCTAAAATTAGTCAGCTGGTGCAAAGTATTCTTTTACTTTGCTGCTAGAAGCTTGAGAGTAGCTGGATGTTCTAAATGGAAAAATTATTAATATAACGAGGAAATATCTTCCTTTCAAAAGTACCATGTCCTTCACATGGCACCACGCTCATTTGTCCTACACAGAGTAAGGTTTTAAACAAGCAGGAGGAAGGGTCTGGTTTTGGACATTTTTATAAAATTTATTTTAACGTGGTATTATATTAGGTTTTGTAATTATTGTCCAGATAAAAGCTAACTGGAAAAAGAACTCTTAGAAAGAAAATATTAATGTATTCTGCATTTTTTTTTTTTCCATCAGAAAAAAAGGACGGTCAACTTTTTTCTTCCCCAATACTTACGTATTTTTACTTCCTTGAAGAAAGCAGGTATATAATAAACTGTATGCAGAAGTGACGGAAAGAATTGTACTTACCATATAACAGACATCATGAGCATGCATTTATTTTCTCTGCGGTATGATGATATCACTTATTTTGCCATCTGCAGCCAGCTTAAAATCAGGGTTTCCATAAAATAACATGTCATCTCATGTCACAGCCCATGCAGAGCTTTCCTACGTAGGACACCGCACAGGCTGTTGCATTGGAGAGTTGCTCTCTGTGCATGTGTGTTCACAAGTCCCTGAGCTGGTTTAGGCCACAGCAGCTTTTTCTCACTGGCCCCCTGATAGAAAACTATTGTCTACAAAACATGCCAGCGGGGCTCTCGGCAAAGTGGGGCTAGTATCTTTATACTCATGTATATTTGATTATGTGCTGATATACCATTTCACAGATCTTCAACTCTATGAGTTCCCTAGATATACAATTATTAAGGACAGAACAGTATACTGCAAGTAAATTTTGACATTTAAAAAAAATAACTTCTTGTTACTTTACCCATTACAAAACCAGAATATAGATGGGCAGCCACGTTTCCGTCCCCACAGCCTACCTTCTCTCCCTTTTGTGCAGCCAGTTTCCCTCATCCTCAGCAAGTCCTGATCCGTTGACTTTCCTGCTCAGCTGGCTGGGAACATACAGTGAATTCACACCTATTCCTGTGTTCTCTTTTCCTGTTCTTCCTTCAGTCATGGCTGATTTCCTCAGAGTTCAGTTCCAAAGTGGTTCCATCCAAATGGGAGACAGGGAAGCTAAATGACAATTTACACGAGATATTTAACCCTATTCTGCCAAATATTGAGGGATTACACTAATGATACTGCAGCATCATAGTTGTCAGCAAGGATTGATAACAAGCATGTGAACAGATTCCCTACACTATAACAGACTCAGGACAGATCTTGCACATGGGAAATGAGGGATACTTTTATCAACATTGTACAACATTCAGCCCATCCGTAACATGAGATAGTTAATTTCCTGATTAATTTTATTATTCTCTGAGATATATTATTTCAATAATTCTGCCCAGGATAATCCAGCACTTGGGATTAGCAGTACTGAACCCTTGAAAGCTAGAAAAACACTTCATTACGAGGCCAAGTAATCAAGAAATACAGAAACAGCACAGTTTGACAGACTGATATATGCACTCTGATACATTTGTACACAGTGTCGGTTTTGACATAGCTTGAAGTCTCGGTGTAACTATACATCAGAAGATAATGACTTCCTATTTCTGTTCATTCCCCCTTCACTTCAGAAACAGTTTCACGAAACTGACAGATGTCTGACTTTTCTTTAATTGACCAAACCACAATGACTTAAACAACAACAAAATCAAAGCAAGTCAGTCCATTACTAGTATTCAGTCCATTTCAGGAATTTGCATGACGTAAAGCATATCACAAATATCCCATGTAGCAAGAGCTGTGGAGGGAAAAATCTGCATCCCTCAGTCTTTCAATGTAAACAGAGTATTGTGGCTCAAAGCAAATGTTGCTGCAACATTGACACAATTCCAGCATTACATCAGTAGCACTGGTTTTTACAGCATGGAAAAATCAAGCCCTGGAGCATCAGTCCACCTTTATCAGACAAGTTGCCTCCCCAGCTTTTCTCTTAGCATAAATCTCAACCCCCAAAACACAAAAGTTAAAGGTACAGTCTTCCTTACAGGATCAAACCAGAATTTGAAAAGACTTGGAAAGTCTTAAATGGTTAACTCCACATCTGCTTCCATTTGCTGGCATTTTTTAATTCTAATTGAAAAAATGTAAAGCTGTAAACTGGATGAGAAACATGGACATCAACTATTAGTGTTTCTGTTCGTTTGCCACGCAAAACAAGAATTCGAGTTTACTGCTTTATTTTTAGACATTGCTTGCTCATAAGCAGCCTTGTATCCTCATCCGTGGGTTTTGAACTCGAGAAAGTTACACTGCAGATTGTGATCACATTGTGCAGCTGCTCTAGGTATAACAATTTAATGTTCTTTCAAAGGATACATAGTATTGATCTTTACATTCTACCAGCAGATGTCCAAAAAGCACTAAGAGTAGTGACTTTTTTTATTAATTTTTTATAAAGAAGAAATGTATTAGGATTTGTGTCAGAGAAGTTTTTGCATAGGAAAGAACAAAACAAATGATAGCAACTATAAAAGGGGGATGGAGCGATGATAGAGAAGTGTTGAAGTGCAGCTGCTGCTTTCATCATCTTTGAAGTTGATGGAGGGAGCTATAATGCACAGGCAACTTGACATACGCTCTTCAACACCAGTCTGCAGAAACATGAACCAGTGGGTTCTTGTTTTACATATGTGGGGACGTGAACTTGCCTTTGCAAGTTTGGCAAAAGCGATCTTAAAATATTGCACATAGTAGGGAAGAACTCCAACAGTGCAGGTTCCCCAAGAATAAACAATGCAGTGAGTGACCACAAGCCTTCTTTTTCTATTTTGGGAAGGTAATAGGGGTCTAAAACTAACCAAATCACTGAAAAGTATAATAGAAATCCATATCTGCATGCGAAAGGCAAACCAGCTGAAGTGAGAGCAAAGTCACAAATTTTTTTTTTATTTTCAATAGAACTGGTTGTCAACTAACGGTACAGTTATTTCTTGGCATCTTCCTACATAGACTAGATAACTTTTCTTTTTTTAAATAAAGTAGCCAAGCTGAAAAGATGTGGAGCTCAATATACATACAGTGAAGGGGCAAAATATAGCAACTATGAGCTCAAGGAACCTTATTTAAATAGCCTTTTCTCAGCCTCCAACTCTTTGAACAACCTCATCAAGTTCAAAGAACAGACTAAAAAAAATGTTAAGGATAGCCACCCCTCCACAAAACCATAATGGTGCAGTTTATTCCTTTTTACTTAAGTGATTTTATCCACAGAACATAATTAGGTCTGGTCCATAGTATCTAGCCATAAAACCCACTCCTTGGGACACAGAAGCAAGAAAGTCTGCTAAAAACTGTGAAGTAATATCCACACCAAAAGAAACTGAGGCTAGCTATCTTCTCTAAAAATGTTTTTTTTTATAACCTAGTCTTACTATAGCAACACTCTGCAGATTTTCTTCTGTGTCAGAATATTTAATAAATGTTGCATATTCTCAAACTATAGGTGCATGGCATCAATAAACTATGCAGTGAATGTAACCCTTGTCTTCTAACCCATGTTTGCAAAGGACTTTCTAGCATTTCACTGAACAGGTGAGAAACACACAAACTGACACACAAGTAATGTGGCAATCAGACACTCCAGTCTAGACTACGGCGAGACTCAAACATATGAAAGAAGCTATTGTAGTTAAAATAATCCATTGAAGATAACTAACATCTTAAAAAATTTCATCTGAGAGTACATTTCATTTCAGCTGTGGGCAGGTTTTGGTGCAGAGGCTGGATTCTACACTCACAACGCAAATAAATGACCCAATAGAACAAATAAAAAGTGCACCTAATTGAATCCCTCATTGCTGAAACCAAACAAAATCTTCTTAATCATGCCAGTATCTGTGATCATATCTACTTCGGCGACTTCTGAGTCTACAGGTTTTTTTGTTAAATACCAGCAGTCAGCCACTCACAGCTCATCATCTTATAAAAAAAAAAAAAAAAGTAGAATCTAATCACAAAGAAAACTCTGCTACAGTATCTCTGTAGAGCGAAATAGTACTGAAGGGCCACAGTCTCCCCTCAAAACACGTATGAAATTGCCGTTGACATCTGCTGGGACTCAGCATGCAGCGAAAGAGCAGGATGTGGCCTCACAAAGCAAACTGCTTCAGAGTGGTCCGTAAACAGCATACCAGCTTAGGGGCAAATGCTGCACCTCTTGCTCGTACAGAACCCCCACAGGTCAGCAGGATAACTGAGTCTGGAGAATGACTTCAGGAATCAGATTTTTATGCTATTAGAAGTCAGATTAAAACAGATGCAGATTTGGAATTTCATTTATTTAGAATTTATTTTATTTAGATTATGAAAAGTACTTTCCTTAAACAAAATCTGTTAAATACATAGTATTGGGCTACGTCCCCTTTTTCTTGTACTTCTTTCTCATTAAATGCTGAGTAACATGAACCTAACCACATCCTTTCCCTTAAAGCTAAAAAAATCTGGATATTCTCTCTATCAGCAAATAAAGATAAGAGTAGCATGCTGAAAATGCCAATTTTACTGCATATTTCAAAAGGTGATAACACATTTTTCATGACAAATTCTCTTTTCCCTATCCAAAAATCAGCAACTTAACTGTGCTCTTTTTCTTGAGAAAAGCTGGAATTTTCTGAAATATCAATTACAAAGCCATCTCTGTATTATTACAAATTTATGACCTCTCAATCTGTAATTATGGCACAGTGGAAAATGAGTAAATAGCTAACTATATGTGGTGGGAAATCTTGCAGTGAAAAATAAACTTGTGCAAGAACACGTGAAAATGCTGAAAAGTAACTGAAGAATGTGAAATGAGAGTGCTTTTGCACCTATGCAAAGGTTCATATTCAGCCAAGAATTCCACTTGAAGGGATGGAGCCTGCAGTGACTGAATAGATGACATTTACAAATAAAAGCAGCTGGCTAAGAGGAGTCTCTGAAAACTAATCAATTTTCCAATACGTTTTATTACGGTTGTCAAAAATCCAATGATGCAGGTTAGTGGCATGTAGCTAGGAAAAAAAACAACTCTGGTAGCTGTATAATCTTTGCTTATTTGAAAGCCTGACAGTTTCCCTTGATTAAAATAAGAATACTTCATTATGAGTATTAAGAGTTGCTTTATGAGTTATGTAAAGTTTATGATTTTTCATTTATGCTTTAGAACCTTAACCACATTGTCTCACTTATGCATAATCCATAAACCCAGGTGACAAATAGTCTTCTATATTTACACACCGGGAATATACAAGGAGCATACTGTATTAGCAGCTGAAACTACAAACGCCACTGTCAATCAAACCAGCTGGCATAGGACCATATTTCTTGTCACCAAGAGGCTTAAAGCAAAGAATCTGTGCCTAATTCTCTTAAACCTTACAGGTCAAAAGGTTTTAAAATTATTTTTGACACCATTTCTTTGCTTTGTCAACAGGCCTGAGTACTTTCTAACATGTAAAGGATATCAAAAAGCTGCTCAATGGAACAGTCTGGCATTAACAATTTATGGGTTTAAAGTCTGAAGTGTGCAGTAATTCCACTGGTATAACAGCATGCCATTCTGGAACAAAAGGATGGACATGTGGCTGTAGGATTGTAACTTTTATTCATGCAAAACCTCCAAGCCAGTCACTCCCACTCTGGGCAATGAGCACTTGCTGAGTCAAAGTCACCTCAGCCTAAAGCTGGACCGCAGCACAAACCACCCTGCTATTGTGCACACACTGTCACACAGCCGCTTTCGTTCCCAGCAGTTTTACTCCCTTTTCAAGGCCTTGCTTCCTCCACATACCCCCAAACACGCATACAGAGTCTCTAAATTGGCAGCAGTGACGTCCTTCTCATTCGCTGAACTACTGTGCACATAGATGACAACGCTACCCTTGAAAAAGCGGGGCTTTTTAAAATTTTCAGGTGCCCAGCTGTTTGAGACTTTCTTACTAGAGATGCTGTTTTGCAGCATGACCAAAGCCCCGGCTGAAGCTTTGGCCCCGTCCTGATGGGTCAGCAGCAGGAAACACGGTTCCTTCCCAGTGGAGTTCACAGTCCAGAAATTCTGAAAATACTGAATGACTGAAAAACAATCACCCTACGCAAACTGCTGACTGCAGCTCTCGGGAACTGTAGCCAGCATCTCCCACAGTCTGTCCAGTGCTTTCAAGACACAGTCCCTCTGATCTGGTGAGGAGCGGAGATGCGCCATGCAGCAGGCAGTGCAGCGCTTCTCCCAGAGCCAAGAGCTCGCCATGGCAGCGCGCTGACCCACCACCTAGAAACTGCTATGCAAATCTCTTCCCAGGTTGTCCAACAGAGAAAGCCTGGTGCATCCTCCTAGCAGAGTGGAAAGCTTTCTGGATGAAAACAAAGCAGCAGACTAGGCTGAGAGGTGCTGTAAGTGATGAAAAAACTTACATGGTGAAGAGAAATAAGATGAAAGCTAAATGACAATGGGGGGAGCTTGAATTTGGTGAAGGGAATATAGATTTGAAGAAGGGGGGAGATAGTAGAATAATGCAGGGGAAAAATTGACAAGATATCAAATAGGGAAAGGATGGGAAGGACTGAGGGGACAGAATAAGAAAAAAAGGGAAACACATTGTATTTACACTGAAGAGATTATCAGAACTAGGGTCCAGTGACCCAACATTATGTTCACACACCAGAATAAAAAGAAGCACTGAAGGAAGCTTAGAAATTCTGGAGTAGGCATGCCCACTTGCCTCGCCCAGAAGTACTTACAGAATCATAGAATCTTTTCAGAC
>Ga0181612_182899_pt1 | contig 11075 bp, 4 predicted proteins | sample HoacroProtozoa21_FD_119630 | JGI IMG/M metagenome (GOLD analysis project Ga0181612, IMG submission 119630) | Hoatzin crop microbial communities from Cojedes, Venezuel. Combined Assembly of Gp0051906, Gp0051904, Gp0051908 | reverse complement strand
TCAAGTTGCATCAGGTTTAGACTGGATATTAGGAAAAATTTCTTTACTGAAAGAGTGTTCAAGAGTTGGAACAGGCTGCCCAGGGAAGTGGTGGAGTCCCCATCCTTGGAGGTGTTCAGAAAACATGTAGATGTGGCACTTCAGGATACGGTTTACTAGGCATGGTGGTGTTCGGGTGATGGTTGGACTTGATGATCTTAGAGGTTTTTTTCAACCTTAATGATTCCATGATTCTAGAATTCAATTGGTGTTTAAATTTCAGTCCAAGATCTTTAATCCTGTAATACTTTCTTAAGAACTTTAATATGTGCTGCATCTTAACTGGCTGTGTGTGCAGGCCAGGTTAGTATTTATTCATTGGCAATAATGTACTGAAGTAAGTATTGTTTGTATTACATAAATATTGATTAAGCACGAGTTTTATCAACATGGAGAGGTGGAATACTGTAATCTGTATAACTGTAAGAAAATAAGTGAGTGAACATGTGATTAGAAGTTCAGTTTTCTTCAGGTAAAAAAATAACGAAGAAAAATTCGGTAAATGTTAAAGGAAAAAGAAAGGGAGAAAGAAACTTTGGGAACTTAGGTCTGAAAACATCCAACCTAGCTTTAAGTTCTTACGTGAGCTGCCTAAATAGGATTGCAGCCGATTCAAGTGCCCTACATAGGAGGTAGGGAGGCACCTCCAAGTGATGACGTAGACTGAAGACCCCTTTGGAGATATTTGTCTCTCACTATTGATTATAAAGAAAGTTTAGACAGACGGTTTCCTAAACAGCATCTCAGCAGAGTTCTCGAATCTAGGCAGGAGGAGCTGAGGCTCTAGGGGATGCTTCATCAACATTTACAATAAATAACTGAAGAACTGAATGAGGGAACATATCCATTGAAAGCTGAAAAAAAAAAAAAAAAAGCTCAACCTTCAGTCAATAGATGTTCACTGGATAATTAATCCAAAGTCCCAATAAAAAATGTTAATTTCATTCTCTCTAGATAGTTCCTAATGAAATCTTATCACCAAAAGCATTTATCCTATGCTGACTAAATTGTTGTAGATTTGTGCTGGAATTTGGAAAGTGGCTGCATCAGATAAATCTAAAGATTGTTAGGGAACATTTAGTCTTTCTGAGCTGATCTCAGTTCAGCTCCTCTGGGTCAGGGATTTTAAAAGCAAAAAGACAGAAAGACAGACAGTTATCTTTAAACCTATAAAATGGCTGTAACTCATTTTCTGTAATTGCAGTTTTGAGATATGTTTTTCTTCTGTCTTGCTGACAGAAATATTTTTACACATGTTTTTACTTCTAGTAGTAAGGTTTTAGGACAAAGGAGCAAAATTCTTTCATGAACAAATTGCACTTACTAAATAAAGCACTTGTTCTTGGATTGAAATATTTGATAAAGTCACACCATAGATTGCTCTGTTTATTCTTTAATGACTACCTTCATTTTTTGTCTACCTGTCTATAAAATAGGGGATTGACTATAAACTGCTGCGGTTGTGCTTTAGGATAGTTAGTATGGTGTAGCTAAGACCTGAGACCCACATTCATGGGTTCCTACTCCTACTGAATTTCCACCATTTACAAATCACATCTTTTTAATGACAGTGTACTCTGCCTTTGCTCAAAGCAAAACTTATTGCCATTTTAATTACCTACTGTTGCCATTGCAGTTCCGTATCAGGGGTATAATTTCATTGTGATAAGTATGTGAGTGCTCATATATATACATATACATAAAACAAAGGTACAGTGCCTTCAAAATGCAATATAGAATTACTTTGATCTATAATATTTACTGTGGCTTTAAACAAAATATGAAATGTATTCTTTCCTACCTCTACATCAGAATATTTAAAAACAACCCCAATAATTTTTTTGTCATACATTACCCTTTCTTACTGTTCATATTTCTCTCACTTAGGTGCTGTCTGCTACTTCCTCTGTGTTAGTTTATCTGAACTGACAGACAGATTAATGAGTATTTTTAAATTATGTTTAGTAATGTCTACTCCCATTTTGCTGTTCTCTAAATGATGATTTTTCTATTTTGATCTGTTTTGTTAGTGGATGTATGGAGATTTTTTTTTTGCACAGTATTTGTTACATATAATACACTTTAACATATCTTTTAAATAATAGTTGCTTTTCTGTTATTTCTGATATATGCAGAGATTAATATAGATAAAGCTATAGGTAGATATAGAAAACTATAATGCACACACATGTATACATAATATTTTTATATCTGCTATTAAGAAAATTTTGCAAGCCAAACAGTCAAATTTGTAGAGGTCTTATTGTTTTCAAATTGTAGCTCACATTCTTAATTATTGAGGAGTGCAACTTTTAGGAACAGAATCACAGAATGAGACAATAACTGAGGTTGGAACGGACTTCAGGGGGTCATTTGGTCCAACCCCTATGCTCAAGTGGAACCACCTAAAGCTGGTTGCCCAGGACCATGTCCAGGCAGCTTTTCAGTATCTCCAAGGAGGGAGATATAGAAAAAAAGTGTTTAAGTTCAAATGACTCCTCCCATGTTTCGGTCTGTGTCCATTGCCTCTCGGCCTGTCACTGAGTACCGCTGAAAAGAGCCTGGCTCTGTCTGTATTCTCTCTTCAGGTAATTATATACAATAGAAAGATCCGCCGGAGCCTTCCCTTCTTGAGGCTAAGCAGTCCCAGTTTTCTTAGCCTTTTCTCATAGGACAGATGCTCCAGTTCCTCAGTCATACTTGGGATCCTTTTCTGGACCCTTTCCAGTAGGTCTCTTTTACAAGTATGCCTCTTTTACTGGGGAGCCCAGAGCTGGACACAGGACTCCAGATGTGGCCTCACCAGTAGTGAGAAGAAAGGAAGGATCATTTCCCTCAACCTGCTGGTAACATTCCTCCTAATGCAGCCCGGGATGCCAGCAGTCTTCTTTTCTGCACGGGTAAATTTTTGGCTCATATTCAAGTTGGTGTCCAGGAAGAATCCCAGGTCCTTTTCTGAAAATCTGAAAAGAACCTTGTTCTCTGAAATTTGAATAATTTCATGATGGTATCTGCCTTGTTCCACTACTAGCTGCCAAAAATGACAAAACCAGCCTGTAAAGTAATGTGAGATGTGTCCAGCTCTATGTGTCTAATCTGGAAGTCATCAGAAAAAGATAATCTATAGTGGAATAGGTGTTTTGAAATAAGAATGCATTTATACCTAGCCAGGCATTCCTGAGCTATTACTGAGTAATTATTTCTCAATAGTTCCATGAGTAGACAAGCTCTAAACGATAGAAGTACTTACATTTTTTTTTTGTAGTAATATAGTTGAAACAATGTAGCCATGACCCAATGTAATGAGATATAAACAAGGGCAAGAGAATCCAAAAGCTTTCCGTGTTAATTCGCAGATGCAGGCAGTGACTGGATTTGTTTCTGTCTGAGGCAGAAATAGATGTGGAAAGCCAGCAGACTGCATATTCCTCAGATAGAGGAATCCTGGCCATGTCAGAAAGCTCAGCACAGAAATTGTGGGCAAGGAAACTGTCAGTTCCTGTTTGTTTCTACTTCATTTAGGAAAATGAGACGTTGTGCCCATTCCATGGTAGTAAATTGGATGGCCCCGACAGATATCTCTTTCACTTCATATTGGAAACTTATCAGTAAGACCTGAATGCTACTCATCCAGGATCAACAGTACACAAGTGTGTAAAGTAACCTAGTATATTGGTTTAGCTCAGTGTTGCAAAGGGTTAAAAATACTTTTGAGAAGAAGAGAGAAAAAGAGAATGGGGTATATAGTTACTGAGCTTTTCACAGACAGAAAATAGTCAGAGACAAGAACATAAGTCTCAAAGTAATAGGAGTCTTTCCCAGATGACAGAAAATAATAAGCCTTAGGGAAAGATACACAGATTATAGACTGTTACGAAGAGTTTCTTCTGTGAAATGCTTTGTTTTTAAGGAAACAATTATTTGTTTATTAGGTTCTTGGATGCCTTATGCTGAGACCATAGGACATCAGTGCTATGGACGTCAATCTACTATGAGTATATAAAAACTCCATCCTGAGGGAAGAGGCTGCTCATAGCTTGACTCCTGCAGGGGTGACTCAAAGGCACCATCTAGACATGTTTCTACTGCTACATGTCTTTTGTTTCTGGTCTTCTGACTGCCCAAGTCAGGGACCTGGTGGCAGTGTACCCATTTGCCTGTGTTTTCCATATGTGAAACTCCAAGTGTAGTGCTGGAAGAGAGTAAGGAAGGAGAAAAGGAAAAGAAATGTGATTCAAAACCGGAGATGAGGCTGAAAACCAGTCAGGTTACACACTCAGATTTCAGAGTGTCATACTCCCTTATGCATGAGTTCAAATGTAACAAAAACTTCAGGAGGTCTGCAAGCTTTTCCAAAGGCCCCTTCTTTGTCTACGATAGTCTAACTGAAGACTTCTGATACCATTAGCCGAGAACATGTAAACTTGCTGATTCCTGACACACAGGTTTTTATTGGATATAATGTCAGGACTTGACATTAGCCTGACGTCTGACTTAGTGGACCTGCTGTGGAAATCCACTGTAGCAGATATCTCAGGAGATCATCTGTGGGCTCATTTCACTTCAGGACAGTGTACAACAAACCTTGGAGATGAAAAAGTATTTAATGAAAGGGACAGCAATATAATACAATATCTGTGTCATTTTTCCCTCCAAAAGGTTTACTTGTATAGCTGAATCATAATCATTTGATTATGATTTAGGGATTACAATTAGCACTTAATTTTGTCAAGATGCAGTAGTGATAGCTGTATGGACTGTTATGTCTTCAGGTGAGTAAACACAATGAACAGTATTCATAAGAGGCAGGCTAGAATTCACTACAGCATGAAGACAAACACATTTCAAAGTAACTTGTGACTACTGACATTTGCTTTCATTTAACTTTTATTAACTATTTCTTATTACCTGAGTCAAGAAAAATCTGTGCATTATTCTATCAAAATGTGGACAGGTATATTTGTAAACTGCTTCTCAAAGACTCTTTAACAGTCTTGTTCCATTGTTAAAGTACTCAAGGAAGTTATTAACGAGTACTGCAATATTGCACAGATACAAAGTGCAGAGGAAAAGAGACAACATTAAGTGGATTTCATTGGAATAGGTGGGAGGTGAGGAAAGAGAAACCATCAAAGGCAATTTTGCTTAAACAAATGAGTAGGATAAGATCTACAGCCAGGAAAAGAATTGAGGAGGCTGAGGAAGAAACAAATAAGCAATAGCACAAAACCCCACAAGGCAAAGACGTGCTTTTGATGATGGGACCCAGAAGTATATTTTAAAGGAACAACAGAAGAAGAATTTTGTGTACACTGTCACATATAAAGTGGCATGAGGAAGCCTAGAAGTGTGTCTGCACTTATGCAGGCATGGCACCTATCCTCCAAACCATATTAAGTCATGAAATCATCACGGAGCTTCTCATGAATTAACAACTTTGAACTGTGAAAATTAGTTTTCCAGTGATGTTTCTCCTAAATAATTCAGGAGTAGTCTGACATCTCTATTTAAGCCAACAGCAGCTGCACAAGTGATAGGATTACTGAGTCCTACTGCAGATAGAAAACAGAAAGATTACATGAAGCTCTTGTAAAAGATAGTTCATGCTGGAGTTATGGAAGGAAGAACAAGATTTGGGGTGGATTATGAGGGTGGTAAAACAAGGGACAACAGACACAAGTTGTGGTGTGGTGCGGGAGATTCTGACTGCATATTTGGAAAAGCGTCATCCTACGAGTGTTGGGAAGTACAGGGAAAGACTACCACGTGAAGCGGTGCTATCACCATCCTTAGAGTTGTGCAAAACTTGGCCATCCCAAACACTGATCTGCTCTATTACAGCGACAGTCCTGGACTACATGACTTCCAGAGGACTGTGCCAACCCTCCTTTCTCTTGTTCTGTGATTGTCAAGTCCTATGAAACCTTTTCCTTTGAAATTAGTGCTGCTGCTGCTATGATGTAATAATCAAGATCTCCAGGTAAAATACAGCAGCAAATCAAAGAAACAGTGGAAAACAGAAAAGATGAACAGCAGAGTTTAGGGATATTTGCCTAAATCCCTGGGGTTTTTTTACCATACCTTATACACCTTAAGGGTGGGCACTTCAGGATCCCAAATAGTGTCCCTACCCATATTTCTTCTGTAAATACAGTAAGCCAGTACCAGAGTGCATACCTGTTATGTGCTTATCTCATTTCCTGAGGCAAAAGTGAATAATTCAGCTCTTATATTCTATTAATCTCTTCTGTCTCTTCTCTATGGTTAGTATATACTTCTTTGATTTCTTGCTGTGCTTCTTGCTGAGGATCCTGATTCTTTATGCCTAACATGCTGTCCTCCAAATACAGTACAGCAGCAGCATTAGTCATTTCAGGACAAAGTGCTCTTGGATACAGCACATTGTTTTCTTCAACAGACACATAAAATGGATGGTATAGCTGAGACTGGTTCTACTGTGGCTTTTAATGTCTCTGACCTCCTCAAGTCTAACTGGAAAACAGCAAATAGGTAGTGCCTGATTTACCCTTTGTATAGACATTTAAAAGTGTGCATTGCAAATGCAAAATGACACTGTCTGATTTTAGGGGGTGGAGGAGGGTGAGGTGTAATTTTTACATATACTTTCCCCAAAAAAGTTTATATCAGAAAGAACATTTTTCCTTATATTCTTTGTAGTGTTTCAGCAACAGTCTGAGCTGAGGCTACTGAAAGTCTGTGGCAGAGTTTGCCAAATATTTTTCATAGCGGGTTCTGTGGCAGATTATACAACATATGAGGAATTTCTTCAGGCAATCTCACTAACACTTACAAAACTTAGCAAATGCCACAAAACTTCCCTGTCTTTAGTGACATGCTCTAGATAATACTGGCTTTTTACTTTTGGCTAGTCTTGGCATTTAAAAACTTTTAATTTCTAAAATATTTTTCATTCCCACAGGTTGCTGTCTCTCTTTGTCCCTTAATTTCTTTATGAAAACCTTAGAAAAATCTTCTCGCTCTTCACAGTGAAGGCAGGATTCATTTCACCTAACTTTTGCTGCCTAAAAGTTAGGCATCAAGACTAAGATAGTCATTAAGGGTGTAGTCTACAGCTGAGAAAGAGTGAGCAAGAGAGAGTGATTCATCCTACAAGTGTTGGACAGCTATTTCAGGACGGCGTGAAAATTCCTCTGGGAGTGTCTGCTTATTTCCCCCACTGACTACATATGGTGCTGCTCACTCAGCTTCAGAGAAGGTAATGTTAGGTGCAGTGGGTCCTTTCCTTGGATGCGTTTTCTAGGCTGCTTAAGATGACTTCACACCACCAATTTCTGTGGAATGAATCTTGATTCATGTGTGACTGACAATATTTAAATGAAAGGTTTTGAGTCTCTGGTGATGTAAAGATGCTTAATTTTTAGCATGAATATTGCAGCAATATTTGCAGAATGTCTCGTATTTGTTGTGAAAAATCAGGGTAGCTGTGGTTAGTGCCTCATTCAGCTTAAAAACTTTGACACAAAGATGAAAAAAACAGTTGTTTGCATTTTTTAAACTATTACATAAATTCTTCCTTTTCAGGCAAACATTGTGGAAGAGCCACTTCTCAAGAAGTTTTCTGTTAGATATCTATATAAAAACAATATACAGTGGAACAGCATAAAATTTGTATTTTAGAAAGATACTCTGCCAAATTGGGTAAATAGGGCAGAGTCTATCTTTTATTTTGTATTTGAATTGTGCCTTGTGTATCTTTTGTTGTGTTTAACCTTCTCCTGGGACTCATAGGTGCTGCCTCAGTGTGAATCTCCTGAAGACTAACTGTTGACAGCTCTTCTGGTCATTGACTCATAAAATCAACATTACATTAACATGTATCTGGAAACAGTACTTTAGCAAAAAAGCCATGGCCTCTTGTATCCCATTATTAAACAAAAGTTTCAGCTCTGAATAAACTCTATATCTTAAAGACACTCTAAATCATGGCAACAATGTGGAATTTACAGGTTCTATAAAATCATTTCCTTTATGGGTTTTTTTATAGTTTTTGCTCAAGGTTAATGTTCAAGCCTGTGTAAAAGACTAGCAAGTGTTAAAGCAGCTATACAGAAAAATTTAATAGTAGTAAAAGAAATTTAGAAACTTGGCTGTTTAGATATCATGAATAACTGCATCTAGGAGGATCTGAGCTAAGATAACCAGTGACAGCACCTGTCTTCATTTTATAATCCATGGTTCTAAGCTGGAAAGTTGAATCAATTTTTTTGGACAGAGTGTTTTTCTCTGAAAAAAGTAAAGACTAGTAATTTTCAAAATAATAGCTCTGTATTTTCATTTAACTGAGGTGTTTATTTCCAAAACTTTTTTAAGATTAATTGTTTCTAAATATTATTTTCTTTTGAATTTTCATTCAGTTATTATAATAACTGTATAAAGGGCTAAGAATAAGATAAAAAAAAAGTGGATCTTACAGGAATGAAATAAGTATTTCCAACTGAAATATTTCTTTTCTTTGTAATCCACTTTTAAAGTTTTGGGGCTTGGCTTAACTAAATTATATTGAATATTTGTTATTCCCAAACTTTGTAAATTTACTTAACGTCAAAATATGCCCATTATTCGCTTATAATCACTTATTATGATACCTGAAAGGGAGAGAAATCAGACAGTGTCTGATTAGTATCCTTGTTGCAAGATATGACCCTTAGAGTGTTTGCAAAGAGATGCAAAAAGATGTTTCTCCTGCCCTTACTAGTCTCTGGACCGAATTCATTTTACCTAACAAATTATTCTTTCAGGATTACCTTGAATGTACACTTCTGTGGTGAGTTATATCAAGTGATACACTGGGCACTGACTACATGCATAAGCTAATTTCTTTACTTCTTATGAAGTCCATCTGTCTCCCTAGACACAACATAAATCCTTTCACAGATTGGTTATCCTTCCTTCTGAAGTCTCAGTATAGATTAATGCATTCAGTTCTGTCATGTAAGGTGCATCATATACTGTACTACTAAATAATGAGTAAGATCTTGAATGATGATAGCAAGATGACAAAGAATATTTCTTCTCCTTTTTTATCATACTAACAAAGATGTCATTCAGTTAAATGGAAAAGATGAATCAGAAGACACCACAGTTCCTCCTCTGTGATGACAATGACAATCCCTGGTTTTCTCATTGTTATTATTTGTATCATAGTGTTAATAGGGAGAGAATATAAGATAGGGAGAGAATATAAGATAGAAAATGACTAACTTGAAGTCCATGAAAACTGTAGTTGGGAGCTAGATAGAGTGCTGTCCTTGATATTATTGTTCTATGGGCCCTAATAATGCAGAGAGACAGGTGGTTTTACCCCAACAGAAAAGAAAAATAAATATCTCAGTCTCTGTACTTACTACAATTGACATCTTGTGTACAAATTCCCATAGGTTGGGTAGCAATTAAACTAGAAACTAGAGATGAAAAAGACTTAGTCCTATCTGAGCAATGGTCTCTGTGACAGGCAAAAAAGAAATACAGATGGAAAAACTGGAAGTCATTTATGATCTCTTTGGTAGAGGAAGAACCAAACCATGTTTACTGAGCAAGAGTAGGAGTTAAATCATAGATGAACAAGAACTGTTTCTCCTAATAGTTTCTTTATAGCAATAACAAAAAATTTTCTTCTATGCTGCAGCAAACAAGGGCATCAGATATTTTATATTTGTCCTAGAATGTCTGTTCAGGGTAAAAAAGTCTTGTTTAATTTACTTTTCAGATCGGAAAAAAGGAGGAAAATGTGTACTGTTAGTTGTGTTACAAAATGCAACTAAATCCATCAGTGTAACTGCCTAGGAAACATGCAATTTGAGATCCCCTTGAACAAAATTTATTGCAGAAACTTTAGTGTCTTGGTAGCATTGTAATCTACAAGTAGTTAGAGCTAGGTTTATACTTATCTAACTTTCCTCCTGGCAATTCCTTGGACATTACCATCAGGAGAGTTTCTCTACTGCTGGTATACTCTCTGAGGAAGTATTGTCTGTTTTGAAAGTTCATATAGTGTTCTCTGAGTTCCCACAAATTCTTGAAATTTGCAAATGTAAAGGGTTGTAAAGTTCAGAGCAAGCATTTTGGACAACTACATACTTGGCATGCAGGGTGTATTATGTTTTCTGTCATACTTTGAGACTTTAGAAATGTTCCCTCAGTAGTGGATTATAACATCTGATGGGCAATTTACGTACATGTCTTGCCTGTCAAATCGCTTCCCTTAACTATAGACCTGGATGTGAGTAAGTAATGAATAATAGATGCAACGCCATTCAAAATCTGTCATGACGTATTGATGCTCTCACTTAAATCCTACTGATCCTGGTGCCTCTCCCTGACTCACAGCTTCTGTTTTTCTGCAAAAGTACATCATTTAAATAAGAGGAAGAAGGGAACAGGAAGTGTCTTGCATAATTCCTTGCTTCATCCCTTTTGCTTGCTAGGGCTAAGTTCTGCTGTAAAATTTACCATTTTGTTGGTTACTAAAATATTATGTTATCTTTCCAGAGGCACAGTTCTCCCTATCCTGTTTCTGCAGATTTCTGTGCTATTCTGAGGCATGTCCACGTTATGGAAGCACTTACTGCTTCTGCTAAGGGCTTCAGGACATAAAAGATGTATTCTGTGACCTTCGGTGTCCGTATGGCATATGTAAGGATGCATGAGCTCTAACACGACTGAGTACTGTGTGGGGGATAAGCAAGCTCTTGTTACAGGGGATGCTCAGTGCAGCAGAGTCTCGTAACAGGGCCTGCTGTGGTGGGTAGTGCAAGGTGAGAGGACAGGGACACAGCCTTCCTATATCCTTTTTCCAGCCACCTGTTTTGACCAGCTAGGCCTAAGGACCAAGTATGGTTTGTGATAATTTAACAGGAAGAAACAAACAAATAAAAAAATCAAACAAAAAGACTTCTTTTTCTTCCCTTACTTTATGCCTGAACCAAGCTAGTAATCAAGCTTGCCTTTTTTGCCATTCTCTTTAGTGACTTTCCTTCCTCCCCCCCCCCCCCCCC
>Ga0181612_166997_pt1 | contig 11075 bp, 6 predicted proteins | sample HoacroProtozoa21_FD_119630 | JGI IMG/M metagenome (GOLD analysis project Ga0181612, IMG submission 119630) | Hoatzin crop microbial communities from Cojedes, Venezuel. Combined Assembly of Gp0051906, Gp0051904, Gp0051908 | reverse complement strand
GGCGAGGAAGATGGGTCGCTGTGAAGTGAACGTGAGAACAGGGAATCCTGCTCAGCTGGCTCCTGCTTCTCCAACACGTGCACAGCTTTGCCTCTTACACTGACAGCAAAGATGCTCTGCTCCCCAACCTCTTCCCAGTCGGCTGCTCTGGAGAGAGCAAGCCCCAGGAGATTAGCTGGTCCCTGGAGAACTCCTCTGCCTCTTGAGCCCACGATGGCCCGAGGCCTGTGATTATCTCCTGATAACCCGGAGTGCTGCGCAGCTTAAAGAACAACTTGACTTTTACATGTTCAAACTAACTCTGGGGTAGTTTCTAAGCAACCTGTTTCCATGGCAAAGAATCCTGGGGTTAATCCAGGTTTGTTTTCTGTTGTTTTTCACTTAAATATCATTTTATTGAATTTTGCTTTGTGCAGGTGGCTGCTTTAGTGTACTTCAGCCCAGCTTGCAAATGACAGCTGTCAATAAGTATCCAATAACTACATAATCAAACCAAAAGGGGTACGCTGCATGATCAACGTGGGTATCTAAAAAGGTCCAAAAATAGCTCATATTTGTTCCAGTTGTGCTAAATAACTACTTCTGCTAGCACAGAGCAGAGTTTGGCTATTCTTTTGCCTTGTCTTTTCCCAAGCTTTAAGCAAAGCCACGGCCCAGTGACCAGGCTGGCAGAAGGACAAGGCTGTCCGGCTTCTGCATCTCCGAATGGTTCACAGATACAGGCCACCACAGGCACGGGGGAAGCTACTTCTGCATCCTGGAAAAAAACCCATTCCTAGTCAGACTGTTGACCAAAAGGTCAGATGCTAAACTTCACAGGCTGTAAACATTTCTTAGGAGTTAACTGTAAATTTCAAAATCAAAAAAATGCAGTATTTGTGTTGACATAGGCCTCTGACAATTTCTTAGTCTCTTTTCCTTTTAAGTTTGTTGTGTGGTGGTTTTTTTTCCCCCAAAGTGAAAAGCTTGTCAGGGATGATGCAACTTACCAAATTGCTGAGAAGCTCAGATTTACATCTTGTGACTGCCTGTTTACACCACCTTCCCCCCACACCACCCACCCTTGGCTGCTCAGCTGTTTCTGGTCACTTCACCCACAGCTGCCCTGGCTTACTTCCAATGGCAGCCAAGGTGTAGCTAGCGTTCTCTAGCCTTCCCAAACACCTCTCCAGTATTCCTTTTTTTTTCTTCAAGCTCTGGATAATATTCCTTTGCTGGAATACTCCCAGCAGTCATCTTATAATAAAGCTTATTGTCCCATTTTCTCCTCCTCAGACAGGCTGGAGGATTTTTTTCCCAGTGTCTATTTTTTCCTGTTGAGCATTGCATGAAGCTGCAGTTACAAAATTCGTTTACTCCCACTGGTTCATCTAATAAAACTCCAGGGTCCCATAAATGGGATTAAGCAGCCTCCTTGGGGCACGGTAACATCCTTGGAAGACAGCCAAAATGCCCTTTTTTTTTTTTTTTTCTCCCCAGCTGCAGCACCTTGGCCAAAAATTCCTGCTTAGCCCTTCGCATACCTACAGAATCCTCACTTCGTCAGTGTGGGGAGTTATTGGAGCTGCGACTGACTTTGTAAGAGCTGACCTTGTTCTTGGCAGGTCACAACTCATAGCTGAGCGAGAATCCAGAAAGCTGAGCAAAGGCCAGTTAGTATAAATCAACATGGCAAGCTGATTCCAAACACCCTTTTTACCTTGTATGATTTCTGCAGTGATAAAGCTGAGTTATGTGACGTATGTTGGCTCTCGTGCTGTGGCTAAGATTAGTTCTGGTCTATCTGTTTTTAGCAGCATTTAAAATGCAGAATTTTTCATGTAGGGGGCTGATAACGTTGCTCTTGCCTAGACGGAAAGGGCCTTACGTGTGACAATCTGTGTCAGCTTGCAGGGTGACTTTCCGGCACACGGAGGGAGCGCATGGAAAAGGACGGGAGCTTACAGGCGTCTGGCGGTGAAGCAGCTGGAGAAAGGCACCCGAAGAACGGCTCAGAAGTGATTCTTCTCCTGGTGCGTGAGCTGATTGTTATGGGGCAAACTAATCTTGACTTTTCCAAGCTGAAACCTCGTATCATGTGCACTACAGTTAAAAGTGACTGTGATATGTTTAACTCTGATCCATCCAGGTTCTAAGAGCAGAGATCAGACAGGGCTAAACCAAAAGGAGAGAGAAAAGTACAAGTACTGCCATATGCATGGCTAGTACCAGGCCAGACATGATGCACGCCTCAGTGCACACACGTGTCTGGCCAACAGAGCTATACGTGAGAGAGCTGTTCACAGAAGACCTTGCTTTGTTCAGTGAAATATGTAATGCACGGTGCATCAAAGGCATGGGGGGAGCAGCGTAACGTGGCATTTTGCCCTTAAAACAGAATAAAAATAATATACAGGAGAAAAATGTTACTTGCCCTAAACTTTGCTGCCCTTTTTCTCCAACAACATTGAGCCTCCTTCACAATACAGCTTCTAATGACCCTATCACATCATAGGGCTAATTCAGTATTTTCCCCCTACCCCTGCTGTGGGGGGAAATTGCATGGCTTTTCAGACTGCTTTGTTAATGATTTAAAAGCTTAAGATTCCAAATACCCGGCTAAATCCTGGCGTTCTGCTTTCCATTCCAGCATTGCTTACACAGATGAATGCTTTATTGTATTGAGGGTATGCAAGCCCACAGTGAAGAACCCCTCTGCAGAACAAATGCTGCTGAAGCCTGCTGCGATGCAGTAAAAGCCACCAAGGTAAAAATAAACCTATTCTCGCCAGCGCAGGACTGCAAACAAAGGCACAGGTACAGCTTTGAGAGCGCGCTCCGTCTAAACCGCTGCCCAGCCACACAAAAGCCCTTCTCGCCCTGCAGCCCCGGGAGCCCTGCGCGCAGGTGAAGGGAGCTGGCAGCTCTCCCCTTTCCAGCAGCCGGTCCTCCGAAATCCGCAGCGCCCGCTGCGCCTGCCCACCCCGGCTCCCTCTCCCGCAGGGCAGGGGAGGCTCGGCCAGAGGGAGGGGGACCTTCACCCCGGGCCCTTCACGGCCCCACGGAACGAGCGGGGCTCTCGCGCCTGCCCTTCAGCAGGCAGAGGTGCTCGGCTTTCGTTTCGCTCTCCATATCCTGTAACCGGACTCGTTTTGTCTGCTTAAATCTCTGGCATTGTTTCCAGGTGACAACGTGTGACAATAGTGATTTCTCATCCTGACAGCAGAACATGCTGAGCAGGATTTTGTACACCAAGCAGCAAAGCATGTCTGTCAACACTTCACAGAGCTGATGTGTGTTCACCAGAAGCGTTTGTGCTCTTTTAACCTCTCCCAGCCTGCTCAGGGTTAAGACTGACAGCTTCCCAAACAAACTCCGCTCCACCTGGCAGAGCCTGGCTGACGTGATCCCAGGAGCCCAGGGAAAACAGAAGGATAACAGAAGCAAATCCCCCAGCCTGCAGCAGGTATTAAGTGATAAAATACATGGGAATGCCTGGCACATCCTCTCGCACAGCTGTCTTCCCCTCCGCAGTTTTATGCCACCAGTGGGCCACGAGCCCTACGTATTCCAGCAGAGGCGGCGGTTAGAAAAAAACAAGTAGCACATCTTTCCCCTCTGTCCCCAAATGCGCTGCCAGGTAATCTGCAAGTCAGCTGTAACTTGTGGGCAAGATAACCACTCTAGCTCATTTTGGGCAGTAACTGATACTCCACCAGAGAGAGGGGCTACCTTCCGTGAGAGACCCTGCTGTACAGGACTCGAACGTGCCGGAGGGAGGAATGGGAAAGGTGCAAAAGGAAAGGGGTCACTGTGCTCCCTCTGTCCCACACTATTTGTACACCTGATACACCTGCAGTTAAGAGACATTACCTCTGGGCAGCTTCTTGCAGCTTCATGGGTTGCTTGGCACTGAGGTAAATCAGGCAGGCATCTGCCACTTTATTCAGGTCACTCTCGCCTGCAGAAGTGGAACAGAAAAGAAGGGTAGGACGCAACCTACTCAGCGGCTGCTGCCTAACAGAATCAGCTCTAAATTGGCAGCAAGAGGCTTCTGAGCCTTTGAACTGTCTGACCCCCAGCTCTTCTGACCTCGCCTCTTAAGCATCTTGCTGCAAAGCCAGGAAAGCAATCAAGGGCATTGAGAAGGGAAGAGAGTAACTAGCCAGCACAGCTTCTCCCTCATCAAAGTCAGCTCCAGAAATTCAGCCTAGGAGCATTTCAGAGAGTTCCATTCAGTAGAAGATGTGATGTGCTGCATTTAAAGGGTCACCCAGAGAGATGTCCCAAAATGGAACAAGTCAAGTTAGCCAGAAGTCGTATCTGGGCTTCAGTTCTTCAGTTAAGAACAAAGCATGGCCCAACAGGCCCAGCTGCAGCAAGCCAGGCACCCCATTTTACACCCACGTCTCACGCACAAGTGAGACGAGCAGCCAGATTCTGCAGGGTGCTGGGAATCTTCTCTCTCCTTTGTCTCTTAGGGAGTAAAGAGTGACGAGCCTCTCCATACAGAGCTCTCACAGAGGACAGATTAAGGCCCAGCAGGACTGGAACGGGATGAGGCTGGGGAAGATCAGGAAATCAATCCCATGGGGCAGAAGAAGGATAAGAAGTGCAGGCCTGGTCAGATGAGATGAAAGGAGAAGAGGTAAGTCCGGCAGAGATCTCACACAACCTGTATTTTCCCTGGTACTCACCCATGTCCAACTTCTCGCACAGAGAGCCCAGTCCCTGCAACACAGCCAGCTGCAGCTTGAAGGCAAGCGTGTGGTTGTACACAGGCCCGGCTCTGGCACTTGCTGGGGCCTGGCTGAGGAGGGAACTGGTCAGCTTAGGCAGGACATCCTTGGAGAACCTCTGCCTCAGAAAGTCCCCACACCGTTCAGCCAGGGTACACAGCACCTGGTGGAGAAACATCAGTTACTGGAGGGTACGTGCACGTACAGGTCTGGGAGGAGCTCAGCAGCCCTCACCAGCCCGGGGGATGAGGCAGTCATTCTGCCTCGATAATTGTTTTGCGGTGGAGAGCAAGGTGACCACACCGGGCAGAGTTTCCCACAATGAGCAGAAGGCGAATGCTCGGCGGAGAGGCTGTGACCTGCACCCTGCTCCGCAGTGTCACACCGCCGACCTCCGGGGCCTGCCCCGCTCTCGCCAGCACAGGAACAGTACGAGTGAGTGTGAAGTCTTACTCAGAATTGCTGAGGCAGCCTCTGATGGAAGAGGCCATTAAAATATCCGTCACCTTTGTGGTGGCAACAGCCCATCTTCACCAGCATGCCAGAGAACAGAGAGGCCAGCTGGCTACAGCACAGGGCACCCAGCACTACTGGTGTGGGCCCGGCATAAAAACCAAACTGGCACAGACAACGGCCTTAAAGACATGCAAAAATGAAGGGGGGGGATCCATGGGGCCAACCCGCATGGCCAGAACACGGCTCTCTCTTGGAACTTCACTAAGCTCGTGGCCTTAGCGTGCAGGACTGAGATGCTGGTTATGCTACATTTGGCTTACACTGATGCTACACTTCCTGAGAGCTAGGAAGGAAGACACTCCTGGGGGACTTCTTACAACAAAACCCAAACTCGGTGCTAACTGCAACAATTCCTTGAACTTTTCAAGAGTTAACTGGTTTTTGTGTAGCGATCTCTCCCTTCTTTGAGGGCAGGCACATGTGAGGTATGGCTACTCTGAAATTCTAGTGTATTGCTTCCTGAATTTGGGGAATCAAAACTCTCCTTTATTCACATTGAAGGATTCTAAAATGAACCTCGTTTTGCGCAGCAGAGGACGCCCTGCGAAGCCCTGGGACTGGCAGCCTCTGGAAACATGCTGTATTGTCCCGCTTGTGAGCCACGAAGAGAACGCAGCCAGCTGACATGGTCAGGAGCTCGTTAATGGCACTGTTAAGAGACTCAGTCTTTGCTTAACCTCTCCCCTCCCCCACCAATGCCTCAACCGCGAAGCAACCCCTTCTCTTCAGTCTGTGGCTTCCAAAGGTGGGTGCAGAGACTGTGGCTCCAGCGGGGCAAGCTGCACTGCACAGCGCCTCTGGCAGCTGCTTAGGCTGTGAAGGAGCTGTTGTTCTCTTCCCTGCAATAACCACTCATACTGCTGCTTCTCCCAGGAGCAGCGGCAAGGGTTCACCTGTGCCCAACCTGCAGTGGGAGTGGCACAAGCCTACCCACTGCAGGGTGGTGGCCCTGTGCTCCGAACCACATGTAAAAACCACTCCACAAGCTGGGCGCTTCCCTCGCGGGCCACAGCAACGCCGGGGCCGCCTGCCTGCTGGGCACCAGCGCGAGGGCTGTTGGCAGAGATCTGCTGCTGTACCTTGAAGGCTCTGAGCACTGCCAGGGGGTCATCGCTGATCAGCCGGGTGACGAGAGCTGGCCAGACACGATGAGCCATGGGGAGCAGATGGTTTCCGTGAGGATGCAGCACAGTCACGCAGAGCTCCAGCACGTCCAGGACCTGGGCAGGAGGGGCAGGAAACACTTCCAGAGCGCTGCAGTGCCAGCACCACCAGGCATCCAGGTGGGTCCCCAGCATCACGCTGGGCAGCCGGGAGAAAGCAGGGTTGTAATAAGACACAGAACAGTTTTACCTCAGCATGAACTGGGATGAGTGGACAGGGCACAGAGCACAGGCCTGTCCAGAGAGGGACGGGGAGCACAGTGACATAACTTGTGCTGGCCTGCAGAGCCGGGCTGGAACGAGGGCGTGATTCCGGGCCTGATCTGGCAGGCTGAGCTGTGCCCTGGGACCCCACCGCTCCCGTGGCACGGCAGCAGGATCACCGGGCAGGGCTGGGGCCTCTGCGCTAAGAGTCCAGGCTGGGCCTCACTGCTGCGTTTTCTGTCTCGTTTTGCAGTTTAAAAGGAGGCCACATTAAAGGATTTCCATAATTACAGAAACCCAGGCTTTTAGCCCTGCTTATCATCACTCCAGCAACTTCAGAAACGTTCATCAGTCTGTGCACTACAGTATGAGGAAGGGGGATGGGAGGCCTAGCTGGGCAAAAGATGCTTCTGCTTCCTCCACCAAAGGCTGAGGCACCAGACTTGACTATCAAGCACCAAGGGAAGGTTCCTGATATGAAGCCACCCCCAAAAGTCTGTTCAGCCTGGCTGCCATTCCTAAACCAGACTACTCCCAGAAAACTCTTTCCCCTTCTCTTGCCAACGCTTGTGTCCTGAACAGGCATATGGCAGCACCAACCTCGCCACAGTGGGAAGCCCCACGTGCATCCTGCACATGTTGACAAACTACAGACCCCTGTGTGGGCACCATCTGTCCCCTCAAAGCCGGCGTTTACTAACCTTCAGCCGCACTCGGAGGTTCCCGTCAGACAGCAAGTGGATGCACCTCTCCATCACGTCTTTGGCCAGCTGAGCATGGGCTGGCAGTGGTGCTTCTCCTGTGTCGGGGTTGTTTGGCTCCATCTTAGCAAGGGGGGGAACCTCATCTGGAAGATAAAACCATCACTGAAGCCATGAAAACGACTTGGACGTTCTGGGAGGTCACAATACCCACCCTCAACTACTGTGCAAATTCCCAAGTGAGGCCTTTGGCATTTTTTGACATATTCAGATATCGTCAAATCTGCGCTCCAGTTGTGAGAGTTAAGTGTCAGATTCAGTTAAGAGTGTGGGACTAGGGAAGGTTTGCTTTCTCTACCGGACAACGCAGCTGGTCTGACATTTGGGACTCATGTCCCATTGATTTTTACTAAAAATGAAAAGCCTGGATATTTAAAGACGAAGTATTTAGAGGTCAGGATTGCAGCACAGCCCAGTAAAGACTAAAAAGTTCTCTATGTGAATGTCTGCAGGCCCTGCCAAGGCCAATGGAGAAGGGAGTGGTGGCATCGTTAGCCAGGAGAAAATGGTACAGGGATTCCCAAGGGAGGGCGAGGAAAATGCAGCAGGATCCTGGAAAGAGGAACTTTGGGTCCCGAACGCAAAAGGCCCGCTGTGAGGTAAGGAAGAACATGGTGTGCTTGTGTCTTAGAGCTAGACAAGCCTCGATGTGCAAACATTTCACTCCCCTGCCCCCGCACCGAACAAAGCAAGAACACCCAGCAGCACCCTACATGGGCTTCGGTCAGCTCAAAGCAGACCTGGGACTGTCAGCAGTGTGCGAGGCACTCAGCCTGGTGCCGCGTCCCATCTGACAGAAGGCGACCTCAGAGGTCGCTGTCTTTCTCCAAGCTGAACATACTGACCTGCCTCCTCATCCCCTGGGTCAGGAAGATTGCCCTCTGCGATCTGCTTCTGTCTGACATAGTCGAGGAAGAATTGCTCCACTTCTTGCTTTGTCACCACCTGCTGCCCCTGGGACAAAGTCCTGCTCCGCTGCTCGGCAGTCGGCCTTTGCTGGTGTTCCTCACCGCAGGACGGTCCAAACCACTGGACTGCAAAAGAGCAACTGATACGTCACTAAGCAGTCATGACCCCCTCCTGCAAGTCAGCAAGGTGCCACAGGTTCCTCGAGAGATGAGCACGGCGCTCAAGTCTCATGGGATGGAACTACAGAGTCAGGCACCTGCTGCCACGTCACCACGACCTCCCTGATGTACGAGACTGCTAAAACCCTGACGCAAACAGGAGCACACTCCACCTGCTTCCACAGAACGTTTAACGGAGCGGCAAACCCACCCTTCCTCAGCCACCACAGGCCACGATCCTGGCAGTCTGCAGGCCAGAGCAGCAGAAATCGTCTGTGGAGAGGGGGAGCTACAGGCGGTCTCTGCTCAGGAGCTGGCCCATCACACTGCAGTACCTCAGCTACTTCAAATCTTGCACGGCAAGTCGAAAGGTCAAAGACAAGTACCCTTAATTACAGTAAGACCGAATCACGTAAAATAAGCATCACTTAGATACCTAAAGCTGCCATCACTGAGTGGAGGACCCGGAGGAAAGTGGAAGCCTGGCTACTGTAAGACTGATCTAGTGCCGACAAGACGTCCTGGATAACGTCTTCTACCAGAGGCAGCAAGCTGGCATCGGAATGCCGGAGCATGGTGTCCAGGACCTGGGAAGCGTGTGGCTGATGTGCCAGCTGGCGCAAATTCAGGGAAATCCCGTTCACCAGATAGTCAGAATTCTCATTAATCAAAGACCGCACAGAGTCATAACCGCAGGCCTCGCATATGTCTACCAGCGTCCCCAGCGCCGTCTCGCTGATGAGCAGAGTCTTGTCACCAGCCTTTTCCAACACAGGGTAGAGAGCTGACAGCAGAAGCAACCGGAACTCCTTCCCGAGGGCAGCAGCGAAGCAGCCGACGCCTTCCAGCTGGATGCAGATCTGCCAGATGTTGCTGTTCATGGTGCGGGTCGTTACCTGCGGCTCTGGGGACGGAAGGAGAAGGCCGTTGCACACGCCTCCCGGACGGGCAGTGAGTCCTGAACGTTGCACAGACTGCTCCTGGCTGATTTCTTCTGTATCAATGCTGGTGATCAAATACCAGTTCGCCTGGTCTGTGTACTCGTCGAGAATGGACGTTATGGACGCTTTGAGATCATCCATGTTCAGCGAATCTTCCCTTTCCTGAAGGACATCCACTCCCACTCCAGCAGCTCCTGCAATCAGCTCATTGAGGACCATGGCTGCCTGCTTTCGGTACAGGGCAGATTCTCCATACAGCCCCATGAAGTGGTCCACGAGCAAATAGAGGTTCCCGTAGTAGCCAAGAACGCGACAAACTTGCTGAAGGAGCCGGAAAACTTTCTCCTCCGTGAAGAAGCGGAAGTATTTCTTCTGGCATCCGCCCTTCAGCACACCGTGCTGCAAGGAGCCCGAAGGCCCGCAGGCGCTCTCGCAGCCCCAGCGTCTGTCTTCCACTATCTTCACGTCTGTCACGTCCAGCTCCAGAACCTGCATCAGCGCCTTGGACAGACGGTGGAGGTGGGATACGGAGTTGAGGACGATGTTAATCTTGGGGCCCAGCAGCTTCAAATAGCCAAGCAACAAGCTCAAAGTGGAAAACTTGCCCATGTCATCCTCAGAGTTCATCAGGCGAGGAAGAGCTGTGGCAAGGGAATGGAGGTTCTCGGAGAGGACGTCAGCAAGAGCCCTGTTCTGTGCCACGATCCTCTGCTCTGCAATGCCCTGCAGAACCTCGTTACACCGGCTTTGGACTTCGCTGTTTTCATCGGTCACCAGCCCAACCAAGGCCTTTAAGAGATGACTGAACGAGCCCACCAGCGACCGGCTGCAGTTCCTCAGTAAGTGGTGGACCAGCTCCACCAGCTCCAGTCTGACTTTCCAGTGTGGGTGAACTGAAGAAAATTCAACCATTTTATGCAGGAGGAGAGAGAGTTTTTCGGCAGTACTTTTACTCCAATCAGGTCCTCTATGGACCATTAGTTCTGTTATTCTGCTTCGTTCCGCTGGCAGCTTTTCTTTATTCTTCGGAACTCTGGCTAGCTGCCCATCAGCCATGACCAAGCCAACAATCAGATAAAAGAGTCTGATGGCAGAAACGGTGGTTTTGTGACCTTGTTTGATGTCTCCAGTAACAACCCGAGACAGCGTAATGGAAATTCCAGGCAGAAAAGAAGCAAACAAATCCCCGCACTGCTGTGCCTCGTCCTCGTCCAGGTGCCGATGCTCCTGGCAGTCACACTGCAGAACTAGGACCTGCAGGCACTTCAAAGCAGAGATCTTAATTTGCTTTGCTTTTTCTTGCTCTGCTAGGCCTAGAAGCAAAGACACAGCAAATCCTAAGAGGGGGAGGGTGGAAGGTTGATACAGGGACAAGATGACATCCCCGTACGCTGAATGCATCAGGGTGTGGAGGGCCTGGATTACGGCCAGCTTCAGCTCCTCTGACAGCGGGGCGGGTTTGCTCGAGCCGGACAGCGGAGCGAGGCACGTGCAGAGCTCAGAGAAAAGCTCCTGCAGGAGCTCCTGCTTCTTCACGCACGTCGCCGCGAGGACGGAGGAGATGCACTGCAGCACGCTCTGCACCAGGCGCTCCTGCTTGGGCCCCGGCACCTTGAGGGCGAAGCGCAGCGGGAAGAGGACGTACTCCTGCAGCTCCTGGAGGGCCGCGGACCGCCGCGCTGGCCCGCGTGTCTGGAGCCACGGC
>Ga0181612_110185_pt1 | contig 11075 bp, 7 predicted proteins | sample HoacroProtozoa21_FD_119630 | JGI IMG/M metagenome (GOLD analysis project Ga0181612, IMG submission 119630) | Hoatzin crop microbial communities from Cojedes, Venezuel. Combined Assembly of Gp0051906, Gp0051904, Gp0051908 | reverse complement strand
TTTTATTTTATGTGATTAAATAAATTTTCATAGTTGAAAAGATCCAATTACATAAAAATTAGAGACTAGTGAATGTCTGGACATGTTAAGCCTACATAAATAATTTCTGTATCTGTTGAAGTACATGATGTTCATGATTTTCATGAAACATTTTTAGATAAATTACCATTATTGTGAAGGGTTATATATGAATTCTTTGGAAATAGCCCTCAAAAAGCCAGTAGTGACACATGCACAAACAGGGAAAACCTCAAAAACCTTGAATGAATGAGCATGACAATAACATGATGCATGACACAGCTAAAATATGACTGATACCAACTCTGGCTGAATGAACTCATGTCTTTCTCTGACACATACAAATATACAATAGATGGGATAAAATTAGCCCTTATTAAATACGGCAATTAAATACATCTGTTCTTTATATGATAACATCTTTTTACTTGATTCCTACACATGCATATAAAGTTTCTGAACTGACCTAAAAAATTGTAGTTTTAATTGCTTACAGACAACAGACCTGAAAATATTGAAAGAAAAATAGCCCGCTTACCAAACCAAAAGAACAGTACTGTAAATATAGATTATATGAAAAAGAAGATGAAGACACAAATCTCCTAAAGGAGAATTCAATATTATTGATACCAGAATAAATGGAAAGACACCACAATACCATTAGCAGACAAATTTCCAACAACTTACTGTCTAGGAAGTGTAGTAATATCGATATTCTCCAAATCCGATTTTCCAAACATCTTGTGATGAATGAAGCAGTTTTCACCGAGTCTAATAAAGTTTTGGATTAAAGAGGAAGAAATATGAAAAGAGCAGTAATAAAATAATAGAGCAGTTAATTTACCTGGAGATACTGACATATATGCATCATAACATTGCCTTCTATATGCAGTGAAACAGGAAATGTTGAAAGGAAACAGAGCAAGACTATGTGAGGACTAGTTCTTTAGAAGTTATAAACACTGCAAATGTACTTTCAGTGTATAAAAATTAGCTTGAAACAGACCAAATCAAGACTATTATGATTATCAACAAGGTACTAGTTTCAAAAATGAGCGGTAGATATGATCTTGGAAGGAAGCAGGAGAACAAAGAAGAAATTGTTTCTGGGTATCGGACCCAAATTTTTGTTGCCATTCTTTTCAGACAAAACTTTCACTGATTTCGAAATCAGTAGTAGTTTTTGTATTTTATTTATATTGCGAATAGCAAGCCTTCCTGCTAACCAAACCAGTGACATAAGAAATATGATAGGTTGCAGCCCTAATCTGATAAAACACAAGGAGTGACATCTGGAGTATAAGTAAGCCTTTCTGCTTTCCAACTCCTATTGTCATTGCTTTATTGGGACAGCTTGCTTGCTTTTTTCCCAGCATGTTATCTTCAGATGTAATTGAATCTACTTTTGTTTGATTAAAAGCATGTTAAAAAGATATACAGGAACGTTATTAAATGTATTCAGGATATAGATAATTGAAGTCTTTCACAATAAAACCTGTTTCATCTGATACCCAATTTTAGACATTACTTCTTCAGTAGGTACTGTGATTCGCCCTTATTTTTATTCTTTGTTGTATTCTTCTGAAACTTAAACATAAAATCTAGTTTACTACGGTAAAAGAAAATTTTATCACCAGGCATTTCTGACATCAAAAATGTTTTTCGTGGTTTAATGATTCAGAGTTTATAAATATTGATCAGTCAATGAAACCTCAATTGAAATTTTCATTTAAAAAATGCAATCATAGTTTTTAACTGTGCATTTAAAATATGTTTTTATATGTTGTATAAAGAAACAAAGAAATAAGGCTACCAGTTCCAAACAGGCTACATATGGGATGTATCAATGATCCTGCTGAATTTTATCCATTATCTCAGCCTGCCTCTCTGGAATATGTATTTTTAAAGAAGCCTGTGAGTCTGTGATACTTTTAGTAAAGTCCCCTTCCCAACAAAGCTTCAAAAGGCATCTTTAACACAAGTGTCACCCTTAAGAGAGGTCAAGGGTCCACAACGTTGCCAATATCACTACCGAGTACACAGTAGCTTAAAAGTATAATTGGGAGATGTTGATTAAGCCCAGCCAAACCAAGATATTTGGTTTTCAAATACTTTTCAAGCAATTATGAAGGGCTATATTTTTATATATTATTTCTGTACTTTTTCCTACTTTTCCAGCAATTATGAAAGGCCTTGCAAGCATAGATGTCTTCAGTTAGATAGCTTTTCATTATTATTCTTCCCTGCAAGCTAACACTAAACAAAATTAACAGAGAAATGGCACTCTGGTAGAGTAATTGAGTAATATATCTTCAAAGTAATGTGCTCTGATAATGACAGCTAGCTGGGAGTCATGCTAGAGCACCACTGTCATTTAAATATTTTTTCAAGATCATTGTTACTGATTTTCAACATTTAATTAATTTTAATTATTGAAGAAAGCAAAAAAATAGTTCCAGTTAATTAGTAATTAGATAGACAACTTGAGCATATCAGAATAGCTTTTCCTTGCATGTTCTCTAATGCTCTCTTTTGCTTCCACATAAACACGGATGTGTGTATGCATATAAATACCTAGAAAAACACAAATACCTTGAAGTCTAGTGGAAAACTGGATAACAATCTGTTGAGTTGACCTTGTTGTGTTTCAAAGTTCAAAAAATCTAGTTGTCATGAAAAATTGAAGGCAGCTTAAGAGAGGAAAAACAACGACATTGGGGCCAAAAAAAATATTCTGATGCATTTGCTGGGCAAGCCAACTGAAACAAAAAATTAGTTTCCTATGGACAGGGGAAAAAAAAATAAATTGAAGTACAATGTGTCCTGTCAGTAAAACTGATATGGAATGGAAGTCAGGAAGTTTCTTCTCCTTCTTCAGGAGCAATGCAACAAATAACAACATAGTGAAAAGAATGGTGGGAGAAAGAAAGCAATAATCTTGGAGACTGAAACTAGATTGCGGACAACCAGCTCTTCACCTTTTCTCACGTGTAAAGATGTATGAAATGAAATACTTTAGGAGGATTAGAACAACCTAGGTTAAATCCAGTCTGAAGCACTGTAAACTTCTCTGTATCATGTTACATGGACAAGCAATTACACCATTATCTCAAATTCATTTGAAATAGTTCCTATTCAGATTCAGTGATTCTGGAAAAGTTAAGACGAAATACTAGACAAATTTTATTCTAAAAACAGATTTTCTGAAACAGCCCTTTTAGATGGAGAATACAAAAATAGTTATCATCTTAAACAACCGCACTACTCTGAGAATATCTTGTTCTGAAAAGGATGCAAATAGTATTGACAAAAGTCCATTTGCTTATTTTGTTACACCGATGTACAGTGTGTCAGTATTTGGGGTTTCTTATTACAATCAAAGTAGTATACAGTCTGTATTGTTAGTCCTATTAGAAGTGCTAGTGGAAGGTTTCAGTACTATGAAATGTAGTCCTAATAGATACAAACTGTACGATTAACTTCAGTAAGATGCTAGGTGTAAAGACTCCTTATTCTCTACTGATTATCATAGTCCTTTATGGCAAAAGTAGAAGTTATGTACCAGACCTGTCTTGTTAACTCACACAGACAGAATGTGGTGGAATATGACCTATGTACTTGTTTCTGCTAGTCAGGTGCCCTGACTTAGTTATTTTTATAGCTCAATTAGTAGTTATCTATCAATTTGTTTACTATCAATTTAGATCACTCTTGAAATTTGTACAGTCTCGGGTCAACAGAAGACAGGGAAATAAGTTTATGTATGAGAACATTTAAGATTTCAAAGATCATAATTCTGGCAGCTAACAGAGGGGAGAATACTGACACTATTTCAAACATGAGCTATAGAAACCCTGTTGCTGAAATGCACATCAGGAGGTGCAGTTTCCAAGCAGTACTGTCAATCATCCACTTAATTCTTTAAGAGTTTCACCATTGGGTCAGTAAGTTCAGCATTGTGTCCAAGGACTTAGTGTTCAGATGTGGAATTCCTTGCCTCGTCCTTGAACTGGAATCTCTAGCTTCTTTATCAATTCTTTTTGTTCTAACTTAGTTGATATCAACACTAAATAGGCACAGATAAGGTTCATATAGGATGCAAACTTTTCAAATAAATCTTTTGTAGCCAAAATATCTACAACCATCTCTTCAAGTTGGATGTTGCATTTTCAGTCTTTTAGTAATATTACTGTCATCAAATGATAATCACAGGAAATATTTTTCAAGGCTACAATGGGATAAGACTATCTTCAAGAAGACAATGGTGGCAAAGTTCGGCTTAACAGAGGGTGGACAAATGAACATACCTGAAATACAGACTCAAGTACATGTGTATAAACAAACTGATCCTAAAGCAATACCAACGGATGTGCAGCAGTAGAACAGAAGGAACATGCTAAATCTGTGCTTTTCACTGCTGTTAACTCCCTGTGCCTAGTCAAATCTACCTGGTGTTTTGTTTTGGATTTACAGACATTAAAGGCAAAGTGATGTCATAATGGCATCTTTTCACGTATTTGTCAGTGATAAATATACTTTTGTCATGTTTATTGTAGAAAAGACAAGTTATGTAAGTATCAGAAAAGGTTTAATCAGCAATATTTCTTGTCATAAAATCCCAGATGCAGTTCCAGATAATGGGAAATGGTTTAGTAGGAACCAGAGATTTCTGTTCAGGTTAGAATCAAGTGAGTTTTACATCTGCCAGCCCCATGTAGATGTCTTAGATATCTTAAGAAGACTCAAATGTTGCGGGATGTCCGTATATGGGAAACTGACCTGAGTCCTTGCTGTCTGGGTGGATAGCTCGCTAAGACAATTTATCAGCTAATATTACAGTTTAGTTCTTTTCAGTGTTTTACTCCCTTTTCTAAAGGATGTGCTTCTTATTCAAACACAAATGCTGTTCAAAGTCATTAAATCAGATCAATTGTCACATAGGCCTCAAAGATCTGTCTCAGAGCAAGTTTCAAGTTGCCAAGACATCTGAACCAACAAGGTCTAGCTGATATGAGAAAGAAGATCTTTCCTGAAACTCTTTTTCCTAGTTAAACTGCTTTTTGACCTCTCAGCCTTGGAGGCAGCTAACAAAGCTCAAGTGGAGGTTAAGCCCAACCTCATCCTTTGTCATTACTGAACTTTGTAGCTGTTGATTTCTGTTAACTGGACCTTCTCTTGCCTGCTCCCACTTTAACGAAAGGATGCAAAACCTGACAAGTCAATCTTTACTTGAACAAAGTCAGAAAGTGCTATTGTATTATTTCTTCAGTTGTTGATTCTCCAAAAAATCTTAAGAGCATATTCTGATATGGGTGTGATAACTCGAGCAATAAGTGACTGGGCTAGATGTTAGAAGTGTTTTCTACCCCACTTCCCCTGTACTAAACAACTAGTCCTCCTTATCTGTACAGTGGCTTTAAATTCTTTTGTTAGAGAAGCTCTGAAATAGTGATTGCACTCTTGACGAGTTTATTTCATTCAACATAATGCATTTGTTCACTTAACAAACTTTTGCACTGCTACATTTAAAACATACTTCATATTTTACTTGTCCAGTTACAGATTGAAAATGTCAACCATTAATACGGTTTTGTATTTTTATTTTATTTTCATCTCTTGCATCACATAAAACAAAGTTTAAATTTTTCCTTCTTTATATGAGAGATCGAAGAGTAAATTGGAGGTAAAGCGTGGGAACATATAATTACACAATGTGACCATTGATGCATGACAGATCTGGTAATACAAATGTCTAACCTCTGCTAACATAGTTGAACAAAAGACTCTTATTCACAAGCCTTTAAAAATGACTGAAACTTGATAAAAATTACTTTTACTATAACAGCAAACATGATAGCATTGTGTACGTAATCCTTGTAAAGTCTTCCTGCCTTGCAAACAAGTTGATAAAACACATTCTGTTTTAGTACCAAGGTCAGACACAATAGATCTCTCTGATTTGCTGCCAACATTAAAAACATAGACAATAAACTGCTGAACTACCAGGAATATCACATTGAATTCTTTATGTTTCATGTAAGCAAATTCAACAACTTCATATTCCTGGCATATGATTGTCTGTAGTAATAACAAGTACATGATAGTACCTCAAATTCTAATAATGTTGATGTCAGAAAATCAGTTTGTAGAACATTACAATAAAGAAGGAACTCAAAACAGACTGTAAAATCTTCATGTCGAAAGGTAACAGGTTTACTGCTCGATTTCTGCTCACTGGGTATGACTTGACTGTCCTGAGCCCTTTCAGCCACTTCAGTGCTGCTCCAGCCCGACCAAGATGCTGTGGAAGTGCAGGCTATGGACGTTGAATGTTATTTTTCACAACACTAGAAAATGGCAGTAGGCTTTGCACTGCACACGAAGCAAGTAGGGTATGGTAAGCTACTAAAAAAACCCCAAGCAGATCCCAACAACCGAGGAAGAAAGCAGAGAAGTCATGCTCCTCCCAGCAAAGCAGAGGGAGAAACTCCCCAGCTGGGACACCATCCCTCCTGCCAGGCCTCTCCGAGGAGAACTGAGATAGACACAGAGAGGCGGTGGAACCGTAGGGAGGGATTATTTTCCATGAAAGTTTTAATTGTGTTATTAATGAGCTTATTCATTAATTTGGACTGCAGAAACATCATGTGCACTATCTATAAATTCTGTGTTTATAGTGTGTTTCCTCTGCCCGTGAGAAGGTTTTGAGTGTAACAGTATCTTTCTATGATTTGACAGAGACATCCGTTTTCTGAAAACTCAAAGCTTACCTGGCTGTGAGGAAAGTAAAATCCAGCATATCATAGAAACCCTTGGTATTTTGCATATTCTTTCTGTTTCTAATGTAATGTCAAAGTATTCTTCTGAAATAAAGATCTTTAAGGAAAAAGAACCCAAGATTTCTTATCAATTATAATTAATTTTCTGTCAGAAAATAATCAGAATTTCTAGTGCTAGGTATAGAAAAGAATTTATGTAACTAGCACCCTGTTGATCCCTTATAGAGACATCACACTAAATGATTTATGGCTACTATTTTCTCCTTTTGTTTCCAGCCAGAAAAACGTAGTTTGGGTATTTGACTCCAGAGGACCCACTTGGAGAGAGACAAAACATCACACCCTGAAAGTACCCTCTACCCTTCACTGTTTTATGATGCCGCCTCCTATTGTTCCTTTTTGAAAATGATGTTACATTTAGTTCACATTACAACAGCATAATTCTTAGTGGTGCTTTCACTGTTTAATGTCCTAAACAAGCTCCTACTTCTGTTTGTGCCAGTGTGGCTCTGCTAGTAAATTTGGCATAAGGAGTAAAGCAATTTAATGATTTTCATGTTAAATCTGTAAGCAAAGGACAGATCTCCAACCAGACTGCAGAACTCCCTACAAATGTGACAGCGATATGTTTCTTCTAGTGAATCTTCATGGTGTCATTTGAATCTAAACAGATTCACTGGAATGTCTAAATTGACCTCAGCATAATTTTTCCTTATGACACAAATGCTCCTTTAAGAACCACCTGTCCCCAGATGAGCCTTGTAAAATAGAAATACAAAAATAGTAAAAAACTTTATTTAGACTTTGAGACAGAATATGCAATTTATGTGAAAATGAATTAGTTAACAAAATTAAATGACGGTAGGAAAAAAAAATCATTGTAAATGTAATTCATAGCTGTCATAAAGTAGTTTGTCATTAGCAGAGAAAACCAAAGCTGACAGATTCAGAAATAATCTTTAGTATTAAATGTACTTTTGCATTATTATTTCTTTTCAGACCTACCGAAAAGTTGGAGAAAAATGCCTAATACTGTTTGTGTGACTTTTAGGCAAATCTAAATCTGTGATATTTTTGTATGGTTGATCTAGACTAACTATAAAAGAACTAAACAGCAGTCATATAAGCTATATGGCTTTATTTACATTTTTAACATCATTTTGGTTTTGGAATAAATTGCAGACTACTTATTTTACAGGAAATAATACTGAAATTTAGTGAGATCATATTTAGTGTGAAAAAAGGTGAAAGTGTCTAGTCCTAATGAACAGAACAGAAATACTGAGCTCTATTTAAAAAGTAAAATTTTGAAATAATAAAAGGAGTTTGCTCATAGAATGGCAAAAAATCCTTAGCTGTCAAAGTAATTTTTTCAGTCCTTTGATATCAATGCAAATATATCCATTTTCATCACCAAGTTTGGGCTGAGATCTGCACTGTTCTAGAAATTCACGTAGACTAAAAAGACAAGTATATCCATCTTTCCTATAGTTTGATGAGACTGAATACACAAACTTAGCCTATGCCTGTTAATTTGGTAGGATGGAAATGCAGATCCATATATTCCTAATTTTAGCAGGAAAGAAGTGAAAAAATATTGGAAAAGGAAAGATTTGTAAAACTAATTCAACAGTCCTCTATTGCTGTGGAGCAGTGAATATATTCAACAAAGAATGTATTCAGTCTGATCTTCCTGCATGAAATAAATTCGGGAATAATTAACCTGTTCCTGCAAGACGTGTGAGGGCGAACTAGACAATTTGCCAGTGATTTATTTCAAACAGAAATTATCCTTACTCATCAACCTTGTTCACAAATGGCTTTGCTTGTAGAGCCAGCGTACCTGGAAACAGAAGGACTAAGTTCTATCCCAACTTGCAATGTATGCCTGTATGTTTTCCTCTAGACTTAGGGATAACATACTGCTCAACAAATACACATATGTAAATTTTCTCTAACATAATGCAGTTATGATGTTACGTACTATTCAGTAAGTAAACGGTGCTGTCCAATAGTCAAGTTTAATCATCTTCTCTGGTGTCTTTTCTTTGACTAAAAGAGTCTATCAGTAACTGCAACATAAAAAAAACCCCAAACAATAAATTTAAAATTACTTTATCCATCCCAGTATAACTGAGGATTCATACACTGGTCGAAAGGACAGAAGTATGTCTGAATTGATTTTACTGAGGAAGCTCAGCATATATCCAGGGAGCAGTGGTAAATACTATTTTCACCATCTCTATTCAGCTGCTGTCCTACTATCCTTCAAGTTGAGGGTAGTTTCTTTACTGACTTCGAAGAAACACACCTGCACTCTAAATCATCTTTTCTATTAGTAACCTATTTATTTTTTACTTTTCAAATTCCAGAATGTTTTCAGATTTCATCATTTTTCTAAGCTTTTTACAAACAGTGATGGATTTTTACACCTGGAGACAGTTTTGTCCAAATCAACATTACTTTTTTAATTGTATATCTAGGAACTAAAGAATTTGAATACTAAAACAATACCATAGAAAAAAATAACAAAATAAATAAAAACAAGAGGAATGTGATTAGTAACTCCAAGACTTATACTATCTAAATTTTGATCCTTTCACTGAAAGACAATTCAGATAATTATATTACAGTTCTGTAATTTCCAGACTATTAGCATTTTCTTTCTTATCTAAAGTAGCTTTACGATGTCCTCCATATGGTTTTCCAAGTACCACTAAATTAGAGTAGACTTTCTGCTACACAGTTCCTGCTGTTTGTATAATGTTGAATTTTGAGGAGTTTAATTTTATTTGTTAAATGCATGAATAACACTTAATTTTTACAAGAGTATTAATAAAAACTTCAAGAAATAGGAAAGGAATAATAATAGGAATCTTGAAGTGTACTTTACTGTACCTAATGACCCCAGGCTTCTCAGTCTGTGATATGAATGAAAAATGATGAACACTTGTCTACCCATTATATTACCCAACACCAGGGCAGCCACTGCATACACCACATAAAACGATTAATCAGTTGAAATGAGTCATATATTTACAGAAGTACTTTTGTCATGTTTTTAAGGCCCTTACTTTATCTGTCAGACCACACCAAATCCCTTAAATTATTTAGGGTGCTGGCAAATTTATGAGAATTATCAATAGCTTGTGGGAATCTGCGGTCTTTACTCAGCAGGTTAGATCTCTAGTGAGCAAAGGCTTTTTTCATAGCTAATAGGAAAACATTCTCTGGTGTCCTCTGGCTGTTCTGAAAAAAGTGAAACAGTGGTAGCCTTTGGCGTGTTCTAAACAGGTCACAAAAAGTACGAATGTTTTCTTGCCAGCTTTCCAAATAGACTACAGCTTAAACATTCTCACAGCAGTATGAGCCACATTTGCTGGATAAAACCAACATATCACCATGTAGGCAGTGTGTGACAGACAATATGCACCTGCTCATACTAATCAGGGACCTCTTACCATTCCACAAGTCCAGTAAATCTGGGCCTACTCACCATTCAAAGTGTGTTCATGAATTAATAAAAAAAGATAAACTTTCAGCTGATTAACTCTTACTTTCAGCCAAAATCAACTACATTTAAGTTTGTTTAAGTTTATGAAAATGTGTTTGAAAAAGAGACAACATTGTCTTAAAATTTGTCTCCTCCTTGAAATTATTTTTTTGAAATCACGCTTTCAAAATCATTGTCTTGGACCAGCAGAACAATTACATTATAGCACTCTTCACATGGTATTTTGGTACATTCAGTTTTCACACTTTCAAAAAGAGGCATATCACTTGCTCAGTAAGAAGTAGCAGCTTAATGTCTTCTGGATGCACCATTTGCAATAAATATTTAACTTGCAAGCTAAATACTGAAGACTTCACATATTTTGAATGGAAACTACGGAGATACCTCCCTGTTAAACTTTCTCACCTTGATATTTCAATAAGCCATTCTAAGATATCTAGATGACTTGATTAAAGACTTTTCTACTGCTGCTTCATCTTTGTGTCAGCAACTCTTTTTCTCCCTTCTTCTCCAGAGTAATTATATTATTGTCAGGGAGCTACTGGGAGGAATCCCATCGGCCAGGGCTCTTGAAGGCAGGGGAGTCCAAGAGTGCTGGTTGCTGTTTAAATGTCACTTCCTCCATGCTCAGGAGCAGTGCATCCCCCTGAGTAAGAAGTCTAGAAAAGGAGGCAGGAGACCAGCATGGTTGAACAAGGAGCTTCTAGTGGAGCTCAAGTGGAAGAGAAAGGTCCATGGAATGTGGAAAGAGGAACAAGCCACTT
>Ga0181612_102898_pt1 | contig 11075 bp, 3 predicted proteins | sample HoacroProtozoa21_FD_119630 | JGI IMG/M metagenome (GOLD analysis project Ga0181612, IMG submission 119630) | Hoatzin crop microbial communities from Cojedes, Venezuel. Combined Assembly of Gp0051906, Gp0051904, Gp0051908 | reverse complement strand
GTTCAGTGAGTCATAGAATTTAAAGAATAACATATCCTGAGCGTTACTATATTGCTTGGTATCATTGATTATTTTACAGGTAAACTAAAACTAGTTGCAAAAATGAGGCAATAAAAACAGAGATTAAGATATTTCATTAAGTATTGCATATCACTGCTCTAAATTACCACTTTTCTTAATTGCAAAGAGAAAAACAGGGTGGTATTAACAATTCTGATAAAATCTGAACAGCTTTAGTAGATACAGTACGTCAAAAAATGATGGTATCTTTTAAACAATCATAGTGCAAAGGCAGATTAAAAACAGATATTTATAGGTGAAGTACCCTTTCATAGTCAGTAGATATCAGGTTACCAAATAAAACCAGAATAACCATGGCTGTGAAATTGGCAGAAGTTTCTTCAACATAGGATTTGGCTGTTGTTTATTGATATTTAACCTGAGAATGATAAACACCTTGTAAAGCATTAGCCCAAAGTCTACAGTCTATGTATTAGAACAGTGACTAGTGGAACTGACTAGAAACAAATATAGTTCCGACTGGAGAGAAGATTTTGAACCTAGGAAAGGTATTATTCTATTGCAGGAAGCAGTGGCCCTCAGCCTCCTGCATTTAGTCACATGCAACAGCCTCCTAAATGAATCTTTTATGCACCAACCACACAACAGTATTCATCATAAGATGCATCATACAAACTGGGATAAGCATTGTGCATCCTGGAAGTATAAAATTGCCTTAGAAGGTGTACTACAAAGCAGCTGATAGTTTTCTGCGTGTTGAAAATGCTGTACAACTCAAGTGTGCACAAAAGAACTTCAGCCAGTCTCCGTAAGTTCTAGTTATTTTGGAATCACTGGATAATGTTCAAGGTAGCTTAGACAGCAGTCATGTACAGTCTGTGGATTTACATTAACCTGAAATTCAGTGGAGAGAGAGGCAGGTAACAAATACAGCTCATGGAGCACTGGAGTTAAAAGAAACTGTAGTTTTATTTTTTTCTTTACGTTTTTAGTTTCTAAAAAATTATCTACATATTCTTAGACAAATAGTTGCTATTATTCTTTGCTTAAAATAGTCCATCACAATCTGCTTTCCTAACTGAAACTTCTCATAGACAGTACTCCATCCTTGGACTATCAGCACAAGACAGACTTCCTTCCTTACCTGAGAATAGGGACGTTCTGCTTTTGATAGTGCCAATAACAGAAAAGACAATGGTCTCTGATGTTGACTTTGGTGTTGTAAAAAGACCAACATCCTCTTTAGATGTGGACAGCTTATATTTGCATTTAGTGTCATAGTATATCAGTTACCTCCTCCTGTTCCCAGCCATTTATTAAGATTTGCATTCAATGTCCATTGGACATGTATGAAGAAGACACCTCCTCAGTTGTTAGTCTGTAATTAAAATGAGGTACAATTCTTCCTAGGCTAATCATCATTTGAAGATGTCTCATAGTAGCTGGGAAAAGGATGTTGTTGATAACCTTAATGTGATCTACCTTTTCATAGTATATACTAACATATTTCCTGGAGAGATATTTCTGTTGCACAGAATTACAAAGTTGTTCAGTTTTATCCAAGACACTTCAACTTTATCCAAATCCTCTTACAGTCCTGGGTCACGTTTTTTATTAAACATTTTTTTCTCCCCCAGATCAGAACACGACCTCATTAAAACTTGAAAAGTTTCTTGTATTTTCCTGTGAAATAATTTTGATGCCAAGCACAATCCAAATGGCAGTCATAAGAAATGCTGTCTCCCAAATGGGACGCTGACCATGCTTAAAAATATGCTGTGTTTTTCCAGCAAAACCTGCCACATCCCTGCTGATCTATCAAGCTTAGGAAAACATTGGTCATCAGCCATCTCTCCTAGAAATTATTCTGTAGTGTGTGGCAGAAAAAGTTGTCTTCCTTAGTTCTGTTCATAAGCAAAGTTATCTCCTCCCATCCCCCCTTAACTCTCCTATATTTTTCTATCATTTTCAGAGAACTTCACCTTTCAGTCTCTGTTTAGATGAGAAATTTTTTCCTAAGGAAATTAGTTGTGGGATAGCTGAGATCTTTAAGCTCTATTTGTCCACTTGACAGCTTTCCTATCTCAAGAAAACACTCCCAAACGCTCTCTAGATGTTTTTTCCTTCACCTGGAACTCTTCAACTTAGATTATTTTAACCTAATGCTTTTTTCGTCCTCCAGAAGTGTCACAAAATGCATCTTCATCCATTTATTTTTTACTCACGTGCTTTAGAGACAAATTTGGCTAATGGAGATAAGATCATGACGCTAAGCCCAATACTCCACTCCTGTGGCTTAGACTTTAGCATTACTACAGCTGGTTATGGTACAATGCTGTCCCATGCATGGTCCTCAAGTAAAATTCAGCTTTCTGTTTGCTTTCATCCTGATTGTTTCTGTGGAATGGCAAAAAGTTTTCCAGAGAAAAGAGATTAGAAAACACTTGTATTATTTTTCCTAAATGCAATGTGACCACAATTTTTCAAAAAAATGCTTCAAGAAACATAAAACCTAAACTTTACAGACCAAATCTAATAAACGTACACACTCCCTATTCTTACTGTGTTCAGTAATACAATTTATACTTTGCTAGATGGCTTCTAGAAAATTTCTATATATCCTTCAGTTAAAGCTAAGGAAGAGAAGAATTCTTGTAGTTGATTTGTGTGTTAAGATGCTTCTAACTTTTAAAGCACTGAATTTGATTCAGTGTTACAATAAATGGCCTGAATTTCTTCCTGTGCCACTAGTAAATTAAGCAGGAAACTATCTAAACAGCATATAGATTTACTGGCCTATTTAACTATCACATGTACTTGGGAAAAGAAAGAATTTTGTAAACCTCCCTCTTCCCCAAACACCATACCAGCTCTTTACTTTAACTCTTTCATCACGCAATTTATTTTTATAACTACGTTTCATTATTGAGTCAAAAATATTATTTATAGTGCAATCTCAAAGCACAGCAAATATGCTGAGCTAAGTAGTGTTATTATTACAAAGGATGTTGGCAACAAGGCTCTTATATATAAGGTCAAACAATTTCACATCTGCAGAAATATTTGCATTTCTTTTAAACTGCATTGCCAAGTATAGGATAGTCTAAATGTTTAAAAAAAACAAGCAAAAAAACCCAGAGTGTGGTCTGGTGGTCATAGAGATACACTCAGTCACGTTTTGGCAGTTTCATCTAGAATTACGATCTCAAGAAACCACAAAAAAATAAGATAAAAGTGAAACTGGTATTTTTACAGTCAACTGAATTATCATGAAACTCACAATTATAACTAGTAAATAATAAGAAGAATTAGTGGAGTAATTATCAAACACATAACCTTTATTGGAAGTTGTTTTCTCCATCTCCTTTCATTATTTTTTTTCCAGTAAATGATTGGTTTAGAGTCTAATTAATGTTACCCATTTAACCTTTTTTTTAGTCAGTTGTTGAAACAGACCACTAATATACATTTTATAATGGCCTTACACAAACGTTTGTCTGAATTTTTTTTTCCTATGGAAATTATAATTTTTATTTTTAACTCTGATTTGGGATGAAAATAAATATATGCTGTACTCTTCAGGGAAGAGGGATATATAGAGAGCTTTTTTTTCCTATTAGTGTCTATTATCTTTCTCTCATAGACTCTCAAGTGCTCTGTGGTACAAGGAAAATAAATTTATTCCTCTTCTACAACTAGAAAACAAACTCAAACCATGAACGTAAGTTGTCCAACACTACCTAACAGATTGCTGGAAGACAGGAGTAAGATGTTTGCTACAGCTGCAGGATATTTTCAGTGCTAAATTATTATACTATGGAACTATAGAATGTGAGGATAATTTCAATAAGATTCAGCCAGGTACATATATAAAATCACATAAGCACATATTTAAAAGTATTATGACCATGATACAATGAAGGCAAAAAGAGAATAAAAGAATAGTATTTGTAGAAATTGTAAAACAGCACAAAACTAGAGCACTGGTAGAGAACTGTGCCTAAGCAGCATGAGAGATACATGAACATTTGACTCAAATACTTTATTCACTGGAAAATACAGTATTAAAAGAAACGGAACTGCTTGCTTTGGGAAACAAAAGGAACTGGTTTTACATTCTTAAAGCACCCCGCCCCCCAAACCCCCCAAAAAATCACATTTCAATTTGAAAAAAATCTTTCAGATTTATACTCATTTTAAAAGTAAAAAAATTTGTAGTTGCACATATGCCCACGACATTCCAGCAGCAAACTGTAAAAGCACAGATTAGCATGAAATTCCAGGCAAAATATAAGGGATTCTAATTTGTTGAGGTCCAACAACTGGACTTTCAAACCTAAGTTTAACCCTCGAAGTCCACTGCTGATTTCTTCTTATTTAGGTTAGCCAATAAAGAACTCATCAGTCAAATCATAGAGAGACTGTTTCTTCCTCTGGGTATGATCATTTCCAGGAGATTGCAATTGTTTGGTACCAGCCCCTTTGACTGCATTTAGTAACAGCAGGCATCAGGCACAGATTGTTCCTGTAAAAGATTTGCCTTTGGGTCTAGAAAGAGAATAACAATCTGTAGTGTCATCATAAGTTTGGCAGATCCTCATTGTTCCAGGCTCTGCTCCTTCCTATGAGAGAAATGAAGCAAGTGCAAAGGAGCATGACTGTATTTTGCAGTGTTAAAGAAATGATTCAGATATCAAATCACTGTCAAATGCCTCTACTTTTTTCAGTTCCCTGAGCATCCCTGCACAGCCTTCAAAAACCAAGAGATTTTCAAAATTATCAAACTCTATACACATTTTAATTTAGAATTTACTTTACTCTTTGGCTCCCTTGATATTTTATATTTGAAACTCACAATGGCCTGAATGTATGCATTGGTTATCTTCACTGCTTTTGCAAACAAAGTGTTAAGGAATAGTTACCAACATTTATTGGATATTAAGGACTTTGTCTAAAATTTGGTGCGTCAATGGGAATTTAACAGAACTCTAGATGCCTTTGAATAAATCTTATTGAACGTTTGATATTACTTATTTTAAAAATTTAAAAATTTTTTTAAAATCTGATCAAGCCATGTTAACCATAATTTTCTGTAAATGTTTAGGCAATTAGCACTGCATAGCCCACTGAATTAAAGCGAAAACAAGAAAATAGGATTCCTGGTTTCTACTACAGAATCTATCACTCAGGCAGGTAATTGCAGTTCCCTGTGCCCCTGCTGTTCATTATTTATATTGCTTATTTAAACTGAGATCATCTGGACAAGAGCTGCCTTTCATCAGATGTGTATATGGTATTTAGCACAACAAGGTGACAGTCTTTGGCAGAGTTAGGAGGTCTTCTGATATAAATAAACCTTCAATAACAAAAAGCAAATATACAAGGGATAAGAATTTCTCCAAACTGTTCATCTACCCAAGTACTACATATGCAAATAAGGATAAAACCTAATTTATTACCATTTGACTACAGATATATATACATAGCATTACAGTTTAAGAATTTAAAGTGTACTCTGAGGATGAACTTCATGTAGAAAAAATGAAATGTCTAGTCTTATAATTGACTAAATTATTTGCTGTAACTACCTTTTTCAAACATTTTTTCTTCCATATATTTTTATTTCATGACTATATCCCTATATAGTCTAATATTTTCTGGCGAAAAATGTATTCTGCTATTTCACTCGTCACTCAATCAATTGTTGAATAAATTATTCATGAAGAGAATTAGTATCTTTGACCTTTGGAAGTTGGAAGATACATAATGACCCCAAATAATTAGGAACTACAATTACGTATATGGAGGAAATAGGGAACATTGTGGCTGCACTTCGAATAAAAAGTCTCTCACACAATATGCTGTTCAGGAAAAAGTTTGCATTTGATTCCCTTTGGGCAACAGAGCCATGAATATTTACAGGACAGTAATATTTTACTCTTTGCAGACAATTTCTAATTCCAGCACACCTATAATTCAGAGAAACAAATCAATAATCAGCGATAATTTTTTACTTTACCATTCAGTGTTCAAATAAAACAGCCAGCCAGCTCTTCAGGAGACTGCTGTTGGGAAAGTTATTCTTAGTGCCTGGGAGGAAATTCATGTGATTCATGACATAAATATGTAATCAATGTCTCTTAGTATAAAATATCTATGCATCTCACTAGATAATCAGCCCATATTATAGGTGAATCTTGCCACTGCTATACTTTCTTTCTTATGGATATATTTACCAAAAGTAATGTATCAATTTTCTCATTTTTCTCTTTTATGCTTAATGAGTACTCCTTATTTCCTAATTAGTTGCTGCATGACTTTTAGCTACTGTAAGAATACTTGAATGTACAAAGATGTGTGGTTATTAAATCTGAACTTGTAGCCCCTCCTTTCTCTAGTAAAGTAATGGCTGACCTAACATTGCATTTTAACTTTACCCTTTCAGATTCCATGAAACTGTTTCACCTGTGCTCTGCTTAACATATAGAAGCTCAGCTTCCATACTTGGAAGCTTCTGAAGCTTTTGGCTTATTTCCTGTAGAAGGAATAAACTTGAGAGTCATATTCTTGTACCTAATTATAGAAGAATTTTACTGCTAGATGCAGTAAGATTGTTTTCCTTACTGCAGAGGTAGTGAGAATTTTATCCAGGATATGGTATGTAGATGTCAAATCCTTGTTCAAATTACACATAAGCACTTATGAAAGGTCCTTCAAAACACAGTAGAAAATGACAAACATTTTCATCCAACTTCTAAACCTGCCTGTAGAATATTAAGTGGGACTACAACTCTTTATCATTATATTTTAAAAGTTGCTTTAAAAATGCTAGAGAAAAAATGTTACTCTGTGGTACACAATAGTTTTTGGCTTTTATCTTTGTTTTTTTAAGTAATCACTCTTGCACTTCACTACTTCTGTTCTCTTGCATTTTACAGAGATTATGGGAACACATACAGAAAATTATTAACATGCCAGTTAAATTAAAGTTTTGTCACACAGATCGTTTCCTGTGATGTGATTGCAGTGGTCACTGTCATAGTTTAACCCAGCAGCTGACAACTAAGCACTAGACAGCTGCTCACTCACCCCTCCCCCCTTCCCCCAAGTGGGACGGGGATGAGAAATGGACAAAAAGTAAAACTTGTGGGTTGAGATAAAAGACAATTGAATAAGACAACAAAGGAAAATACAAAAGACTACTGCTACTACTACTACTGATAATGATAACAATGAATATGCAAAACTAACTATACACTACACAATTTTTCTCACCACCTGACAACTGGTTCGCAGCCAGTCCCTGAGCAGCGATCACGGAACTCAGAAATTCTGAAATTTGTGAAATTCCCAAAAAAGTTTGAACTCACAGACAAGAGTTGAGCTCACGGAAATGAGAAGAACAGATTTCACCCTCCCCCTCCCCCCCAACCAACCCCCATTCCTAAACTGAGCATGACATCTATGGTATGGAATATTTCCATTGGCCAGCTTGGTCTTGCTGTGTGGCTATGCTCCCTCCTCCCAGCTCCTGCACACCTGCTCCTTAGCTGAATATGAGAAACCGGAACAAGTCTTTAATTTCATAGCAACAAGTAAAAACAACAGTGTCATCAACATTCATCACCTACTAAATTCAAAACACAGAAGCTGCTGCGGGGAAAATTAACTGTATCCCAGCTGAAACCAGGACAGTCACCAACAACAGGATTTCTGTATATTCTCTGCCAAAAGACCACTCAAAATTTGTAATGGAACATGAATTACATGGTTTGTAACAAATGACTCTGCTTTCAAAGGTAATTCTGGAAAGAGATGAGACTAAGGTGAAGAAGGACAGACTGCCAAAAGTCAAACAGGTATTTGCACTGAATAGCTTTTTTATGTTTTTTCTTTTCTCATTCTTTTTATGTCTACCTCTGAAAGAACAAAGACCCTGAAATGGTGACTTTCCCATTTCAACACTAATTACAAATTTTACAAAAAGTGTATGATGAAAAAGGTAATGGATTTACTTGGGGGTCACCTCTAACAAGCATGTTTACCAAAGAAAAAACCATGTTACTGGTTTGTTCTCCCTTTTGCTAACTGCTCAAAATTGTAAGTGAATTCAGCTTCTTTTGCAAAGCCCTCTGAAATATTACAATACTAAAATCATACACCTATTGTGGCTTCTGAGGCTGGATGGCAAATGGAAGTTAAAAGTCTGCCAGTCCAAAGGTGCTGAACCATGAATGCCAATGAAAGCCTCTCTTTGAATGTCGTCAGCATTAGAAGTTAAATTATGGACTCCTTTTCTTGAAGTGCAGACGCTTAATCTGAATTCACTGACAGGCTGGCAATTTTAACTCTGAGTTGAGTATCAAAGTTCTTCTAGACTGAGAGGCAAGAGACTAGTTTCCTTGATTGCCTGATCAATATTCCACTTGAGCTCAGATACTTGCTACTGGTTATTGTACCTCCTAACTACATTTTGCCTCTTCCTGCTTAACATTTAAACTCTGCACCTGTCTAATGCAAAATCAGATGCAGAAAAACATGGACAATTTTTATTCACAGATTCTAAAGCATTTTTACTGCTATGTCTCTGAAAAGATTTGCCTTATAAAAAAATTAAAAAGGACTCAAATCATCCATTGAGTCTCTAATTCAGAAAGAAAAGAACAAGAAATCCCCTTCTGGTCAGAGTTTTCAGGTGGTTTTTTTTTTTTTTTAATGTCTTGGAAGATAGAAAGATGAACTCAAAGCTGACAGCTGAGTTTCAGGTGGTCAGGAGCTAATCTAGCCCTCATTCAGGGTAATTCTGTTAATGCACCATTGAGGGACTAAACAGACAACAACTGAACTGCTGCATTCCAGTTTTGACTGGGCCTTAATTTTCCAGTGTCTTTTTGGGAACTTTTTTTAAAATGTCTTTTGTCTCTAACTGCCATTCTCTAAAATGGAGATATGTATCATGATCAGCTCGAGGTATGGTACGGTGTTTACTTCACTAAGGACTCCCTGTTCTGAGAGCGGAAAACTCTTAATCTGTGGTTAAGGCAAGGTCCCTCTTCAGGATCAGTAGACAGCAGAAATGTTGGCATATCATGTTTTCACTTGCTCTCCTAAAAAATGAACCCCTTTGCAGAATCAGATTTTAATGAAAAAAATCATACCAGCATCACGGAGACCAGAATGTTCCTACTTTTCCTTGTGTGAGCTGAAAGAGGTGTTACTAGGATTGCTTGAGGATGGGGGCTGAATCAGGAAATTAGACTGAGAGATATTCGAGTAAGCAACTGTGTTTTGTAGTAAATTATGTGAGATATTAGATTAACAGTAGAATTTTATACTGTTGTTAAAGCAAATAGGAAACCTATGGTTATGTCATCGCGCTCTGCTGACACCAATGACTCTCACTGTATGAGTAGCCTGCAGGAGACAAACAAAAATGTAGAGAGTAGAGTAATGAAAGGAGAAGAGAAACATCACAAGCAACTGGTTGGTAGGGTTAGGGTGATATTCACAAGCATTAAGAAAAGCAGATAAAAGTAGTTTTGTTAGGAGGTCAAACCAATTCCAAAATGCTATGTTTTTGCTCAAAGTCTGCCACATGTCCAGCTAACAGATTCCAAAATGCTTTTTGCTATGAGTCTGCCACATTTCCAAATGAATCTACACTTACTGGGACTCCATTGGTCTAGATTATTTATCTGCTGCAAAAAGCATGCTTGATTGCCAGGGCCTGCCATCCCGGAGGCCTAATGAAAGATACGATATTAACTTCTTTCAAAGATGCAGCAATCAAGGCAATAGAAGAATGCACATAAATAAATTCTGCATGCTTAAGCCCATGTCCCTTTCATGCATGCTTGGTGATGAAAAACGATTTTTTTCTTCAGCCTGCCTTATCCTTCTGAGGTACGAAAAAGAGATTTTGTCACAGCAATGAAGCACAGCAGAAGAGAACTTGTTATAAACTGATTTACAGTTTATACTGAAGGGCAGTTTTTCATTAGCTTTGTTAGATTTGGCATCATCTTTAGGCTGGAATAATTACCACAAAAAACTTCTGAAAGAGAAGGTGGGACCACTGTTATGATACATGAAAGTAAAAAACAAAGACCTAATGAGTAAAAAAGAAAAATAGAAGTTCTTCCCTCATGCAAAGCTAAAGCTACACCAATAAAAAAATGTTAAACTTCTCATTAAGACACTCAGCAACAAATGATTTCTTTGTGTTATTTCTTGCTGCAGTTAACTATTTGATCTTTGTTTCTTCAAAATGTCCAGGGATATACATGTATTTTTCCATCTGCAATTATTCAGGCATTAGTAGCAGGGATACAAATTAGACCGGTGACTCTGGGATTTGCTTACAGTCAGAAGCACAGTACGTATAGCTAAGACTAGCCTTAATATTTACTTGCTTCCACGAGATTAACCCATTGTAACCTGCATAAAACTAAATAAACTGTTACAGACTTTATTCCTTTCCTTGGGAGAAGACCAAATAAAACAATCTTTATTTCAAACACTCAGAAGAAAACTTCAAAAAACTTGCATACTTAGAAATACTTAGAGAATTCTCTAAAGGACAAATTGTTCATAAAAGGTGAAGCAGTTCTGTATAAAACAGATTAAAGGCTGTAATGATGGTATCATTAATTCTCTTATAATTCAATCTCATCTTTATGAAAAGCACCGACCCTCTCCACTCCTTTATGTTTTAGGACCTGATTTATGAAATAATCCCAGGACATTAATGGTGCTACAGGTAACAGTTGTAATATTTCAGGTGGTTTACAGCACTGCGCTAACAATGGAGTACATTTTGTTTGAACTCCATTGCACTTTATTCTTCATTGTGTAATACTTGCTTTGGGGAGCACTGAGCAATACATGCATGATTTCAGTCACAATACTTCATAAGCTCCTTCCCTCCATACGTTATCCTCTTGCCTTACTCTCCAGTGGTCGCCCTTTAGTCTTTCCTTGGTCTCCTTTCCACGCAAACACCTTTTGTCTTGCTGCATATCTGGAACAGCCTTCATATTCACATACACCAGGAG
>Ga0181612_176857_pt1 | contig 11076 bp, 11 predicted proteins | sample HoacroProtozoa21_FD_119630 | JGI IMG/M metagenome (GOLD analysis project Ga0181612, IMG submission 119630) | Hoatzin crop microbial communities from Cojedes, Venezuel. Combined Assembly of Gp0051906, Gp0051904, Gp0051908 | reverse complement strand
TTGACCCCCACCCTGCAGACATTTATCAGCATTTCTAAGGTCCCCTCTCAGCCTTCTCTTCTCCAGGCTGAACAAGCCCAGCTCCCTCAGCCTCTCCTCATAGGAGAGATGCTCCAGTCCCCTCCTCATACTCGTAGCCCTGTGCTGGACTCTCTCCACCCTGGCGAAAGGACGGTCGACTCGAAACACGCCACAAGCCCCTCGAAAAGGAAATAGGGTGAAGGAAGAGGGGGAGGATAGAAGATCCTTCCGGTGACAGCAAAGTCCAGAGTACGCTCGCAGGGAATTAGGACATTACTATAATACATCCCAATGGGTTTTGTATCAGGACAAACCTTTTCTCATTCCTCCCCTAAACTTCTTACTCATGGTTAACTTGAGAGTCAGCCTTACTCAGCTGAGAAACGATAGAGGTGACCTTGCACAGCCTGCAAGGTTTGCAGAAATACGAAGGGTTTTCAGTATTCTCCAACAGAAGAGTCATTTTTTTCTGGCAGGAGCCCAACCAGCTCACTTGTGTGCGGCAGAGGCACCGGCCGCGTCTCGCAGGCGGGCCCGGGCTGCAGACGGCTGCACAAGCAGGGCTCTACTCAGAGGACACGCGCTGTCGCGTGGCATACCCCGTCTTCCAGAGGAGCGGAGATCTTTGTCGGGGCTGGCAGGAACCTCACTGCACACCAGGCATTATCGAGTAAATAAGCTACCTAAGCACAGAAGAATCTCATGTCTAAAATCCAAGAATTTGACAAATCGAATTTCATAGCACTCAGGTTTGGCTTATTATTTTTTTTTTTTCCATTTCTTCTTCTTTTGAGACATTCGGGGATCACGTAAGCCATTTTGCTGGGAACTTACATGCTGCAGACTCACCTGCAAAGACGTCCAAAATGCGATCCTTGTGAAAATACGCGGTGAGCTGCACAAACACAGCCATGATTCTTGACATCTCAAACACACGCTTTTCTCTAAACACAGGGCCAAGTTTTCCCCTAACTTCTTACAAACTTCCAACAAAGCCCCACCTTGCCTGAAGAAGCGAGGAATGCAGAGTCCCACCTTGCCTTAGAAAGTGAGGAACAGAGAGAACTGAGCCAAAGGCCGTTTGTAATCAGGAACCTGCATGTGATGCTGGTCCACCGACGATCGCTGCTTTTTGGCACACAAATAAAAGTCAAATATCTCCTTCTGATTTCACAGCTGTCAGGTTCAGCACTGTCACAGATCGGTGTTACTTTCCCAAAACATCATCCAGCGCTGTACCGGAGCCAGGCCACCACAGACGACAGCAGCCACAGAAGTCACGGCAGGCTTGGCAAACCACCACCACCACTGCAACAGATGCACAAGCAGCGGAGTTGCATTTGTTAACACAATCAATTAAATCAGCAACCTTATAACATAAGCTTTTTTCATTAATACACATTTACAGGCAATAAATTGTCTGCTAGCCCCACACCGGCACTCACTTCTCCCGACTCGGAGTTCTGGGATAAATACCAGCCATTTAAAAAGAACCCAAAACCACACACACAAAAAAAAAGGGGAAAAGGAGTGGAGAGGGGAAGAGATTCAGGGAATTGTAACAAAAACCCCATCTTCTGCATCTGACAAATTAAATTAAAACTCACTTGCTTTCAGAGAAAGAAGCCAAGAAGGGGAATCGGAGCTCTGACTTTCAGAGGCTCCATTTGGAAATGACCTGCCCAGACCCAGAGCTCGGCTTCGCCAGTGCCTGTGTGAACAGGCGGCCAAGCAAGCAAGCAGCTAGCCTGGACGTCGTGGTTCTGACCCCCTGGTTCACAGCCCGGTGACTAACGGAGAGCACAAACCTGCACATCCATCATTGCCTCCACCGAAATGGAAACCGGGTGCGGGTCTGGCTGAAAATCCCATTTTTTGAGACTGCTCACAAACGAATTTTACTCCCAGTTTACCGCAGATGCGTTCGGCTCACACGAGCAGAACTGAATCTCCTACAAGGACGGAGCTATGCAGGCAAAAAGGCACCTCCTGCTCACACTTAATTAGATGCCTACTCCTAATAGTTACACTGGAAACTACATGGAAACTACAGGAAATCATCTTGCTACTCACATGCTACTCGCTTTTGGTAAACCGAAGTTTGCATAATTCACCAGAGCAAGGCAGACATTCAAACATCGACAAAGAACCCGTTCCCTTGGCGAGGGCAGAGGCTGGACAGCAGCTGAACGGGGCAATGAAAGGGTTAAACACAGAGGAGCTGGGCCGCATGGAAAACGAGAGCCACATTTAAAGCTCTGCTGAGAGCCAAGCGTGAAAATAGCTGTTCCTGTCGCACGCTTCGTGTCTCCAGGGGCTTCTACAGAAACACTGCGCAGCGCGAGATCACCTTCCTCATGCTGTCTAATATTTTCTAGAAACCATCATCGTTCCACCTCCACCAGTACAATCTTCTTGAGGAGGTGGGAGGACTCTCGTCATTGCTGGCAAAGCCCAACCTCCACCTCTCAGGAGCTTTCTCACAACCTCGAACGCAACGCCATACCCGGCTGGGGACAGCAGCACGGCACCGTGGTCGCAGCACGATTTTCACCCGTGATTTGGATAAAAATTGCCTTTCAGAGGTGCCAAGCGGTCAAAAGGAGGACAAAGCAGGAGTGCATTTTTCGTTTGGAAACTGCTGTTTTGCTTTGGGGGTAGGGGGAAGCCGCCTCTAAAACTAAGAGATTTTCCTAGTTCAGAAGGGATTAATATTTTAAAAGTGTTTTCTGTCTCATCAATGCTATAGCACATATCTATGGATAACAGAGAGGAGAAAGGAGGCAATTTCACGACTAATTGAAGCTTCACATAGCAGGCTGCATTGCATTTTAAAGTCTTTTCACAGAAAGAGAGGAAGAGGACTGAAACACACATTAATAAAACCAGAGCCACCCCACTTCCACCGACGATGAACTGAAATATATTCTGAGCAAGGTGCGCCTAGCACATTCAAAGCTACCTACAGACACATTAACTTTATTCTAGGGGAGGATATTATTAATTAGTGGAATCCCTGACCTCCCTTCGGAAACATCCACACATTCCCAGCAGTCTATAAGCCAACAAGTGCCGGGAGAGGGAGGAGGGGGCAAAAAGAGAAGACCCCAAACGCACTGTGCCTCGGCATCTAACTTGGCCTGCGCGACGCGTCCGTCCGTCCCACCGCAGGAACAGCTCAGCCTCCAGCAGCGCCTGAAGTGGCCCTCAGATCTGGCTGTTTAGGCATGACTGATCATACTTTCAGGCTGGTGGGGTTTTTGCTTTGGGCTTTTTCTTTGATTGTTTGAACGCCAGAATTACCCTCTTAGCAGCAGAGAAATTCAGTGCGTTATCTGTGGGAATTTAAATCGGGCTTTTCACCCCCTTGCACTGTAAGTTTTTACATTTCCCCCCCCGCCAAGAATCATCGTCTGCCACTTACATCAGCTTCCTCTGACAAGCCACTGTTGAGCCTGGAGCCTCGGCAGTGTGTAGACCAGCTAAGTTTCGCAGCTCGTTAAGCCCTGAAGCAGCGTGCTACGGAAAAGAAGGTGTTTCAAAGGATAAAAAAATCTGGATTCACCACATACCCTGTCGCCATGATGAGCCAACAACAGTAAGCAAGAGAGCAACAGGCAGCATCCTCTTGTGGGACTGTCCAGAGAGATGCTTGCGGTGCAGATTCCTGAACTCACCTGGAAGAACTCGGGGAAGAGAAAGGAAGTCTCAAGAAGTCTTGTGTGCAGGAGAAAAAAGTAATCTAAAAACCCAAATGAGTTAGTCTTGTACTCTTACTGTACCTGTAGGGATACAAACAGTGAGTAGAAGCCTTCCAGACATTATCACTGATGTCAAGAAATACACAAGCACATCAGGTGTTAACATTTACTTTTATTTATAAAAAATTGTAGAACGTATTAAATACAAACATTTGGAAAAAGCAATCAAGGCTTCGCCAAGATGCCCAGGAAGAGGAAGACAGAGAATCAAGAAGCTTACCAGGTTTAGAGTTTTTAAACGAGCTGAAGTAATTACTATAATTTTTCACTGACTTCTTTATAGGCAGTGGCCATTATAGCAACCAAGGTTATTACTGTCCTTTTTTAAAAACAGAGATATGACCTGCCATATCTTCCCACTCAGCCACAAAGTGTAAGGAAGCAACTCTTTCCAGGTTAAAAATCAGGGTGATAAATACTAATGCATTTACCCATTTACCTACATTGTGTAACACGAAACATTTGCTTATAATCACATGTGGATATCAAGTTTACTCAAAAAAACCCCGATTATACATTCCAAATCTGGAGATCCAGTAAGGTGTTATAAACTTTATACATTTTCCAGTGAACATCAAAATGAGAGCAACGTTTTGAAGTACAAAACCAAACTAACTGAACGCACTGCCTACACTATAAAGGCCAGCGACTACGAGGAGCACTGGGATCTAGTCACGTTCCAGACAGCTGGGAAGTCCTACGAGCCGCCACTGAAAGGCTGGCTGGAAGACAAATCGTGTCGCCTTCTCAGCCTGCGTTGGCTCCTCTCCCTTTCTAGAAGGCCGAAGGTGAGAACTGTAGCTACTCGCTTCTGCACCTTGTGGTAACAAAGGAGTAAATGCTACCATTTTACTCCCTACGCGGGCAAACCAAATTCAAGTTTTCTTAGACTGCTTGTTGCTCTTTTACCACTCTTAAATGTGGCATGCAGTACATACAGCCCGCTAAAAAAGATGTAACAGCAAGAAAACACATCTTCTGTCTTTGTAAAAGAGAGAAGCACTTCCACTCGCTGACATACGGCACACCCCGCACCTTCCCCCCTCCCCGCCTTCTCGCTGTACCCTGTATCTGCTTTCCAGTGGCAGCATAATGCACACTGATGTGGCTATATGGCCCTAAAGCCAAATTCAGAGCTAAAAAAAAATGCTGTTTCTGGGACTGACTCTTTGGGCATAACCAAAGTATTAAAAAAGAAATCCAGTACAGAATAATCTCGGACGCACCAACGTTAACAGGCGTCTCCCGTTCTGCATTTGTCAGAACAAGGAGCTGCCAACTCGCCTGCGCTCCCAGGGTTAGTGCTGCAAGGACCAGCGTGCCAGGAACGTTCTGGAGTCCGTACAGCTGGCCGTGGCTACCGGCCAGAGCCCGGGCAGAACGGCTCTGGCACAGCCACCCTTCGCAGAGGGGCTGGAGCAGCACTTCATACCCCATTTACGAGCAGAGCGCTGCACAAACGGACCGGCTCCTGAACACGTCTCAGACCCTGAACCGAGGAAAGCGTTCTCCTGTTTCCACGTCCGCTCTCAGAGGGGGCTGCCACCGCGGGCACCACTGTGCTGGAGCTCCAGAACAGCCAGTTACTGGCAGATCAACATCTCTGAGAAGAGCCAAATACTTCTGTTCGCAGGCAAACACAGGGCAGTTGCTGGATATCCCAAATAGGTAGTGGTTCATTTGGCTAAAAGCCTGAAAAAAAAAAAGTAAATTCCAGCACTTTTCCCAAAGCCAACAGCAACCCCTTAGTGCAACAGAGCACAGCTCTCCTGCCCTCGCTGTGCTCAGCACACCCAAAGCACTCGGTGCAACGAGAGCCCTGATGCAGGCTTGGACTCTGATGAAACAGGCCAGTTCCACCCCGTTCCCTTTTTGGCAATCACTGATAGGCAAGATCCATATTTCACAAGCCATAACATATATTTTTGAAGATGTTTAACAACAGGTCTTTAACAGCCAGAGCTTACTTGACCCCAAAAGCCTTGCTCAAATGAAGGGTTTGGCGTTGTTTTTCTATCCTGGCCATTTGGGAGGTATTTTTTTTATTTTATGGAATTTTAAAGAGAAATAGGCCTTCCATCCTCCAAGTCAAAGACAAGAAATCCTGATCTTGGCATCAGTGCTACCCCCCATTACACCACTGGACATCAATATGCTGCCCAGCATCCCTGGTGACATATCTGAAGTTATGCTCTTAGAAACAGACTACACTTGAGTCAGGCAATGGCTCCGTTCCAGGAACACACAAGGTTACCAAAAGCAGAGTATGGCCCCTCGATTTAACCTAGTTTAAAATAGATTTTACAAATGCATCCTACAAATCTAATCACAGCAAAATATATAGTGGTCTTAAAATGGCAGAAAGTTGAATTCAGACAACTCAATTTTTCAAATCAGTGACAAATACGGGTTGTTTTAAAAGAAAACAATAAACTTCTCAAATACAGACATTGGTGAGATAAACATGCACACGCATGCCCTTGCACGCACACACACTTACTTCACTCAGTGTCAGATTAAGATCACACAAGGCAATTTTCAAGGTTGCATTCACAACCACCATGACAAGAACAGCATTTTTGAGGTAGCTGAAGTCGAAGAGCAAACCACAGCACAAGCAAAGAAACGGGCGCTCGCACTCGCGCCGAGCCCGCTCTTGGGAGACGTCATGGTGTGCGCCGGGGCGTGTGTTGAAGAGGCACGTGTTCCACGGGGCATGAAGCCCAGCGGCACCGGAGACCTGAAAAACCCCTCTCCAGAGAAGCTTTTGTTGGGAGACCAGATGCACAATCGGGGGACCACGGCTTAAACCACTGCACATCAGCTGAGCTGCAGCAACAGTCGCGGTGCTCTCGCTCTGCGGCAGTTCTACCGACGGCTCCGTCTCACGTGCACTGGAGCAAGCACAACGGTGGCGGGTGGAGATGTGATTACTCAGAGCTGTCTGCCCCACTTCTCTCCTAGATGCTACTGTTGGTTGGAAGGTACGTGCACCCGTATCTCACCTGCTCCAGTTCGCAGCCTAGCATTCGAGTTCAGGCCCACCTCCACGGTGTTGCTTGCCAACGGACTGTGAACAGGAGCAGCAGAGACGCAGACCTGAATTCCCTTCTTCAGATGCAGTAACACCTTTGCCACATTAATAGCGCAGAGATGTCAAACTGCCACAGCTTGAATCACCAGACTTCACCTCTCGGAGCCCTTTGCCAGCCTTCGACAGAAGGGGCTGAGCTAACCTCACAGCAAATGCCAGGCAGTGTGGGCATCAGGGGATCCTGGCTGTGGCTGGCTGACCAACTGGCTCAGCCACAGCAACTGGATCACGTCTCTGGGCACACAGAGAGCTTGACCATGCCCAAATTGTAAAACTGTGTCAAACACACTCATACACACACACATAATGTAGTATTTTCATCAAGAAGCTTTCTACAAATCAACTGTTTGCATGACTACTGCTGAGAGTCTTCAAGATGGGATGGAAATTATGGCAAGATGTTTTTCAAAGGTAGAAAAAAAAAATCAGCCTCCTACAATTAAGTCTCTGTTGTGTAGTTGCTGTATGAGAGGGATGGCACAGACGAGAAGTTGTTATTCCACTGTCTTCCCCCAGTGTTCTGCTGCAATTCTGCCTGCTCTTTGTATTTGCTCAGAAGATTTTTGGCTTCTTGGAGATCCTGAGAAGAGTTTTCCCCATATTCTTCTTTCAGCCACTGCCTGAACTGCAGAAATTGAACATACAGATACAACACGGTGAAACATGAGATTAACACAGAAGTAATACTCCCTCCTGCCCTACAGAATTTCAAGAGCCTTTAAGAACACAAGCAGTTTAAAGAAAAGCACTCCAAATATCGCATGTCCTTCCACACCAGCACAGAACCCACAGGCGCACACATTTGAAATCACCGAGATCCCTGACGTCCCCTACTTGCCTAACAGCTTGGCCGACTGGAGTAATACAGAGCAAGGACATCCTGGACTTCTAAGCACCCTCCTCCTCCTGGTGCATATACAATGAGGTGAATAAGCGTGGAAGCCAACTTGCCCAAGTCACAACAGGCTGCAAGAAGGCTGAAGATCAGAAAGTGAACCACTCATATGGGTTTTTCACCCTGAGCCCACAAACACTACAGTACTGCCTACAGTAAACTATCTACAGTAGTAAAAACTGTACTGTAGATAGCAGGAAAGGTATCTTCTACAAAGACCAGAAGCTTTAAAAGCTATGGAATAGGACCCTATATGTTACCAACACGAATGACTGAATATGGTACCTGGCAACAGATGTACTGGGTCCAGCTCTGCATCGCAGTATGAGAGCAGCCAGAAGTAAATGCTCAAGAAAGAATCAGGCAGTGGCAGGGCAATAATGCTGGGACCTTTTCCCCGCTCATTTCCTCAGCTTCCAGCAATTGCCAGCTCAGGTACTTTCAGAGGCTGAGGCAGTATCTTTGTGTTTGACAGCAACAAATGAATTTTTCTGCCATGAGGTCACTCTCTGAATCCACACATTTTTACCACAAGATATCTGAACGCCAACAAGCTCCATCATAAGCGCCTATCGTATAAAACCCCCTCCTTGTCCTTGGTCCAGACCTGCCCAGTGATAGCTCCGTCTCACATCACAGGGAAGAGTGGAAATCACACTTGGTCACTTTCTCTATTCCGCTCAACTTTATAGACCTCGATCACACCTTTCTCTGTCACTTCTTTGCCAGTTGAAGAATTTGAGTCCTGACATCCTTGTTGCTCTTTTCTGCAGAAGAAGCAAGTAGACGCAGACTCCAGCTGCTCCGTCCCAGTGGGGTTGATATTCCTATGATCATTTTCAAGTCTCAACTTTCATGGCTTTTTTCTGGATAGCTTTATCCTTCAGACCATTTATTAGAACGTTGGGATACAAGACCTCAACGTAGTTACTCTCCCCCATTCCTAAAAGATCGTAAGGTCCTGAGTCAGATCTGCAGCCTCAGGCTACCGTGCAGAAGTCTGGAATTGGTGCAGAGCACGCTGTGACCCTAGTGACTAAACCCCTCCCTGTAAGACGCAGCTCTAAGGGACCCCGTTCCAGAAACCCCACAGGATACCACCCTATATTGGCACAGCCAAACACCCATGCTGCTGAAATCAGAAAAAAGTTCACACCCTTGGCAGATGGCATTATTCCACTGAAACCAGGTGTGTAAACAGACACCTGCTAAGGATGTGGTTGCTGGTAAGAGACAGTAGGAAACTACAGCCCAGTCAGTGACTACAGGTGGGCATTTCTTTTTGCAACCTACTGCCTCCCCCTCAGTGAAAAAGGGCAGAATGCACCGTCCATGGTGGATGAAAAAAGAGAGACGTTACTGTCTTTATCAGGCTATTTGCATATAGCCTTAATTGTCATTGCTGTTAGCCCAGACCAATTAGAGTAGAAATGACTGTAAGAGAGGAAGGAGACAAGTCTGGAAAGTCCCCTTCTGACTTTTGTCTCTTAAAAATCAGTTACTCTACCATTTACACCAGTTCCAAACGATCCAGGAAACATTCAGTTAAATATTAAAAAAACGCAAATATTTACAGTTGCAAACTGCACCATGCAAAACAAATGGTAATTTCTAAACTCTGAGCTTTCTGCAGCAGAATGACAGGGATGGAATAAAAAACCCAACATCCTTTGCCTCATATATTTTGCTTTCTGATTTTGGTTTGCCTCTGTTGTTGTTGTGATTTTTAATCAGCAGAAGAGGCACAGAAGCCCAGAGAACAGCAACCTGCTGAGCAATGGAAAAAGGAGGGGACGGCCAGAGGAGGTTGTTAACATAAGTGGAAGTCACCCATCACCCACGGGGAGCCGGTCTTTTGCGTGGGATGGTTCTTTTTAGGGGTAAGAAACTAATTTTTGCTTTATGAAAACCACTCTGCAGTCTTACTGTTCCAATTCTCCTCGTCCTACAAAGCCTTCAAAGGCTAAGAAGAAAAAAATGGTCAGATTTGAGACTGTTCTGCACATCAGAAAATCTATTAAGTCTAAGCCACAGAAGGCGGGGAGAACACGACACATAAGTCATAATGAGAACCTAGTTCAACTCCTGGATAGCAAAGACTTCTGATTTCTTTTCCTGCTTACTATTCCAAATGAACGTGTTGGGGGGAAGCCCACTACTTTTGTGCAGCTGGTACTTATAGGTTGGTCCTTTCTGCTGCATTCTGAGCAACTCACTCGTTAGTTCTGGCCCCTCTAAAGGCATCAGTCTTGTCTTGTGTCTTAGCACGCATGAAGCGATCACTGGGTTGAGAGCACAGCTGGGCAGGAGGTGTTCAGATGTCGTGCTTCGTCTCTTCTCCCATCCAGCACTCCCTGATACCTTCAGTTCTACCCACACCTTCCCAGTGGAGCAGGCTTGGCCAAGAAGCCACTCCCTCCGAGTAAAAACAGGGAGTCAGATAAACCACCCAGGCCACAAAATGATGAGAAGCAGCCCACGATCTGACCTGGGGTTGTGTTTTGCAGCTCATTTACCTGATCGACATCATGTTTTTCAAAGTCCTGTAGCTGCCTCTGGAAGCCCATGTTAGGATTGGCACAGGATCTGGCTGCACGGACGACAGACAGCGCATCTTCCCAGCCAAAGTCTGTGATGGTCATGATGTAGGCAACCACCAACGTTACACTCCGGGAGACACCTGCAAGGCTGCACGAGAAAGGAGGTGCAACAAATTGAAGTGGTGCTGTACTTCATCCATCACAGTTAAAAGCATCACTTCGCACCATCGCAGCAGACTGCTATGTTGCTTGCCACGAGGAAGAAATATTACAGTATTTGAGTTAAAGGGGTTTGGTGCTGCTTTTTTAAATGTATCAGAACAAATCTATGACAAGATCAAGAAAGTGGGTTCTGAGTGGTAATTCATATGAGACTGGGAAGGAAGAAATAAGTTTCAAGTCCTCACAAAAGCAGGGGACAATGCACATGTTCCAAGTTAGACTTGATTTTTAATAAGCTAGAAATAAGTCGCCCACTTTCTTCTGCTTATATTGATCAGAGCAGTGAACGAAGACCATTCCCTCTCCCCCACAAATAAAGGCTTCGACTTCATGGGGCCGAAATGAACTTTAACTGAACCGTTACAGTACGTATGTCTGGCTGCTCGAGTTGTTCTCCTCTTTCTGGCATCCCTGCACTGTGCAACTTCAACTCTCAGGACTTCAGTTTCCCCACGTGAAACACTGGGATAAAGTAAGAATCATTCACTGTTACTGCTTTGACAGCACTAGACAAAAAACTCCCAACTATTACTACTGTGTGTA
>Ga0181612_169631_pt1 | contig 11076 bp, 9 predicted proteins | sample HoacroProtozoa21_FD_119630 | JGI IMG/M metagenome (GOLD analysis project Ga0181612, IMG submission 119630) | Hoatzin crop microbial communities from Cojedes, Venezuel. Combined Assembly of Gp0051906, Gp0051904, Gp0051908 | reverse complement strand
GGACAGCTAACTTTAAAAAAAAAAAAAAAAAAAAAAAAAGGCAAAAACCAAACAAATAAAATGGTAAAAAACCCAGCTTGAAGGCTCGTATAACTAGAGCATGTGGCTAGGTAAAGACTAGCAAAATTATTATGCTGATATTGAATTTATTATGTATGTGAATAAATCCTAAACCCATTTTTTAAAGAAACAGATAATGGTCCAAAATTTTGCCAAATACCAGACACTTCTGAGTTTAGAAAGTAACTTAGGGACATGTGCTGTCGTGCCAATCTCTTTGTGCTGTACAGAAATATGAGACATGTATGTTGTTGACAGCTAAGTTAATACACAGCTGAGCCCTGCGGTTTCTGTACGAGAAGCTGAGAAGGCTCACCCTGTCCTAGCTTCCTGGGGTTTTGGAACAGCTTTGGGAAGCACTAGGTCAGAACACTTTGAAATCTTTGGGGAGGTTGGGTTTTTAGCTTCTGCTAACGCTGGCCGGAGCTCTGCGCAGCACCCTGCTCGCTCTGCAGTCCCCATCTTCATACTTGGATGTGCCAGAAAGGACCTCCAGGCTGTTCCATGAAAATGCTGCTGTGCTGCTGCTTGGCTTGGCTCTGGGTGCTGAGTGTCCCTCTCCTTCCAGCCCTCCTCTATCCTTGTGCCGTCTCCTTTTATCCTTGTGTGAAAATCTCTGTGGCCACTTGCTTTGTCGTTCCTCCGCTGTCCCCGTAAGCGTGTAACTTAAAGATCACCGTACTTATTAAAATTAAACACGTCCGCTCCTCTGCCTCTCCACGAACACTTCGACTTTTCCTTGGAAAAAGACATTTCAGTTAATATATAAATCTTAGAGATAAGTAAAGTTTGCTACCTTTCTGAGGTTTGGCTTGTGCCCTGATGCGACAGCTGATCCTCTCGCAGGTGTGGGATTCTGCAGTGGTCTTTTCCCCCTTTCCTTTTCTTAGACTTCTCCAGTAGTTGCAGTCTTCCTCTAGAGTTGCTCATTTTGCATCTACCCCACTTCTCATTTACTCCCATCCTTCCCTTCTTTTTCTTTTCTTTCCTTCCGAAAGTATTTTAGGCTTCAGGCAGTCTTCCTCCGAGTATAAAGTTTCTTCTTAGTGAAGTTTCAGGCCAGGAGGTTAGTCCGGCCAAGGTCCCACTTTCAAGGTCTTCCCTGTCTGAGGGAATTGTGTGGTTCTAGTCCAGTTTAATGTAGTGCCGAAGATGCCTCTCTGACACCAGGCACGTCAGGAGACAGCTTTGAATAGAAGGCCACAACCATGGGCTGCTGGAAGAGCTGGAAAACAGCGTGGTTTTGTCAGTTGAAATGGGAGGCAATGCTGGAAGCAACACCTCACTTCTGTTGGCTTCCTCAGAAGGACTACAGGAGAGTGACACAGCAAACAATCAAATACCGGGAGGCAATAGCAAATGTGACTGCTTTGTGGATTTATGGAGCACCAGAGTAAACACACTGTCATTTGTGGTGTCAGATAATCGTGCCGGGGAAGTCCCTGCGTGTTTTCAACCCGCAGGTTTCAGGGTTAACTGAAAAAAAGGGCTGCGAGATGCAGGTAGCCAAAACGTGCCTTTGGAAAGGGTACGTGGAGCAGTGCTTTGTCTCCAGGGTGAGCTGGCGGTGTGGAAGTGCTTTGTAGAAGCCTGACGAGCGGAGCTGGTCACTGCGGAAAAGGCAAGGAGCGCTTTTTGTGCTGCTGCAGCAGCTGCGGGAGAGAAGGGCGGTCTTCGTCCGGGCTGACCGGGCAGCAGGGGAGAGGCGAGGGGAGGCGTTGCTGAGGAATTGTTCCCATCCCCAACTACTCCTCCAGTTTGTTCTGTTGTCAGCATTTTAATGGCAGCCAGCTGAGTTAAGATATGCTCAAGTTTTTTAAGGCAAATAATCTGGTAAGAGCCATTCGCTGTGTAACAGAACAGGTAGTACGGTGGTAATCTTTTTTTTGTGTGTGTAAAGATCACTTCTCAGTCTGTAGACATCAGCTTTTTCTTCCATGTGAATCATTTTAAGGTCAAATTCTATTGAAAAGAATGCAACCATGAGCAATGAAGCGGTGCTGGAGCTTGCTGGCGTTGCTGTTCTGTGTTTAATAGCAGCGACTTGGCTATCCGCTCTCCTTAACATGTTCTTTCCTGACGGATGGGAGGAAGCCCAAGTGTCTATCCAGTTATTCAGGTGCCAAGGTACATAAGCTCCTCTGCATCTGCTAGAATCGTTTTGAAATTATATTGGCATGGGCAGTTGATTCAGCTAGAGGTATTAGTAAATCACGTAAAAGCAGATTTCAAGGTGTGGCCAGTGGTTACTGAACTGACTTCAGAGGCAAAGAAAAAACACCATTACACTGGCGTACAGCAGTCTCTTCCTCAGACACGAACGCGTGTCTGTACAGAAGTCCTTGGGCTTATCTGGCTTTCAGGCAGGTTTCTGCCTCGATGGGTGCCACCCAAAGGACAGGGGGTATGTGGGGTCCTGCCCGCTCCTTACCGTGAGCTACTGAGCAAGCACTGTCAGAACCCCCAGCTGCTCACGTACAGCTCGTTTTGGCAGTGCACTCTGCTTTTAGAGGTTGTGAAATAACTTCCTGTGTGTTTTGTAGGTTTAAGGTAATGTATTTTTATGTAAAACTTCTTGTTTCCCACATATATATTTTTTTTTTAGGAGTCGCTCATTTATGACCATGGAAACTTCATGTAACTTCTTCTAAAGGAGAAGCTCAGTAGTGTAGGATCGTCAGCACAGAAGCTAGGCACTTACTGTTTAGCTAGCCACAATCTTCTCAAGCTTGAATTTCACTTCTAAATCGATTTTCTGAAGGCTATTTGTCATTAGTACTGTAGACAATAAACTGCTTTTCCGATGGCTTTGACCAGGCTCTGTCCCACGCAGTCTGAAATCAGGCTCGAGTCCATCTCCTGGCGTCAGGGAGGACAGGCATCAAGTGCTGCTAGGCAAGTTCCTCTGTCGTCATGCCCAAGCAAGAGAGAAACAGAAGTGGAGTAATCAACTTCCAGTGCAGTCCTTGGAGATTTTACTGTTCTCCGTGGGATTCATTTCTCCCTGGCCCCCCTCTGTGTGATGCCACTTCTTGGGCTGAGACAAAGTTTTTTTCAGTGCAGGATCAGTTGTCAATCTTGAGTGTCTGAGTCTCTTCAGTTTCTTTCCTCAGTCTGCCTTTTCTTCTAGTACCTGAGGGGGAAAGAAGGCAGCCAAGACTCCATAATTAAGCTTGTTGGAGAACGCATTGTTGGAGTCTTGTGGGTCTGGCTTGTTGCCCACACAATGTGCTGGAATCGCTACATGGTGATCTGTAAATTATATTGCTACATCACTTTAATTATAGCCTTGTTCTCTCTTTAATATCTCAGCTGCTTGCTTTGTGCGCTGCAGGACTCTGCCAGTGATCAACGCTTCTTCTCATCTTGTTTTAAGAACCTGGTTAAGGGTGGTTTGCTGAATCACTTTTTTTTTGGTGACCCTGGGCAATGCTCTACCCATAATTAACAAATGAATCCTAACCAGTAAATGGGTTGCAGTCTTCGTCTACTAACAACCGAAGCATAATCTTGGAGCTGTAGAGTAGTCCTAAAACTACTCAAGAAAGTCCTGGTATATATAGTACTTGGGATTTAAGGTACTCTGATATACTCGGTGGGAATGGCTTATGGCTTTTTTTACTAGGAGTGGGAAATATTTTGGTATTAAGGCTAAGTACAAGGTAGTCCAAATATGGTATAGTCAGCCCTTAGCTTGAGTGTCCAAGCCTGTTTCATTTGGCAAACTAAGGCTCTGTTGCTGTGTTTACCATTCAGTCTTTCCCAGTGGCATTAGTGGATATAATTTTTTTTAACTTTTTGTTTAGTTTCATCTCTTCTGAATAAATGAAGAAAGTGACTATGAAAGCACAGCATCTGCCTTCTGTTTCCATCAACGAGGAGAAGTTCATAACCAGGTAAATCATTAAAAAACACATTTAATGACTTTGCTCTATTCAGGTTACTCCGTATTTATTCATTAACAGGGGATCCTGTAGAGAGCTGAGCCTGTAGCAGCAGCAGTTCCTACAACTGTCTTTCTGTGAAGCGTCTGCAGAACAAAGTTGCCCTTTACATGGCTTTCAGAGAACAGAGCATTTACCCTTTTGGTCTGTGGATTTTGTTCATTGGGTAGAACAGCCCTTTTAGAGCATACTGAATGAAGATTTCAGATTAGGGAAGAAGACCTTCCTATCTTTGGTTGGAACTGGAGAGAAGTTCCAGTCTTTAACTTGAGCTCTCTTGTTTGAGGCGTGGGGTTTGGTCCCTAGCCCCACCGGCAGGGTTTCGTTGCAGAAGACCTTATTGGGCTGCCAGCTCTATTCTGCGGTGAGTGAAAGTGGTTCTTCAACCTGCTTGTAAAAAGCTTGGAATTGCACTCAAACTGTATTTTGCAGGATGCTTTTCCACAGTTAAATCTGGCTGGCAGGAATGTCTCCTAATGCTGCTGTGAACCCTGAGCCTCCTGGCATATAGCTCTGTCACCTTTTCAGGGGATTAATTCTCCCCTTGTTGACCAGAGCACCGGATCTGGAGGAGGGGGCTCTTCTCTCACCTCATTTCCATCCCGCTCGATGGTCCTGTGGGAACACAGAAGTGGCGAACTGGAAATGCACCCCAGGATGGGGCCTGTGCTGGAATTTCTCATGCTGCAAGAGGGGTTTGCATATGAATCCTGGTACTTTGACACGTGGCTTGAGCAGTGCTGTTGATTTCTCCCTGTTTAAGGAAGGGTGTCAGAGCTTTGCCCAACGCACATGGCAGTACGTGCATCTCTCCACCGCTCCGAAGGAGTCGTTCCTTCTGTACTGCTGCTAATTGGGACATAGTGCTCTGTGTCAGAGGTCATCAGTCTGTATGGATTTCATATACTTGGCATACAAAAGCATTTGGAAGTGTACCAGATGAAGCAGTATCTCTGGGGTTTATTTCCCCTTCGTATTTGCCTGTTGAAGTGGCGGAACGTGGGTCCTGGTGGAGACCCTTATGCGTTACAGTCATGGTTTGAAGTACTGTTCAACTTTCTTTGCCTTGTGAAAAAGCAGCGTGTCGAGAACCTCGAACGCACTCCGTATGCACTCAGGCTTGTTCCAGTGCAATTTCCAGACCGCTGTCCCTCGTCTGCACCGCGAACCTGCCGGTACATTGCTCCTTTCTCAGTTCCTGAGGATCCTGCTGACGTGGCAAGCCTGCTGGCCATGGCATTGCGCACGCTGGATCAAACGCCTGGCCAAAGCGTGCAGGACTACTTGCCTGGCTGAACTGTGGTGTCTTTAAGCAGAACTGCTGTAAATATCCGTGGAGAAATGTGTGGGGCTCGGGGGGGAAGAGGGCGCAGGTGAAATGTCTTGGGTTAGTGCTTCAAGTGAACATGGTCTGGGCTCTGTGGTTTGCCACCGGGGCCCTTGACCTGACGGCTTCCTTGTAGCCTGCCTTCATTCCTGAAGAAAGTGGTGAATCTGCAGTAAGTGTTACCTTCCTTGGGTTGGTCTCTAAGTTGTTCTGCCAGTTACTTGCCTTTGGCTTCTGTGACTGGCTGCACTGGGCTGTTGCCACGAAGCCGTGCCGTGAGGAGCAGTCTCGCAACACAACAGAGCTGCTGACTTTCTGGCAGCACAACTCCGAGGAGATGACCATCTGCCTCTCGGTTAGGGCAGTCTTTGGGCCTTCCCAGAGGAGATGTGTTACAGTAAGACTCCTTCCAGAACTCATAGGCTGGTGCACATGCTGTTCCTTTCTGGGGCTAAAAGAAGAAAGATTTTTCTAGTGTCTCTCTGCTACACAAGGACAAACAAGTCAGTGGGAGCTGCTGTTAAATCTCTCCCTCAGGGTTCTTCTAATGGCTTGTGTGGGTTGTCACAGTTGGATGCACTAATGCAAGACTGAAACATGAAAGATTTACTTGTGCAAACTTCTGTGGAAATTGATGGGAAACTTTTCTAGACAAGGCAAGAAACTAAGTAAAAATCTTCAGAGCTTACTCTGAGAAATGGTGTCTGCCCCCGAGATAACCCGTACCACCTCACGCAGGGCTTTCAGCCTATGATTTTATTTGACTTTGCAGCCAAGGTGGACTAAGAGTAATAGGTGGGCCTCAGAGTGTGACCCAAGTCCTTAGGTATTCCTCATCTGTCTTCAGGGAACTGATCTCCCCAACTTGCTACCTGGAATAAGCTTGCAAAATCACAGCTGTCAATAAAATGATTGCCAAAGGTATTAGGCTGCAAAGTATGAGAAGACTTCAGCACCTTGCTGGCAGGATCAGCAGGTCTATCACAACATCTGTCAAACAAAACTGCGTATCTCCTACTTGCTGGTTAATCTTGCGTTGCATCTGGATTTGGCCTGTGTATGAGGCCAAGGCGTGCTTAATCTTGCTTGCATTTAGCCCGCGTGATCAGAATTTCACTGGTACCTGATTCGTATCGAAGTCTATCAAAACTTTCCATTTCGGTGGGGTGACCGGCGTGCAATCCCTCCTAGCTCACAAGATGCAAAGAGCCTGTCATGAGCCATTCCAGCAGAGTGGGAAGGAAGGCTTTCAGCACCGGTGTCCCTAGGATTGAAGAGCAAAGTGACTTGAAGCAGATGTTGAAAATGCTGTTTTGGAGCTCAGCACTCTGTTGATAAAGCCCCTTCAAAATATATTTGGGGGAGTTGCAAAAAGTTAATGAAGTGAATAATTTACACCCAGAGCATTAGAAGGGAATGCAGTTAACCTTGCTGAGTTAGGTGGTGCAGCCGTTGTCCTAATGTTACCTGCTGAATAAAAGCCCTGTTTCTTCTCTCTTCTCACCAAGGGCAAGGGCTCACCAAGCAGCAGGGCACTGCCAAGGTCAGTGTATGAAGTGGAGCGAGGGAGGGAAAGCGTGCCACTGGCACGCTCTGCGTGCCCCTCTGCCCCAAACACAGCGTGGGAATTGCAAGAGGTGGCTGCGAAACGCAGTCCTGTGTGAGGCACCTGCTTTGAGCTCAAAGGGGAGGCTGAGGATGGAAGAGGAGCCTGCCTGTCGTAAGGGTGTTCGCTGCTGGGCTGAGGCTATCAGAGTCCCAGGAGAAGAGATGTTTGTTGTCTGACTGGTGCACTTAAAATAAGGCACAGGGCTTTCCACCTATGTGATTTGTGTTTCTTTGCATAATCCAGCTTCTGCTGTTGCACTGATTTATTGGAGTTTGTTAATATCTTACGTGAGATCCCCTGAGCAACACTGACTATTTAATATTTTATTTGTTAAGTTTACACAGTCAGCCGTGCAGCCGCTTAAACAGTTTGAGTAAACTGAGTCAGAATCCAAGATGCAATGATTCATTTCACCCCTGCCAACATCCTTCTGAACTGCTTTGCAGTGTTGGGCAGGCTGATGCCTTTCCTAGGGGAGAGATCAGTCTTGGCTTTGTCATCTCTGATAAGGGTGTCACTGTCACCACTGATATCACCCTCATGTCCTGGGCTGTGGGCGTGTGGTGACAGTTACAGCAAAACAAGAGTTAAAAATTCTGCTGAGACTGCTCATGCCAGTGTTTCCGACGCCCCAAGGCTGTGCTGTAAGGTTCCTCTCTAAACGTATCTCTGGCAGAAAGAGGTGTGTGGTACTTTGCTGTGGGCTTGGTCCACATATTCCCACACCGCTGATGTTGTTTCTGTGACGTTCTTGGTGAACTCTGGCTGTTGGAATAGTTAAAATCTAACTTCTACTGAAAGTCATTCACGTGTGTGATTTGATTTACAGTGACAGTGCTGGAAGTCAGTCCTTGGTTTTGGGTTGTTTGGTTTTCTCAACTTAAAATTGGTATAGGAGTTGTAATAGTACGTTTGATCGTACGTGGGTCTGGAGTATTTTCAGTAGGGCTGTGTGGAGCTTACTGTGAGAAGAGTCTGCAGATGCTCTCTGTTTTGCATGAGATTTGGCTGTTACGCTACCTCATACGAGACAAAAACACGGAAATAATAGATGCTGTTTGGAAACAAACTTGGTGTCTTCGTTCACCCCTGCCAGAAACCCCGTTAAACCGTCTTGTTTATTCATCGTTTCAGCTGCTGCTTATGGATTGTCCGTGAGGAAGAGCTCATACGCCTCCATGCAATTGTTTCCCCTGCTTAATTATCTCCACTGGTGGGAATTGCTTTGTTTAATTAAAGTCTAGAAGATCTTTGCTGTTTCATCGGTGTGGGGAAGAGCATTTCATTCTTGATGGTCCTGAAATACGTGTCACTTAGCTGTGCTTTTTTGGTCCCCCTTAGCCTGAGCCGCACACCTCGGGCTGACGGCGTGTCGGGATGCTGAGCAGCCCAGGGCCTGCTCCAGCTTCCCAGGGGCTTGGGAACCACGTGGCGAAAATGCAGTGGCTGGAGTTCGCTCTTTCCAGACAAAGCTGCCAAAAGGAGGAGGTGGCTGTGGCCAAGAAATGGGGATGTGCGGTAGCTCTAGTACGGTCATTGTGAAACGCCATCAAATTTGAAATGTTTTCTGAAACCCTTTTCTCCTGTAGTGTAAATTTATCAGGGATGGAGACAGGCATAGTTATCTCCCAGGGTGGTTCTTAAATATTAATTTAATGTTAAGCTAATATGAAGTTTTAAACATCATTAGCACCAGGGTGCCTCACACTGCCTTCCTGTCTCAATGCAGTGTTTTGAAAGCGGAATTCTGTGTTGCTTATTTTAATGGCATCATGAATTTTTGTTTGAAATATGAGATGATGGGCAGGTTTATAGTCCGTGCTTGTTGGCAGAGGTTCTCTTCATCTCCATCCTTTCTCCTCTGAGCAAAGACTTAGTGCAAAGCTGTGCTCTTTCAAGCAGAAGGAAACTGAAGTGTTTTGTCTAGGCTCATTGTAGATATTGTGAAGGAAGAAGAGTATCTGAAAAAATATAAAAACCCAATTGAAACCGTCATGTGGGGAAAACAGATTGTAACCTAACGAAATAATCTGCGACAGTGGTGCACGGGAGTGTTGTTCCTGTTTGCTTCCCCCTCCTGACTAGAACAGCAGTCCAAAGTACAAGTTATTCTGGGGCAGTGTTCTTAACGTCACATCAGACGTGACTAATTTCCTCTGGGCACCAGGTCTTTAAAGAAGCAACTTGTAAGCCACCCAGTATCCTGACAAAATGGCGTATTAATCCTTAACAAGCCTGCACGAAGATGCAGGCAGTAACACAGACACCGGGTGTTACCCTGCCACTTAGCACCTCGATTTTGCAGCAACAGAGATGTTTAAAAATTGTTCTTTTCGTTGTGATCTTTTATTCTAGAGAGCAGCTCAGGTCTCTTCTGAAGACTTATAACTCGTACTATTCTGATCAAGAAAATCTGCAACTGTCACATAACCAGGTAAGGCTCTATGTAAAAATAATAGAAAAAGCACAATGTAATAGTGGGAAAAGCACCAACAGACGCTGATGTTTAATGCAGCCAGACTGAACAGCGTAGGATACCTGCTCTGTGTTAGCATATTAGACGGAACATATCACTGCGATAAAAATGTCACAGCAAGGGGTCAAGCAAAATGCTGTGAGGAGAAGAGAGCAGAAATAGGTATGGCCAGACTAGTGGGCGTTTCAGTTTGAGTGTGATCTCCATGCCATCCCATTCTTTAGCACATCGCAAGAGATCATTCTTTGGGTTTATTCTCAAGTCTTAAATCGTTAGCTGGGAGGGAGTAGTACTGCAAATGTTTCTGTGGGGTGCCATGCCCCCTCGCCCCTTCAGCTGGAACCCTCAGCGGGTCATGGCAGGACTGCCATCGCTCGGGTCAAGGGCACACTACTGCTCTCTCCTTGAACGTGGACCTTCAGTAGAGAGAAGTCACGTGTAAGCGTAGCCCCGGGAGTGCGTCTCTGTGGAGAGCAGGAGCACCTGTGGAGCTGAAGGACAGAGGAGAGCGTGAAGCCTGTCTCTCCTACCAGAGCCCCTGGTTTGGAGGTCGGAACTTCCTTCTCCTTCACAAGCTGTGTTTCGGTTGTTTTGCTGGTGTCAAGACCCAGGAGGACACTAGAGCACTTCTGGGCAAAAATGGCCTGAAAATGGGCAGTCCTCACTTCTCTGTCCCGGCTCGTTCTGCAGTGACAGAGTTCTATGTCAGCGAGAATGGGGACCGATAACAGGTTTTGGACGGATGCAGTGCGCTGCGTCAGCAAGGATGATTGCATTAACTGCTGCTTCCTCCTTCACCAGCAGTCGTTCTTCCCCATACCACCACCTCAGCACCCTGGTTTCAGAAGAGCTCATTGTCCAAGTAGAACAAGTAGGATTTGACTTGGGATTGTATGGAATTACGGACACGTTGGTTGGAAAACCTCCCGGTCAGAGTCAGACTGATGCTGACAGGAGATCAGGTCAGCTGCAGCTTTAGCTAGCTGTTCTGGAAATATCTGAAGTACTGAGACTACACAGCCTCTCTAGGTGACCTGTTTCAGGGCTGTGTTGGCCTCAGCAATTTTATTGTATTGTTGTCACTTTGAAGGGAAAATAATTATTGTTACTTGATTATTATTACTTTATTATGCAGCACTCCTTATTCCTTTTTATTTTTTTTCCCCCAGCGAGAAGGAAGCAAACCATTTATTGAAGGAATCTTGTCAATATTTTGGGGAATCCGACATCCTATCCGATTAAAAATTCAGGATGAGAAGCAGATACCCTCGTTTGTAACGCTGAAGTCAACAGAGAACGTGGGTTCGTTCCCTAGTAGAAGGTAACGTACTGACTTCCGTAAGGAGGAGGCAGGCTGGTATTTCAGGACAGCTCGTGTAGGTGGGTTCCTTGGATATGGCTGGTGGTGGTCGCTTGCACAGCAGTAGTCTGTAGCTGGTGTGGTCTTCCAGCAGCTTCTGCTGGGTGGAAAGAGGTGTCTTGGTAGCATCTTCGTTGCATCTTTGTCTGCTTTCCATGGGATCCTGGGGTGCATCAAGAAGAGTGTGGCCAGCAGGACGAGGGAGGTTCTCCTTCCCCTCTACACTGCCCTGGTGAGGCCTCATCTGGAGTACTGTGTCCAGTTCTGGGCTCCCCAGTTCAAGAAAGATGAAGAGCTACT
>Ga0181612_150626_pt1 | contig 11076 bp, 3 predicted proteins | sample HoacroProtozoa21_FD_119630 | JGI IMG/M metagenome (GOLD analysis project Ga0181612, IMG submission 119630) | Hoatzin crop microbial communities from Cojedes, Venezuel. Combined Assembly of Gp0051906, Gp0051904, Gp0051908 | reverse complement strand
TCAAAAGTAAATGGATTTTTCAAGGTTTGTTAGACCGAATTGCTCTACCATGCTGGATATCTGCCTGTGCAAGTATGTTGCCCTTCACAGCACATTGATTCCTAAAGGAATCCATACACACGTGTACATGTGCAATGTTAGAGACAGAAATTAAGGTAAAGTAATAGGAAAGGTCACTAGTAAATCAAAATTGTAAGTCAATTATATTGGCTTAGTAAATGAGTATTAAAAACTAAACATGACATTTGTAAATAAAAAAAAAAAAAAAGTCTTACATAACTAAGTTGTAGGTGGCAACATCTGGTAACATTTCCGTAGTACTGAAAATCCATCATTATGTTTCCAGACAGTTATGAAAGACAACTACCTTAATTAATCTACTGAATATGATTTTGCTGTCCTTCAGAAGTTTTAGAAAGAAAAATGCACAGTATTTGCATTTTGAAAGACAACAGCAGAAAACCAAAATTCGTCTAAAAAAACAAGGAAGAAATTTGAAATAATTTTTAGTTTTAATGCAGAGCAGTTTGCAAATCTTGTTTATTCCATGCCCAGAAAAACTCTTTTTCTTGCGCAGGAAGGACAGGCTGCAGAAACAGGATCACTCTTTTACAGCTGATGCCAGTATTGTGCTATTGTCAAACTAAGCCAGTGCCAGCTACAAATAAAAGCACAGAACATATTGAGAAACTCTCCAGGGAGGTACGTTTACTGGCTCCCTGTTCTTTTGTTCAAGGGGTATATTACTGTTTGTAAAGATGCACTTCTAATCATTTCCTTGACTGAACACTATGTCCCTTTTGCCTTTTTCCATCTTCTCTACATTTTTAGCTTATTGAAACATCAATAGTTCTCTTTCCATTTGTATTTGAAAAGTGAATTCCAAACTGCATACTACAGTAATTTAAATGTGTGCTCTCTGTTAAATTCCTTTACTACTTACAGGCCTTTGTTTAAGACTTTTGTTTTAAGAGGAGTTTTACTAATCAATTTATATATGACTGTAAAGGAATTTCACTTTTCATACTAAAAAATATTGCACTTTCATTTGTAGATGGTTAGAAAAAACAGGGCCATTCTTCTACCCTAACATAAATCAATGCTATCAAATAAAAACTTCCATGTAGATTTAAGATAATTGAAAGGAGGCTTTTTATTGGAATAAGAAGTTTAACCCTTTTATGCATTTTCTCCTATCTCTTAACACCTTCCTGAATTGCACTACTGCCATAAGAGTCAAATAGCTATAATTCTGAGTGAAAATAAGTGAAATAATGTCTCTGGATTTATGATTATTTTTTTAAATAAAACAACAATGGTCTCATGAAACTTTGCTGCACAAAGTGGCATATTTTACTGCGTTTAAGAGTATTACAGTACAAAAAATTAATACTTACATGCAGTAAGAGGTACTACTCCCAACCATGCAAAGGCCACAAGTGTATAATGAAACCAGTATCGTATTGCTGTGCCAATACTTGTAACCAGTCCAGCAAAGATGTCTTGGATTGGAAGCCGTGAAGGCATATCTGGGGAATAAACTGTGTAGAAAAGGCACTTATGAAACAGTTCTTTCTTTAAGGAAGCATTTACGTAAAAGTCCTGCCAACTACAAAATGTTTGTATTTGGCAAAAGCTTACTAGAAGAATAAGCATATTTTTTAGATTCCCAAGAGATGACCCCAAACAAATAACAAAAAAAACTTCACATGACGTTATTTGTTACATTGTGTACTGAGTGGAATGGGAAAATTAATCAACTCCATGCCAGTTTTAGACTTTGAGAAGTTCTTAATAGCTTTATGAACTGTAAACTTTGATTATCTCAAAACAAGCCCAAGCCTGCATGAAAAAGCAGATTCTATATTCAGTCTCCCACTCAGCACTACCTCAGATGTCCCTGTCTGTTATTTATAAACCTAGTTCAAGGAAAGAGCACAAGGAACAAGAGCAATTAGCAATTTTGCATGCCGTCAGTTTTTTTGTGCTAGGTAGTTTAGATTCCACTTGCTAGCCAACAACACAAAAAAAAATCAGCAATATGAAAGCACCACATAGACAGGAAAACTGAAGTAAACTGATTAAGTATCAACAGACATTGAAATTAACACAGAATGATTTTACTTTCAACAGGTATCTATTTCATACCATGCAACACTTCTTAGCTCACTCCTATTACAGAACATAATGCAAATCTCTCAGTCTGTACAGACATTTTCGTAATAGTAAATTTTCTTGACTTTTAAAATTAAGCACCTATACATTACATAAACCCATCCCTACTCAGAAGCCAAGAAAAAACAGTGACAGGGCTGCTTCTTCTGCAAACAATTAGAAAATATCTATCTCTAACAATTTCATTACAATTAGTTAACTTCTACACAATTATACGGATGCCAAGAAGTGGTAATGCACAGTATTAATAACACATTTGAATAAAGAAAATAAACTACATTTAGGAGTTGCACAAAGACATTGCTGCCTGGATGTTTAACAGTTATGTTGGAAACAGCTGAGCTTGAAGACTTTAACACATTCAACTAATAGACTATTTCTTAAAACCTCATACACTGTTAACTACATAAGGAAACTCAATTTTTATAAGAACTACTACAGAAAAGTTTTACTTCCCTCTCATGGATAATCCTTTTGACTGAGAAATACTGCTTCATGCAATCTACCTGCATCCCTCCTTGTCTCTAATGAACCTTCTTGCTACCTTTACCTACACTCCTAATCATACTTTTATTAATCTCAGAGAGGAAGCCTCTACAGGAAAAAAAAAAATCCTCCTCTTTTATCCCCAGGGATATTGCCCTAAGTTTCTGTGTTGTAAAGAGAACTCAAGAACACAGAAAAGCAGGGGACCCTGCAGAAGTAGCCAAAGAATGTGGAGAGTTCTGTGTATTTCAACAACACGTGATTTATATTTGACACAAAGTAACAACAAAACAGTAACCACAGGACAAGGAGCAACTGGTTTTAAATTTCAAAGGTTCTTAGTTGGCAGGTATCTGGGAAGGAACAGGAATTTGTACAAAAAAAAAGGACTAAAAAACAACAGTAGGGAAGCGCAGTTGTGAGAACATACAGCAGTAAATAGAATGCAGGACACAAACATATTCTGACTCTGTTTACCAGTTTACAATTTTCTTATTACAGAAACAAGTTTAGTACACAATTTGACAGTACCATAGAAAATGCCAACTGAAGACTTCCTAATGATCTCTCAGCTCATGCTGAACAAACATTCTGGAAAATTATCAGAGGACACAAGCAGACCTTTGTTAAAGGTGCTAAAAGAATACCTATCTGGAGTCTGTATTTGTTACACATTTATGGTATCACTCAGACAAAATTGAACTCAGCAGATACTCTGATGCTTATTTTTTTCATTTCCAAAAAATATATTTTGATCAACACTTTGGAACCACAACAGAGGCTACAAGAAAAACATTACCTTAATGATTTATTTCTTAGGGGGAAGTTAGGAGGGTTTAAAGTTTTTCAGAAAATGCATCTTTCAGCAATTACTGAACACTCACACAGAGGATTGCAAAAAAGGATGCCCATCCTAACTCAGCAAATCTGAAGTGCTTATAAATGTTAGCACCTCTACATACTCATTTTCCTAAAGCCTTTAGGATCACAGCTGAGCATTCGCATAAATGCGGAATGCAGCTACTACTCAGAGAAGTCAATCTACATCCCTCAAATATTAACAGTTTGGTGATTTTTGATGATTTCAGGAGCTGGTGGTCGGAGGGAAGACTGATGTTTTGCCCCTGCTTTGCCACACCTCAAAACATATAAAACTTCTAGTGGTAGAAGCTTTACACTGTGATGATAAGATAAAGCCCTTCTACGTCCTACAACATTCAGGCGGGTGAAATACAAAAATTCCTAGCACGACAGGAACCCCTGGTGTTGCAAGCAGACCGCAGCACTGAAGCTTGCTGCCGGTGATTTCCATAGCTAATCCCCCAACTCATGTCCGTCATCTACTGCCATTTTCTCTCCACATACCACTGTGAGGCCTGAGACTTTGACCCCTGCCACCATGGTGTACATCCTCCTCATTCCCTTTCGCACATTTGTCCTCCTTGTCCTTCCTCCATCCCTTAATTCCCATCCCAGTAATCCTTCGTAAATCAGTCTGAGTAACCAATTCCCTGCATTATTTACCACAGTTCCTCCAAATAAAAATCTCTCTACTAGTGGCGAATTGAAGCAATAGATTTTTTTTCTGTCACAGCATGAAATTCAAACAGGTTTTGGCTGAGCATAAGTGAGCTTTCATAGCTTCAGTTCAACGTCTTTGAGCTGTCCAGGCCACAGGAAAACTACTAGAAAGCTTTTTGGATACTCAGGTCACAACCGTGCAGTGTAGCTGCTATTTCATTTGTGAATACTAGATTTGGATGGGTTTTTTTGTTTGGCTGGTTGTTTTCCAGAGGCAGGTTTTTATTCCAGCCTTCCCTCACGCCCCCTGTAAGCCTAATGTTTTGAGGAACACAAATATTAAATTTTGCTTCTCCAAAGCAGACAGATCAGGGCAAAAACGTGCTACTACACCAACTCAAATAAGGTAAGAAAAACATACGGCTGTGTTTAGAAATTTTCCTTCTCCTAGAAAAAAATAAGGAAGAAAGCAGACAATAATGATTAGCAGTTTTCATGGAAACTGTCAATAGATTTTAGCTGACAAAAAGAATCCAGAACAGGAAAACGGAAAAAAAGTTCCAAATGCTCTAGCTTACCAAAGTGATACCTTTAAGTTTATTACAGGAAGCTTTCTCATCATTCCCATTTCCTCAGAGACTATTTAGTACAAACATCAGACAACTGTACTTTGACACACACAACAGGGACAATCTGCTGAACCTGAATGCTGCAATTCCGACCAAAGTTGTGAAGAGATAAAACAAACTAACACTTTTAATTTAACCTCTCCTTCCCAATCTTTTCAAAGTATGAAAACTTAATTCAAATGAAAACTATACTGCCCACAGAGTCTCCCTTGCAAGAGGATATAAGAGATATTTAGTCATGACATGGGCAGTACAGAAAGGAGCTCTTGTGAGGGCAGTATCTGAGCAATAACAGGGGCTTTTCAAATACCTGTACGTTGTTACGATAATGTAACGTGTAATGATAATTACAAACATTAGCAAACCTGGATAGTTTCAGACTTCACTTTTGTTGCTTGTCTCAAAGAAAAAAGAAAAAAAGAAGTAGCAACATCAGGAGCACTGGCACTCTCTGTGCCAACCGCACAACAGAAAAAATGACCAATACAGAGAAAACACCAGGCTCTTCCTAATCCCAAAATTCTTTTGCTCCTCTCTCCTCTCCCACACCGGCAGTACAACCCCTGTACAAACTCACCTCCTCAACAAACCATCAGCAATGTGTAACTGGTCCCAAAGCAATGATCCAAGACTTTCCCTGTCTCCTAAGGGCTTCCTCCCAATGAATGAGAATAGGCTGTGCAGGTTTACTTAAGTTTATCTCCCCTGTTCAAAGCTAGTTCCAGCACAGGGTAAAAAAGTGGACACTTTCTGAAGCATGCAAACATTTGCAGAGAAGTCAGGTACAAGATCATTATGAATTAGTATAAAATACAATGGAAAGTTATCCGTAGTTTTCCTGTTACTGGCCAGTAGCACTTTGAAAATGTAAATCTTCCTTCTAGAACGAAATAAAGATCCTAAATGTATTTTCCCAGTTTGTTACACCTACAGATTTCATGCGTCCCATGAGCCCCTTCCTACAGTGCGTCATATTGCTTTTCACTGAGGGAAGCAGAGCTGCAGAAAGAGACTTAGAAAAGCCTTCTGACATATTCTGTATCAAAAAAACCCTAATACTATTTATTATGAAGGCTCAAATTTTTTTAATAGTCTTGTTTTTCTCCACAGTTGTCACAATGCAACTGTATTCTATTACATTTCTCACTCTTTCCCCACCCAAGTCAGCCTATTTATTTGCCCATAACCTGAACAGGTGCATGCCTAGTGTGGAAGAAAGCTAAACATCTTTGATTAAGTAAAACTGTCATTTAGTCTACTTCACAGAATCTCTACACTTACAGTCCTCTTACCCACAGATTTTTCCATTTACTATTACACTTGCAAGCCATTTATATGCTACCTCAATCATCCTTGTGCACTGATCATGAAATAAGACTACATAATTTGTAAGTAAAAATCATGTGATTTCTAGCTCACGGATTAAAGCACTGGTTTGGTAAAACAAGGGTTGCAAGTTATTCTTTAGGTTGGACTAGATGATCTTCGAAAGACCCTTCCAACCCAAACCATTCTACGTTTCTATGTTTTACACTTGAGACATACGCAGAGTTCACTCCAGACTGCGAAGGTAAAAGGAGAAAAACGCCACACCTGCTCATGCAAGCCACGGGTCTGACGAAACACAGGAAGCGACACTCGTATGTATCTCAACTGCATGTTTACTCCGCACCCTGGAGCTGGCAGCAGACGCGTTGAATTCTGCGCCATCATGTAGTATTCTGTTTGAGAAGTTTCTGTTTTTCCAAACTAATCTTTCTAGAAACATTGAAGCTATGGATTACCCTGTCAAAGTTCATCAAAATGAACAGGTAAAAAAATTAGCCTATTATATCCTTTAATAAAATCTTACTTACTTTGGATGATGAGCCCACCAAAATGGGTCACTGATTTCAGTATAATTGCATAGATTCTTACAGATCATTTTGTATAAAATTAAAGATCCAAAAGTTTGGAACTTAATTTATTAAGTGCTACCTCAAACAACATGCAATTACTAAGTGATGGTTTTTGCACAAGTTACTTCAAAATATGAATATATAATTTAGTATTTTACAATTATGTCAGAGCAATTATCATTTTTCTTTGCCTTAAAAATCTGTGAACCATGAACTCTCACATTAAGCTAGGTATGCTAGTCATATCCAGAAGGTTATAAGATGATCAAAAAAGTATCAAGGCTTATGGATTAACTAACAAAAACCCCAACCTTAATTATCTAATGCAGAGAATCTCAGTGAGCTATAGGATATCTTAGGAGCTTGACCCATCCAAACGATTCACAGGAACAAATAGTTCCTGATCCAACAAACTTTCATATTAAGTTACACATGAACAAAGGTGGCAAACAAGAAGAAAGAGGAAGAACAGTAACAGACCAGGATTACAGCAATACAAACAGCGAGGTCCAAGTGCATGCAAGCCTGGAATTAGTAACTCTGCATGCACAAATCAAAAGCTTATTTCAGATTACAATAATTTACAAACTGAAGAACATCCTACCCATGTGGCTTCCTTCCATTTTACGATCTTTGTATTAACTAAGCTGGTGACATCATTACATAACTATCATTTGCATTATCTGTCAAGATCATTCGAATTGAAACTGAAGGCAGGTGGATAGTTCAAAGGTAAATGAGAACTGGTTTTCAAATTTCAATTTTGCTGTGGTTTCACCTTAACATTCAGACTTCCAAACACTCAAATTTATCAATAAAGCTGGAGACATGCCATACACTGTAGTGTTGGCAACAAAAGAATGGGACTGAGGCAGTGAGAAAAGGTACAGAATAATACGTCTTTTACAGCTCACGTAAGATTATGAAAGAACCAGATTATCCATGATTTAAACAATACACACAGTTTGCAATAATACACACAAGAACTGCCATTCAAACAGGAATACAGAAGTTAAAACACAAGTACAGATCCATCTTGCTGAATGAAAAAGTAATCACTTCACACATACTAAGAGAAAAAAAGAAAATAAAATTCTGGAAAAAATAGAAGCAGTAAAACACACTTACTTGGTGTGAAAGCAAATCTGTGCTTGCATAATTCACAGTATTCTTTTCTGCTGTGTTTAAGCCACTGAACTAAGCTGCAATAAAAAGTGATCATATTAATACACGTTATTACATCTCTGACTTACCATTCCATTAAGGAAAACACAACAATCCTCTGTTTTTAAACACAAATCAGGACACTGGTACTATCAAGCAGGACTTAAATTAGCATGTTTATTAAGTCCATTTACACCATCAAATAAGTTTCAAGAAGTAAAAAAGGTAAGCTGGCTATGAGTAACAGCAACTCGTCAATTACACCACTTACATTACTTGTAAAGTACACTCTTTGAGTACATTATTGAAAAGGCTAATAACTCCAAGCATGTATCCTGACACAGACACACACTAATGACACCGATCCTTACAAATATTTCAAGATATGACACACATATGCACACAGCTAAGATTTACAACTGTTGTATTTGTGAAAGAATGTCTATTAAAATACCATCAAAAGGAATGTGCCCTATAGACCAGAAAGAGAGTTTTTACTTTTTCCCTGATCAAACATACACCTCAAAATGATCAAAAAGTACTAGGGTATTTTTATTTCTTGCTATGAGGTTAGCTGTTCTTTTTATTCACAAGCATAAGTGGGCAGAAAACGCCCCAACATGCTGATTTTCCTGCTTAGTTTTCATAAAGCTGACATACGTGAAGAACCGTAGTCCTAAACACAAACAATTACCAGTACTTTATTTTCATATATAATTACTGAATTCTTTGTGAACTGTAATGAACTATCGTGTGGAAAATAAAAAAAAATCAAAACCTCACATACACTTCCACTGAAAATTAGACTTTTTTACTAGTTAACTTGAATACTTAGGAAGTATTGTTCTTAGAAACATGTTAATGTGTCTCATTAACAATATATATATTAAAAACCCCACAAACAGAACTCACCATTCCTGATGAATAAATTTAATACTGCCAGTACACACACATGGATGATAGAGGGGTTTCTCAGGAGTTCCTTCAGACCGACAGACTCTGCATATATCTGTTGACAAGGACATGAAGCTTATTACACTACTGCTTAACGAACTCAAATTTACAAGACAAATTATACTATTAAATTACAGAAATTGTCATGTAGCAAAATGAAGCCAGAATAAACTGAAAGAGAATGAAATACAGATCTCATCTAACGCAAGATATGAACACTGAGAGACCACCAGAAAAAGCAACAAGAACGTTATCTGTCTGATCATGTTATAAGAAACTCCAAACACATACTATTTTTAAGGTTTCTAGAAAACAGACACAGTAAAACTACATGCAGAGGTGCTCTTTGCCTAAAAAGTTATCACTAAAACAACATACAGATTTTTAAGGATAATATTCCTCAGATTGGGGACTTTGAAATCGAAAAATTCCATCTGAGTTTTGAAAAGTTAAACAGAGGCTTAGCAGAAGAGATTTACTAATGTCTAACAGTGACTTCAACACACTGTTTGCTACTCTTGAACCTAACATGGATGTTCCTTGGTGCTCTTGATGAAAGGTAAGAAAACCCCATCATCATAAACAGAAATAGGTATTTCGTGAGTTTGCTACCTGATTTGAGTAAGGCTATCCATTTAGCAGTCTACAGTCCAGTCACAAGAGGAAAGACATTTTCTATCTCTTATTTCATAATTTCAGTAATATTTCAATAGGTCCTGCATCTTTTTTATTCTCCATTTTTGACATTTTTTTTACAGTTAAAGATTGCAAGATGTTTTTGTGCACAAAGAACTGGGTGTAAACCTCTCCCTCTATAGAACAGACATCTATTTTAATACCATTTGGTTATCCAGAGCATTTAAACACTCAACTAAATACAAATAAAAATCAGGTACTTTATTGGCTTATTGAGAGATGTGTGGTATCTTCCCTTTATTCCTCCTTTTACTTCTGCTAAGGAAATGAACACAAAATGTCCATTTTTATAGAAGATTTAAGTTTAGCATTTTCTCTTTTGCTAATTACTTCTCTAGCAACCTCCAGTCAGCAAACCTGCAAGAGTAACAGATGCACATCAGAGGTCTCTGTTAGAAAACTACCAACTTAAAGTACTGATGTAAGAATACTGAAAATAGTCAATTTCAAGTCTGAATCACCTATCTTCGTTCTTGGTCAAAATCTCTAAAGTTAATGCTTTTCTACAAAAGTTCCAAAAGGTACTAAATGATAGAATATGAGTGCTTTTCGATAAAAAAGTCACAAGATGACCATGTCCATATTTTGCAAAGCACTGGAACAGTTTCTACAAATAAAGCATAACAATTCAAGTGATTCCAAAGAAAAAAAAAAATTCCTATTTATAAAGGAGAGGTTTGAATTAATTCATGCAGGCCAAAACCCTAGAATTAACAGAAACTTGTATTCAGTACCACATCAGTGACACTACACAGAGACGTAAAGAGTACTTCCATCTCAGCCATATCGAGGAACGACGACTCACTGCAAACATCAAGAGCCCCTGGTTTCTCTGCTGAGAAGAGCAACCAGAACTGCTGCTTCACCTAGCAAATGACTCTTTTTACCACAGAGGGTGTTTCCAGATGGCTGCACAGGACAGATCCAACTGACAAGCAACACCTATCCACTAGCTGTGGTGCGCTCACCCTCCTCCAGCGTTCCTTTGAACAGAGCTATTTCACTACAGTAAGTTGACATCGGTGTACACTGGATCAGCCTCACAAAGGCTCAGACAAGCACCAGAGCCAGCACAAGAGACAGGATGCGGACCCACTGCTTTAAGAATACTCTCTGGCACTAAAGACAGCAAGTTAAAAGCACACTGTTCTCTGAGAGACCTCTGAGACCTCTCAACCCACTCATTAATGGCCCATTGGCTTTCACAGCAGACTGTTCACTTCTCAAGACTGTTGGGAAAAAATGTAATTTGCTTTACTGAAAGCAAATTAATTCTTTATTTGGAAAAGGATTTCCTCTATCAGCTTTCTAAAATCAGTTAAAGCTAAATTTTATTTTTTCAAAGGCTATGAGAATTTCTAGGTATTCCCACTTGTTCTATAAATCCAAACAAACATGGGTGTAAATCTGGACTGTTGAGCACTCAATAGCTTCAAATCAGTAAACCCCACTGACAGTCAATGGGTAAAGCTATGCATCCTATGACCTACTGTCACGTTCAGAGGGAATTCTGCTGTGTAATAGATGCTATTTTCCCACTTGCACACACACTC
>Ga0181612_147772_pt1 | contig 11076 bp, 7 predicted proteins | sample HoacroProtozoa21_FD_119630 | JGI IMG/M metagenome (GOLD analysis project Ga0181612, IMG submission 119630) | Hoatzin crop microbial communities from Cojedes, Venezuel. Combined Assembly of Gp0051906, Gp0051904, Gp0051908 | reverse complement strand
TTGAACTCATAGCCAGACTTTCCAAAATCTGGCCTTAGATATTTAATAAGAGGACAGCTGAAAAAAATAGGAAGGAGGTTTCTCAGCAGAACATGTATCAATCCAGTGTATACGAAAAGAAATCTCTCCGGAACAAAGTTACATATTTTAATAAAATATTTCTAACATACTGCATTTCTGGCTGAAAGCATGCTTAAAATGACAGAACAGTAAAACCAAACGTGACTATTTTAAAATACCAAAACAAGTAAAAACTACCTCTAGAAAAAACATTAAATTTTTCATATAGTAAAAATGCACATTTAGATTTATTATTGATGTAGAATGATATTGCAGCTTGCCTAGATTCATCATGTGGGAATCCAACCGTAACTACTCTTGAATCTTCTAGAACTGAGCGTAGAACACAGCTGGTAGGAGCGTGTACATTATTGATTGCTAATTGCATAAGGCTTTACCATCAGAAGGTCTCTCTGGTTCAGTTCCAGTAGATTCAGGAATAGTCACAGAACACAAGATCTTTCTCCACAATGCCACAGCAACATCCTGCTCTGACACATAGTCACCAAATACCTCTCCCGCAGCTGAGCTCTAGACATGACAAAGAGCCTGAATGACAGTGCCCGCCTCGGAGGTCCTGCCATCTGAATAAGCAAAATTGTGTATGCTATACATATTGCCTGCCTGTGATACGGAAAGGTAAAGACACCTGCACAAATCCGTGCAGCAGGTCAATCCTAGGACCACGGTGTGAATCACAGCGTCCTGACTCGGACTGTGGAGCTCTAACTGTCACGCTGCGTGTGAAAGATAACGTTCAGCTCTGGCAGATTGTACGTCGAGCCCTAAGGATTATAGCATGTGACTGATGACTGTGATTAGTATTTCTTATTTTTTTGTGTACCAACAGCATGCTCGGAGCAAAAACAAAATGAAGACAATGCCTGCTGAAGAGAGAGGGGAGGGGAAAAGCTAAACATGGCAGATAAAAAAATGAAAATAATTACAAATCTATCATGCTGGCTTAGAACCCTTTCAGTTACAAAAATAATAAAGTTAAATAATAAAGTTACCTGCAGGCAATCTAAAAGGGATTCAGTTATTTTTGAATCACCCATCTCAGATGAATAATCATTTCCAGAACCAAGAGAATTAAACATTCTTCTGACCCTGGCATGAACTATATTTTAAAGAACTTTTATGTAGCAGTTATGTATCCCTGCTTTGTTTATAAAATGTATGACATTGCATCAGCCACCAATTAAATTACATGAAACGCTTTTGTAAATACAATATGAAGTTGCGATGTGTTTAACGGTAAATACAATAAACTGTAACCAACCACTAATTGTGAGCTGTGGTACATGGTGTTTATAGATTTTACAGAAAAATGATTTGTTTCAGTGTTTGCTTTGTTAGCACTAGTAATTTCCCTCCTCTTTATAAATGGAACATTTTTCACTATATAAAAGGTATAAAATATAATGGGGAAGAATCAGACCTCTTTTCCTCCTTTTTTTGGCTGTAGATAGACAAATTGACACTATTACATTGAAAAAACAATACATGTGTAAGAAGCCATTGCAAGACTGGCTGAAAGTTGAATGGATTCACGTAATTTAACCCGATCTAACAGCCACGTCCTAGGTCTGTCTGTTTTTAAAGGCAGCCGCAGACTGACCTCTGTAAATCCACACTGCAGTAAATACGCACAGCGCTGGCTGTAAGGGCCTGAAGACGGCTCTCCTTTGCAGTCGTAGCTTCCCGGGTCAGGTTGCATTTTTCATTGCTGTAGCTACAGCATCCCAACTGGAATACAAATTCCTTGCTCAACAGTAGCAGGGTTTCCATGTCTCTGCCTTCCCGTGTAGCAAAGACACACTCAGCCTCCCATCACTGCTCATCTCTGTGCCAACGTCACCCCAAATTCTGGATTGACTGACTGATCCAGAACAAGGGAGTGTCATAATCCAGGAGAAGAGGGATTTCAGGCACATCCTCAAGAATGTTTGAAGGAAATTGTCAGTTTATTTCCTGTTGAACAGGAGACCAAACTACCTTCCTGAGCAAGTCACTACAGCTAGCCTTAGACCCCAAAAGTGACACAGACCTTTAAAGCTTTCTTTTGGAAAACAAAAAAAAATCTTAAAAAGGGACACACAGTAGAAATAACATGGTAATTCACAAAAAGCAGTCATTTTTCTGTCATGGTACATAAATGTAATTTTAAGAGGCGTATAAAATATTCTGCACATATGCAGGCATTCTTAGAATAAACTGCCTAAATATCTGTTTTGGTTAACTATTCATAAATGAATGGCTTACTTGTTTACTTTAAAAATCAATGCTTTTAAATGGGATACATCAACAAAATACTACCAGAGTTGTTTCCTCTGATAGCTCTGATATTTTATTAATAAAATTTTCCCTGCCTCCAAAACATGGATGTCTAACAGTCAAGAATTACAAAATTGCAAGAAAATAATTCTTCATGGAAACTTAGTTGTTTCAGAGCCAGAACAAGAGCCAAGAAAACAGTAACAGCAGCCTTTCATATGGCTCCTGACCAGAACATGGAAGATACAGAGATGTAAAACTGAAAGGCTATGACAAATAATTTTCCAGGTTTTTGAAAAACCTGGAAAAATTAAAAAAAAAAAAATCCAACAAAAAATCCCACTATCCTTGATATCAGATGTGTAAACTTCGCTCAGTTCTTATTAAGTATGATTAATATACCTATGTTAAAGCTAATGATTCAAGCTAACTTTCTTGCAGGAATACTGAAATATTTTTAAATACTACATAGAGGAAGTTTTAAAGTTACCTCTATATCTCATTACATATAATTATCTTACAATGCAAGAACACTGTTACATTTAATTATAGTGTCTAACTTCACACAAGCAGAATTCCAAAAATCTTAAAGACACATGTCCTATCTGCCTGTAATAAATACTGTACTGCTAGACAACTAAATTGCCTGTCAAATATTCTCATGAAGCTTTGATGGGCACTTCTATTTTATGACAGTCTTTTTTTCTTTTTACTTGCATTAGAAATACCTTGGCAGAACATTAAACTACTTTAATAGTTCCTGTCTTTTGCCTCAGAAAACAGCCTGGCATAAAAATTAAGAGCTCATACTTTCTGCAACAATTCTGAAAAAGTTCTGTTTGCTCCTTCATTTGGAAGAAAGGCCTAAATGTATTTATTTAAAGTTATCTTTTAAAATATGCATGGAAGGCTGCCTTAGAAATGTTTAAACACAATTCAGGATAAAAACTGCCTTTCTGCATTCTTTGACTGAAAAGTTACTATCAACAACATAGAAAATTAGAACTTGTTCATAAGGTCCAAAGCTGTTAAGTCTGGAAAGGAGATTCGCAACACTTGTCACACTGACCAGCAGCACTGTTTACTAGCCTTTTGTCAGACAAACAGGGAAAACCAGCATCTTCTGAATTCCCAAAAGCAGAAAGTTTAGGGGCCTTTTGCCTCTGCCTCCTTTTTCCAGATGAAAGCTCAAAGTGATACAGGAAAGGGAACCATCAATGTAAACCAGAAGCCTCTTCTAAAACTTACAGTATCTACCTAGAGAACTTGGCTTTGACTGCCTGAAATGTTTAAAGATTTGCATTTGAAAGAGCATTACCAGTCAGGGGAGATGGGCGAAATTAATACGCTCTATAAAACATTAAGGTATTGTTTTTCTATATTTTAGTTGATTCATGATTAGTTATTGTCAGAAAAATCAATGTAGCTAATGAGGTATTCTTCAATAATGATTATAATTTCCTAAGAAAGGAATGTGCTGTTCATATGTAAATTTTCTGGTTAATGAATACAGGCAGTCCATCAATCAGCTCTGCAAAGGGAAAAATTATGAATAACAGAATTTTTCTTAGGCTGTCCTTTGTTCCTTAATTATAGAAAAAAATAGGGCTATTAATGTGCTATTGCTAGAAAGTTTATATTTTATAAACAATTACTATAAAAGTTTAAAAAGTAAATAAATTTATCCAGAGGAACACAAATAAGAAGTGTTTTAAATAATGCTTGAAATTAATAATCTGTAAGATATTGTCTGGAATGACATACCAGCATCGTACCTTAAAATACTAAACCAGCACAGAATGATCACTACACTGAAACATACACTAACATGTCTTTGGTCGTTTCAGTGATAAGTAGGTAAGGAAAAGATTGCTTGAAAAATGTGTTAGGAGGGAAGAGCTATCTTTGTATTAAACTTGTAGTCGAGTAATAATATAAAAGTGTTACAATGTAGCCCAGTTTTCAAGTGAAATGCCTCTGATAAGACTGGTTACTAGCATTTTCCTAAGGCACGTGTGTTTCAAGTAGATTTACAACCGTTTGCATACCAGAACTATTCGTTCAGAGGTTCAGCAAGTGAATACATTCTTTAGGAAATGTAGTTGCAGCTTTGCATTTCTTTCCCTCTCTTTGCACAACAACTTTTTCTTTGCTTCTGGAATCAGCCAGAGGTACAGAAGCAGGGTACTCCTTGGACTGCAGCAGAGCACAGCCCACCACCCTCCACAAATCACACTCCCCTACAGCCCGGCTTTAGAAGCTTTAGATGACATTTTACAAGCAGGAAGCTACATCTAAAGCTCTGTCCAACAAAGTACTTAAACCTACCTTCTTTTTTAAAACATGCAAATCATGCTATTTAGAAGCAGAAGGTTACTGTGCAATGCACTCAGCCTCAAAGAGATGCTAGAGGGCCCTGGGAAGCAGCAACCAGAATACTTTGCACTTTGCGAGACTGAGTCTCAGTATAGTTTTCAAACTGGAATGTAGGTAAGTTGAATCTCTTCTTTTTGTGCCTGTTACTGTAATGATAGGAATTAATAAAATAAAGAAAGAAAATAAAATTGGAATAATTCTGATGCCTTGTCTTGCATAGTATTTCAGCATGAGAAAGGACATTGATGTTCTTGTTCATGATTAAATTCTTAAACGCTGATTTAATTATAAAAAAAAGAAATAATCTTTTGGCTTCAGAATGAACACTACATTCTTCATACAAAAGTTTTTCTAGTAATCTTCATCATCACTACATACAAACACTGCATAGATATTAACAAATTACTAAACTTTTACAAGATATGAACAAAGATGTCATTTTCCCACCTAAGATTTGCCTAACAGAGATAGTGAGCCTGACACTCTGAATTAATGCCTTGTGTATAAACAGATCCTCTGTGCATGCTGAATAAATCAGGCACACCTGGGAAACACCTTATTATCTGTGACAAATCATGAGCCGTAACAACACACTGTCCCTTCCATTGGCTTTCTGCTTTGCAGCACTTCTCGTGCTGCTTTGCTTGTGAGGAGTAACACGTTCAATGCATCCTGGATGCCTCCAGTTTACCAAGAACGGTACGTCTATGCCATTTATGCAGAAATCTCACGATTTCCTTGAATATTTCTGAGTGGAGTTTTCAAGCAAAAAAGGGACCTTCTGACAGAAACCCTAAACACAGGTAACTCCAGCTGCAGTGTAATAAATCAACAGCCAGCGTGGATTCACCAAGGGCAAACTGCCTTACTAATCTAGTGATCATCGACAACGGGACACACTCATGAGAGCATTTCTCAGACATCTCAGCAAACACGTTACTCTTGCCTAAGTGATATCAAGGTACACATGTGGACTTAACGTGAACTCTGTTGTTAGAAATTATTCCCTCTATTAGAAATTACTCACGGGAATTATTTCCTGTTTCATACAGTACTGGATATGCGCTGTAATCTGAGTTATAACTATTACAACATGTATTTTGGAAATTGTAATAGCATACTGGTAATTATGGTAATTAGAAGTACCAGCTACAGTCACACTTTCTTGCAAAGCACTTTCAGCGATAGAAAGAGTGAGACTAATGATACAACTATTTATGGAATACGGTACCCAGGTTTTGTCTCCTGCTTACTTGTTACTCTATTTACGTAAATATAATAATGGAAAAAATGGAGTAAATGCAAGAAGTAAAAAGGAGCTAGCGATGCTGTTCAGCTGTGATCAGAAACAGATGGGGCTTGATTAGGCATGCTAGTTCTAAAACGTTTTCAGACACGAATGACTCCCAATATTTATAAATAAATAAGTCAGGTGCGGTCTGGCAAGTCCGATTTGTTCTTCTCTACTGTAGTAGCTCATGTCTCAGAGTCTGTTCAATGGAGTAGTTTGTCATACACAACCCAGAATCTGAGATTTAAATTCTACTTACATGCCTTCTGGTATCATCTTTATTAAGCCAATCAGCCTCTGGAACACACCATTTGTACTGCAGGTTTATCTTTGATTAGAAGATAGCATCACACAAATTACAAAATTATGCTAATAATTCCTGCCATGTTTCAGCACTATGAGGAATAATTTGAAACTTCCTTCAGAGGAAGAGGTTTCAGAAATAACATCACTTAACTGGACCAGTTGGCTTTTTATCAAAACTGGTTTGATTTTATCCAAAACTGAAGTTCACTCTTAACAGTTAATTTTCTTTCTATGTGATAAGTCATTTTGGCACATATACATGTAGTATTTTGTTCTTGCATTTTGCACACTTTAAAATTAAAATTGTAAAAATAGTCCAAAGGCTTCTAAGCACAGACAAAATTGTAACAAGCCAGTCTGAAGCATCCTAGCACCCTCATCCTCATTTGGTTTCACATAAAAATGTAGTTAATAAGTGTGCTTGAGCGCTCCAGTTTACAAAGAATAAAATAGAATTAGGTGATTCAGAGGTTGATATGAGATTTAGAAATGCCTACAATGTTTTTTTCAACAGACATGCTGAAACTTGATTTCCCCTTGGCAGATCAAAGGAGACATTGTTTACACATACATAGTATAGCATGGAGGAACTGGGGATTTTTGTTTACTTTAAAAACTTTTGAAAATACATATACAATCTTACTTCAGCTCATAAACCAATGACAGCAGAAAGATCAGCAAGGACGTTTCATTCTGTAATGACCAGCTACACTATGATGTCCACTGTTCTACTGATACCAATGTTTCTACACAAAACAAAAGTAGCAGGGAGGATTTCCCCACCACCACCTTCAGTGCAAGGAAAGCAGGGAACAGGTGAAGCATCACATGCCCTTAGGCTCGAGGGGCCATTGGTGTGAGGCAGTATTCTTCGCAGGCTGGAGCAGCACACTGGCCAAAATGGCAACCTCCACGGTACTTCTCAGTCCTCAATTTCCATTCGGGCTGCCTTGTAGTAATAGATCACACAACACAGCTTGTTTTACCTTTTTGCAATTTATTCACGTTGTTCTGATTTCTGCATCAGGATGTTATGGCAGCACTGAAAGTCTTGGCGGGTAGAAAAATATTCTCTTTTTTTAATTAACTCTCAAATTCATGTAAGAGACACCTAATATCAACAGCACATATTTTCACAAGCCTAAATTAGAGATGTACTGTATTACTAAGAATATTTCACATACTCTAGTTCTCTGAACAAGCGTAACTTTTTCTCCTGTTTGAGCAATAAGAGGGAGACAGCAATAACTGACTTGCACTGGAACTAATATTCTGTTTCTGTTTAAAAAAAATCTTAAAAAAGGAAAAAACAAAAAACCCAAATCTGTTATTTCCTCCATTTGACTTGGTATCCTGTGTATCTTCTCCTATATCTTTAGTTCATTTTTCCTCTTACCTGAGTTCTCCACCTGAATAATTTAAAGCTGGAAGCTTTCCACTTTTGCCTCTCAGCACTGCCAGAATCAGACTTAAAAACGTCTGGATCTAAAACAATGACTCCGACATCATGTTCAACCGATGTAACGTAACCAATCCGACGGCATTTAGGAAGTTATTAGACTGTTTCCTCTCCAATATTAACATATGCACAAATTATTTTTTATTTAATGGCCAGCAAAATGAGAGGTTTATAAATCAAGTTTATTACACACTTCTGTAGCCTCAAGCTGATAAGCACAAATTAAATTTTACGTTAACCTGCTTGAGTAGTTAGCACACAATTAAGATCTTTTAAGAATTAGTCTGGTGGTAATAACAATATATGAGACTTTGATCTAAAACTTGTGATTCTTGGGATTTAACAGCAGTCTGTGAATGAGTGTGTATGCAGTCTATAAACACTGGAAACCAGCTTAGTATAATAAAACCAGACTGAGAGGGAAAATGAGTGAAGCACTGAATAAACTGCACATTTTTCCTTTCTTACTTGTTCACGCAGTTTCTCATCTGCTGTCATTTCAGTTAGAAACCACCATCTGCTTTGTTTCACAAAACAGAACAAAACAAACAGCCCTACCAATGTTAAGAACACCCTAAACATTCTTGTAGACTGTAAACACACCCAGATCTAAAGAGGCTAAATAAGGAAATCTTCGTTGTTACAGCTGTGATTGATTTATAATCCAGCATTAAAATATTCAGATTAATGACTAAAGATAGAAATACAGAAATGTCTGTCAAAGAAACTGAACATCTCTTGAATTCAATGTTTCCTTCTTTTGTAAGTTTTCCTTTTAACTGAAGGCAATGATTTTTGAGATCTTAAAGTAAGAATAGTGTATTATAATTCTAAGAAGTAAATGAATAATTGATAATAAAAGTACAAATAAAAATGTTCATTTGAAAATATACATACATCTTGATCTCCAATATGCTGCCTTTATTCTTTGTTCTTAGATTAACTCACAAATATAGTAAAAAAAAATCAAAACAAAACCAACCACAACTAAATAATTAGACCCTAAATATAACCTTGTTCTGGAAATTTTACTTTCCAGCTGCAGCACAATTGTGGGTCTCTGATTGACACATTGATTTATTCCCAGCAAGGGTCCTGTAATTAATGTGACCTTTTGATAAGGTGGGAGATATGGGGTGAGACAAGTGCTCTCATGAGAGCTATTAGCAACTTCTGAGCATTCGCTAATGTTAGAGAGTTATCTTTTTTTAATACAGTTTAGAAGATAATTGACAAACCGTGATAATAGGTGACTCCCGTATAGGGAGGGAAGGAGAGCACAGAAGAGTTGCAAGAACTGCTAATTTCTCAAAAAGAGGCAAGATTTCACCACTGTGCATTTTGGGCTGTGGTCTTAAGAATACAATTAATAATTCCAATAAAATGTAAGAAAGCAATCATAGGTCTACATGGGGCAGAAAGAAGAAAAAAAGTAAAATCTTCACCTATCTTAAGAAGATTTACCTCTGCCTTTACACAGCATAACAGGTGATTTTATTTCTTCTTGTCAGATGGTATTTGTACCAAGGGAGTTTCTCATTTCCCTTCCTATCTGGTTCTGCACACAGTGATATAACATAATACCAAGATGACAAAGTTCTATCACTGTTATTTGAAGATAAATTCTATAACAGAGTTAACTAACCTGTTAGTTCATAATCAAGATCCAGTAACCCACTCATGACAACAAAACAAGTATTTAAGTTACGATCTTTTTTTAAAAAAACACAAGGTAAGAAGAAGCTGACCTATCAGTAAACAAAAAATTGCACGAAGATCTTTCACTTTGTATTCAAAAGGATTAGGCCATAAAAAGAAACCCATATATTCAAGGTGTGCACATATATATATCATAAAAAAAAAAGGTTTTTTACAGTTATCAGAAATACACATCCAGAATGTGAATTATCGCATTATAGATACAGATAGCAGTCTGTACAGAACACAAAATGGCAGAAGAGCCTGTAGGAGCATAGAAATGCCAACAAATGGAGAAAAATGAGAGGAGACTGCTTCCCAATCGAAATGCAACAGTATGCTATGACTATAGCTGGGACAAATGTGATCATCTAAAAACGAAAACAAAAACCTTTCACTCACCACTGTGTATGGATTTTTGAATATTCAGACTGCCTCTGCACTTATTTTTCTGCATTTACAAGTTACAGTCTAGACCTCAAAGCAAATAATTTGACAAAGCTTGTCGTTTTGGTTTAACACACCATCATAAAATTTTGTGGACTGAAGGAACAGCAGAATTTTTCGGCGTTTCTCCAACACTAACTTAGCTAGCAGTGGTGAGAAGCCAGTAGCAAGCAGCAGTAGATTATAAAACAGAAACTTACCTGGGGAAAGATTCTGTTGAGCAGTGAGTCTTGATGAAATCGCGTGCAAACCTCCGCCAAAGCAGGATGCAGCAAGGGAAATGTAATGGCAGATAACATTTATATCACTAGACAGAAGAAAGTATGTGATAATTTCAGTGTCTGTGAAGAAAGGCTCCTGCTGATGACTTCATAGCTTTTTGGAACTCTGAATTTCTCGAATAATTTAGAACAGTAACAATCTATATCACCTCAGAATCTCTGATTAATACTTTCATTTTAAAATGATCTGGCAGACTGCACTGTATTTCTGTTATTTTAGAAAGTCAAAAGTGAAATAATTCTCATAGTTTAAAAGTAGTTGTACAAAAACCACTAGCATTTCTCAGTAAGGCATCATTTTACTCTTCGATATTTTAGCTAGGAGTTTTAGACCTCGTGCTTTTGTGCCTACATATACACACATACACACAAGCTTTAACACTTTTCGGTTTTACCTAAATACATTTTAACAACTATACTGTCATGAGGGAAGTAAGGAGGACAGAGATGACAAATAGGAAAAGAGACAAACATAACCATTGTGCAATTATTGCTTTCTAAAAATCTCAAATTGAACCTTTCACATTCTTCTAACAAGAAATTTTAATAGTCTTGTTGCCAGCCCCCCTCATCACCTCTCTTCTCCCACCCAGCCTCCTTCTCTTGATCTCTTCTTTAGAGACAGTGAGGCTGCAGCCATCAATACTCACAGAAACTGGTTGTTAGAATTCCAGCCCTCTAGAACAGGCAAGGTATTTAACAATTGATTACAGAGGAGTCAGCATTGCACCCAGAATATTAAGTATTTGGGTTTGTCCTGCATAAATGCCAGGCGCCCACCAAAACCGCTCTATCACTCCCCCTCCTCAGCTGGACAGGGGAGAGGAAATGTGATGAAAGGCTCAAGGGTCGAGACAAGGGAGAGATCGCTCACCAAGTAC
>Ga0181612_146187_pt1 | contig 11076 bp, 8 predicted proteins | sample HoacroProtozoa21_FD_119630 | JGI IMG/M metagenome (GOLD analysis project Ga0181612, IMG submission 119630) | Hoatzin crop microbial communities from Cojedes, Venezuel. Combined Assembly of Gp0051906, Gp0051904, Gp0051908 | reverse complement strand
GATGTTGTTGTTGGCGCTATAAGTGAGAGGTCGGGTCTCTGAGTTAGAGGTTGCAGCAATTATTTTAGCAAAATTTTCGAATGCGGATGCCATTACGCCCTCATCACTTGATATTTGTATATTTTCAGAGGACTCTGGAGTTGTGGCATTGGTTGCGGTAATCTTAATAGAAACGGCTTCCAAGAAGTTGATGTTGGTGGAGGGTGCCGCTGTCGAGTTGCGCTTGTAGGTCAGCGTGGCAGTTGCGTTGGTCGCCGTGTTTGTTAGCGTAACATCGATGGTCGGTATGGTGAAGTGGTAGAGGCTGTAGTTGGTGGTGAGAGCCACTTTTGTGCCTTCGCTCTTCTTGAGTGTGACGGTTTTGGTGTTATTTCCTACCTTGAGGGTGAGGTTGCCGTCAAAATAGTTGATGAGGTCGGAAGAGATGTACACCTCTGCGCCAACGTTGCTCGTGCCGCTGGTCGGCGAAGTGGGTTCGTCTTTGTCATCGCCGCCACAGCTGGTGAAACCGAATGTAAGAAACAGAGCCATGAAGGCCATCAAAGTGATTTTCAGATTTTTCATCTTTTTGTAATAAAATTTTGAGTTTATAAAAAACAATTAGTTAGTTCGTTGTCTATTTGAGCAAGTTGCAGTTTGTCAGTGGGTTAGTGCTGTTGTGCTATCCGGCGGAAAAATGCACGTGCACAATTTCCGTGCAAAGGTCGTGAAAAAATCCGGATATGCGCAAACAATTTGATGCAAATTGTGTGAAACTTGGGCGAAGGAAATCCTATGAAACGGGAAAGAAAAGGGGCAACCGGAAGAGGGCTGCCCCAAGGGTAGGTATATAATTGATGTTGTTTATAGGCGTACTTTGACGGCTTGCGTGCCGAGGCGCACGACGTAGATGCCTGCGGGCAGGTCGGTGAAGACGTTCTTGCCTGCGGCGACGTTGAGCGTGCGCATGGTGCCGTTCATCGCTACGACGTATGCTTCGCCGGCTTCGGGCGCTTCGATGATGAGCTGCTGCTCGTAAGCGTAAATCTTGGCTTGCGCCGTGGTGACGCTTTCCACTCCGGTGGCGTCGAGCAGCGGGTTATCGGTGTCCTCGCCCCAGTATGCTTCGTAGTTGCCCACAGAGAGCAGCGTGCCGGTGAAGCCGATAGAAGCGGTGGTGGCGTCGAAGTCGTTGTCGGCAACTACCGTGATGTTGAGCAGCGCATCTTCGCCCGCGTTAAACGGCTGGTTGCCGGCTGCGTAGCAGAGGAGGAAGATGGTGCCGTCGTCGTTCTGGCGATAAGCCACGCTGTGGTTGGAGGCGCGGTTGCCCACGGTGATACCCGTGACGGTAAGTCCTTCGGGCAGGGTGATGTAGCACTGCAGCGCGCGGTAGTTGTGCTCGATGTCGCTCAACAGCACGCTGAGGGTCTTGGTGTCGCCCGCGGCGAGGTTGGTGGCATCGATGCGCAGCGCGTCGGTGGTGAGGTCGTAGCTGGAAGAGCGTTGTTTTCCTTTGACCTTGCGGATGGTGCCGAGTGTGCCTTCGCCGAGGAGGTAGTCGATAAGAAGGCTGACATCATCGGTGTTGTAAATGCCGTTGTTATCGAGGTCGGCAACGTCTAAGTTGATGGGACTCGGGTTGTTGCCGAGGATGTAGTCGATGAGGGTGGTCACGTCGTTGACGTTAATCAGTCCGTCGCAGTTGACGTCGCCCAGCACATAGTTGCGGAGCACGTGGAAGTCTTGCCACTGCGCGGCAGCGATATAGAGGTCGGCAATTTCGTTGCCTTCGGTTTCGCGGGTGTCTAAGTTGACGATGGGTTGGTTGACGCCCGCCCATACGCTATCGCCGAGTTCGGGCACGGTGGTGGCGAGGGTGGCGAGGTTCTTCATCCCCGTCATACCTGCCATGGCGCGTGTGCCGAGCCACTCGGTGGTGGAGGGCAGCACCACGGTATCCACTTCCTGGCTGTTGTTGTAGAAGGCGTAGTCGCCGATGGTGGTGTAGCCTTCGGGCACGATGGTGGCGATGTTGAGCAAGGTGTCGCTAGCGAACTGGTAGTTGCCGATTTCCTTCATGCCGGAGCTCAGGGTGACGTCCGTCAGTTTGTAGTCGTGAGCAAAGATGCCATCGCCCACTTTAGCGAGGCTGGAGGGGAGGGCAGCCGAGGTGACGGGCGTTTGCGCAAAAGCCCATGAGCCGATGGAGTCGAGCGCATTGAATTTGCTCAGACCGAGCGCGGAGACGCCCGATGCGATATACGCTTCGTCGCCGATGGTGGTGACGGTGGAGGGCAACGAGTGGTAAGTCAAGGCGTTGCAGCCGTTGAAAGTGCCGATGCCGACAGCGCTGACTTCGCCATCGACGGTGACTTCACTCAGGGCGGTGCATCCCAAGAACATAAAGTCGCTGAGGGGCGCAGCCGTCAGAATCGACGCCATTTGCATGTCTTCGCAACGTGAGAAAGCGCCTTTGCCGATGGTGGTGATGTTTTCTTCGAGCGTGATTTCCGTCAGCCCGCTGCCACTGAAGGCGTAGTCGCCGATGGTGGTGACGGTGGAGGGCAACGTGATGCTTGTCAACTCTTCACAGCCGGCAAACGCCGCCTTGCCAATCGTGGTGAGACCGGTGGGCAGCGTGATGGTGGTGATTTTCTTGCCGAAGAACGACGTGGCGGGGAGTTCGCCTGCCGCGAAGTTGGTCTGCAAGTCGGCAAGTACCTCCGAACTGTTGAAGGCAACAATGTTGACCGCGCTGAGGTCCACCGTTTTCAGTTCGTTGAGCGAGTCGCGCAGGAAGATGAAGTCGCGCGCGTCCATAGTTCCGCTAACGGTGAGCGAGGTGATGCTGTTGTCGGTGATGGCACGTTCCAACCCGCCGGCAGAGATGCTCACATTGTCGGCAAATGCGCCCACACAAAAGGTCAGGGCGATGAAAGAAGTTATAAAAATGCGCATATTTAGTCAGAATATGAATTTCCAAACTGCAAAGGTAGTATTTTTTAAATAAAATGCGCAACAATAAAAAGTTAAATGATGTTTTATGTCCTCCTGCCGTTTCATAAGATTGGGTAAGATTATTTTCTGCGCCTTTGATTGCCAGGTTGGATTGGGTATGATTTCCTATACGAACTCACGCAGATCACGCGGATTTTTAAAGATTCTTTTAGATCCGCGCAATCTGCGTGAGATAGAATGAAATGGGAGGTTATCGGAGGATTTTGGAGGTGGTGACGGTGCCGTCGCTGTGGGTGGTTACGCAGATGTTAACGCCCGGCATGGGTTGCGCCGCTTCCACGCCGGCAACCGAAAAATAGGTGACATCGACCACGTCGGCGGTCGTCGCCACGTCGGTAACGGCGGTGGAGACATCGTAAACCGTGCAGGTGGCGTCGCCTAATTTGATGGTTTTCGGCACATTCTCAACCGTGCTCGACGCCCAGTTGGTGAAGCTGATGGTGGCGGGGCCGTTGAAGCTCTCGTCGGCGTGGATGTAGCAGAGGGCGAAGACGCCTGTCAGCGGGTCGATGGCGGTGGCGGACATCGTGGTCGCGCTGAGGCGGTAGCTGCCGTCAGAAGCCAGCGACGAGGTGTAGATATCCATGTTTTCGGAGCGTTCGGTTTGGACGAAGTATTGTCCATCCACCTTCACCATGCTGAGTCCGTCGGGCAGGTAAACGCGTCCGCTGATGCCCCAGCAGGCGGTGTCCAAATCGAGGTAGAGAGGCACACAGAGCGTGTCGCCCGGGATGATGGTGAAGTCCTCGAAATAGGCGTGTGAATTGGGTCGTTGATAGATGGTTGCTGCCGAGGCGCAGAAAATGCCGGTCAGCGCAATGATGAGAGTAAGTAAAAGTTTTTTCATAACAATATCAGTTTAGGGCTTGAAATAATTGCCTTGGATGATGTTGCGCGAGATGTCCCACGCCTGCTGCAACCGCAGCGAGTCGGTGGCGCCGGGCGGGGTGATGACGTTGGGCGCGGGCGAGGCGGCGTTGCCGTTGCCGCGCATGAGGCTGTAGCCCAAGCCGTGCCACGGATAGGCGTTGGCGCCCATGAGGTCGAGGAGGGTGGGGAAGACATCGACCTGTCCGCATCGCGCGATTTCGCGGTGGGCGCCGGCATTGCAGATGAGCAGTAGGCAGTCGCCTCGGTCGGTGGGCGACGCGAGCATCGTGGTGTCGCCCTCCACGTCTTGCGTGTGGTCGGCGGCGATGACAACGAGGGTGTTGTCGCTCAATCCGCTTTGTCGCAGGGCGCGCAGGAAGTCGGCAAGCGCGGTGTCGAAGGTCGCCACTTTGTCTAAATAGTTGCGTATCGGCGCGTTATATTGCTGCGATTGGGCGATGCGCGCCTGCGGGTTGACAGGTTGGTCGTAAGGCGCGTGCATGCCTTTCGTGACGATTTGCAGCAGGAAGGGTTGTTGCAGGCGTGGCAGCGTTTGCGTCGCCTCGCTGAGGATGTAGCGGTCGATGTCGCGCGCATCTACCGCCTCGCCATAGTTGGCGCGCAGGCTGTCGTCGCCCCACACGGTCTCGTAGCCCATCGCGCTGAGCATGGCGCCGGTGTTCCAATAGGTCGGTCTGTCCGCCCAGATGTGCATTTTCTCACGCATCTGCGGCAGGGCGTGGCAGAGCGCGGGGTAGGTGTTGTCGGCATAGAACACCGCCACACTGCGGTCGGTGAGGGGCAGCAAGCCGGTGTTGTAAATAAAACGCGCGTCGCTGCTGCGTCCGCTCTTGACCTGCGCTGTCATGTGGCGGCACACGAGCGTGGAGGGCAGGGCGGCGAGGCTGTCGAGGGTGGGGGAGACGCTGATGTCGTCGATGGTGGCGCCGGCAGCCCAAGCGTTGAGGGATTCCACCACGATAAGCACAAGGTTCTCGCAATGAGCGTAATAGGTGCTGTCGGCATACTGCGGTCGCTCGTTGAGGAAGGCGTCGATGGCTTGCCGTTTTTCGTCGGTCAGTCCTCGCCAGCTGTCGATTTGCGCCCACGCGCACCAGAGGGTGTAGGCTGTCCATCCGTGGGCAAGGTAGTAGGTGTCGTTTCTTACGGGCGAGATGGTGTAAGCCGTGCGGCAATAGGCGGGGAAACTGCTGTAGTCGTAAAGCCCGTCATCGTTTTTGTCGCTCTTGCGGTAATCCCACGCGGCGGTGGCGAGTTGGAGCACACCGAAAGCGATGACGCAGGCGAGCGCGACGAGCAGTCGGCGGCGCAAACCGCATTGGTGTCGCGCGATGGGTTTTCGCAAAAACAGGAGGTAGAAGACCAGCAACGCGAGCGGCGCGAGGATGATTTTCAGGTGGTTGCGGGTGAAAAGTTCGCCGGCGGAGCCCGTCACCTGCCCGTCGAGGTTGTTGACGAGCGTGAACGAGCTGTAAGGCATAATGTCCACGTAAACAGCGTGGTAGAGCACCTGGCAGATGCACCAAATGGTGAGTAACGTCATCACCAGCCATTGCCATCCGCGCCATTTGGGCGGCAGCAGGCAGAATGGCAGCAGCAAAATCAGCGCGTCGCCGATGTGATTGACCACGGTGAGTTGCGCCCGCCAGTCGCCGAGGTTGCGCAGCCAGGGATACAGGATGTCCACGGAGAAGTTGGCATCGACCAATCGCAGTTGATAGACGATAACCAGCAGCGCCAGCACGAAGAAAATGATGGTGGCGGCGAGTGGCGATGGTTGCAACTTCTTCATCCTGTCAGCGCGGTTTTATCCGTTTTTCGTCTCGCAACGCCAGTCGTCGATGTTGCGCTCGGTAGTGGAGAAATTTACGCCCACCAAGAACTGCGTGCGCGGGTCGGTGGCGTAGCGTTCGGCATAACCCCTCTCGTGGATTTGCGCGAGCGCCTCGTCAGCCGATTTATCCAGCTTAAATTCAAACACATAGATGTACTTGGGCGTGGTGAAAACCATGTCCATGCGTCCGCGGTTGGTGCGCCGCTCGCTCTCCACGGTGATATAGTCGCTGCGCATCAGCGAGCAAACAATCATAAACACAAAGTGGAACGCCTGCTCGGTGTTGCTGAAAAATTGGTAGTCGATGCCCGCGATGAACGCTTTCATCTCGTCGATAAACGCCTCCACGTCGCCCTCGAGCAGCGCCGTCCGGAAGTCATCAATCAGCGTTGAACTGGCTAGCGCGTTGAATTTTGTGTACTGCGGCACCACTTGTTTCAAAAAGCCCTGCCGCACCTCATCGTTGGGGAAATCAACCACTACGGAGCCTGTGGGGGAGCTGCCGGTGATGGTGAGGTAGCCACTCTGGTAGAGCAACGCGGTGATGTCTTCTTGGTAGGAATTGACGTTTGACAGCATGTCAATCGCTATTCGGCGTCCGGGCAATGAGGCAACATCGGCGTGGGTGTCGCGCAAGGCGAGTATCAACGCTGTGGGAGTGCCTGTCGCGAACCAATAGTAACCAAATCGTTTGCTTTTCAATGCGCTTAACACCGAAAAAGGATTGTACATGCCGGTTGCATCTTCACAAAAATGATAGCCATCGTACATCAGCTTGAGCTTGTCGTAGCATTGCTCTTTGGTCATTTTGTTCGCCTGCGCCATTTCTTCCACGTCTTCGTCGAAATTCGTGTGCAGTTCCTGCTCTGAGATACCACAAATCGTGGCATAATTTTCATCCAACGATATGTCCTCCAGGTTGTTTAGCGCGCTGAAAACGCTAAGGTGTCCGAACTTGGTCACACCCGTGAGGAAGGCAAACTCAATGTAGCGGTCGTTGCTCTTGATGTTTTTGTAGAAAGCCGAGAGCGTGTCGCGGTTGGCTTCTAGGAGTTCGGGTTTATCAATGAGGTTGACCAACGGCGCGTCGTATTCATCCACCAGAATGACCACTTTCTTGCCAGTCTGCTCATACAGCCACTCGATAATCTCGCCAAAACGCACTTCGGGCGGAGCGTCTGATGGTTCACAGTGATATTCCCGTTCCCATCGTTTGATGATGGACGACAACAAGTCTGTCAACCTTCCCGGCTCGGAGTAGTTGGCGCTGCTCAGGTCGAGGTGCAGCACGGGGTAGGTCTTCCAATCGTGCTCTAGTTGCTCGATGGCGAGCCCCTTGAACAACTCCTTTTTGCCGGAGAAATACGCTTCTAACGTGCTGATGAGCAAACTCTTTCCGAACCGCCGCGGGCGACTCAGGAAATAGCAGGTGCCGGTATTCACTAAGTCGTAAATAAGCGCGGTTTTATCTACATAATGATAACCTCCCTCGATGAGTTTCTCGAAGGTCTGGATGCCGATGGGGTATTTTTTTCGTGCCATAATGGTTGGGATTACAGGTATTTGTCGCCGTATTTGCTCTTGACTTCGTTGACGTACAGCTTGATTTTCTGCTCCTCGTTTTTGGGGCAGATGAGTAGCGCGTCATCGGCATCGGCGATGATGAAGTCCTCCAGCCCCGACGCCACCACGAGTTTGTTGCTGTTGACCGCCACCATATTGCCGTGGCAGTTGAACAGCAGCGCCTGGCAGTTTTGCGTGACGTTGCCGTCCTCGTTCTTCGGCGAGTTCTCGTAGAGGGAACTCCAGGTGCCGAGGTCGCTCCACCTGAAATCGACGGTTTCTACAAAGACGTTGTCGGCTTTCTCCATGACGGCGAAGTCAATCGAGATGCTGGGGCACGACGAGAAGCGCTCGTTGATGTACGCCATTTCTTGCGAGGTGCCGATGGCGGATTTGCCCTCCTCGAACACATTATTTATTTCGGGGCAGTACTTGCCGAGGGCGTCGATGATGGTGGGCACTTTCCAGAAAAACATGCCCGAGTTCCAGAAAAATTCGCCGCTCTGCAGGAACACCTGCGCGAGTTCGAGGTTGGGCTTCTCGGTGAAGGTCTTCACGGCAAAGAAGTCACCCACCACATGGTCGCCCGCCTGGATGTAGCCGTAGCCCGTTTCGGGTCGCGAGGGCTTGATGCCCATGGTGACGACGGCGTTGTTGGTGTCGATAAACTCAAAGGCGCGCACCACCGAGTCGCGGAACTTCTCCACGTTGATAATCAGGTGGTCGCTCGGCGCCACCATCATTTTCGCGTCGGGGTTGATGGCGCGGATGTGGTGCGCCGCCCAGGCGATGGCGGGGGCGGTGTTTCGCCGCGCCGGCTCCAGCAGCAGTTGGTCGCCGCCGAGTTCGGGCAGCTGGTGGCGTATGATGTCGGCGTATCGCTCGTTGGTAATTAGGATGATGTTTTCTTGCGGCACGATGCCTTCGAGACGTTGCACCGCCATTTGCAGCAGGCTTTTGCCGGTGCCGAAGAAGTCGATAAACTGTTTGGGCATGCTTGAGCGGCTGTAGGGCCAGAAACGGCTGCCGATGCCGCCGCACATAATCACGCAAAATCGGTTGTTATTCATGTGTTTGGTTTTTAGGGGTTTATGCCAGTCCGAGTTCGAAATCCTGCAGGAATTTGTCGAAACCCGGGATGTTTTGTTTCATGTCTTCCACCACCTCCTTGGGGGTGAGCACCTGCGACGGCACGGATTTGTCCACCTCGATGACGAAGTCGGTGAGGTCGTTCTGCAGGCTGTCGCTTAGGAAGGCGATGATGGCGTTTTTCGAGCCGTTGATTGCCTCGCGTTGGGCTTCGCTGTTGACGCGCGCCCTGTAGGTGGTGGCGCTGACGGGCTCCAGCTGCGCGGGGCGCATCGAGTAGATGGTGGCTTGGTCGTGCGGGTGCTTGTCGATAAAGTCATTCCACGCCTGGCGGAACTGGTCGGCGGTGAAGGGGGTGTTGCGCGACCGCGCCGGCGCCGTTTGCGGCTTCACTTGGGGCGTCTCCTCCTCCTTTGTGTTCACGCGCACGCGGGTGTGCGTAATCGGCTTGGGAGAGGAGACGGGCTTAGGGACTGCCTGCGCCTGCGGTTGCTGGGGTTGCTGCGGTTGCGTTGCTTGCGGTTGTGGCGTGGGAGCGGGTTTAGCGGCAGCTTGGGGGGGATTTTTCTGCGAGTTCTGCGCGAGACCGCTTGCGGAAGGTTGTGGTGCCGGTTTCGCGGCGGGCTGCACGGGCTTCAGCGTAGAGGTCTGCGGCTGTGGCTGCGGGTTTTCCACCAGTTGGCAGAGTTTCACCAACGTCAGCTCCACCAGCAGCGTCTTGCTCGAGGTAGTGCGGTAGTTCAGGTCGCAGGTGTTGCACAAGTCCAGCGCGCGATAGAAGAACCGCGGCGACAGCTTCGCGGCTTGCTCGCCATAACGTTGCGCCACGTCGTCGTTCATCTCCAGCAGCGAGCGCGCGGCGGGTGTCGTCGCCACCATCAGGTCGCGCAGGTGTTGCGCCAATCCGTTGACGAAAAAGAGCGAGTCGAAGCCCTTTTCGCGAATTTCCTTATAAATCATCAAGGCCTGGAGCACATCGCCCGCGAGGAAGGTGTCCACCAGCCGGAAATAGTAGTCGTAGTCGAGCACGTTGAGGTTCTCGAGCGCGCTCTGGTAGGTGATGTTGCCACCGGTGGCGGCGGTCACCTGGTCGAAAATCGAGAGCGCGTCGCGCATGGCGCCATCGGCTTTCTGGGCGATGACGTTGAGCGCCGCCGATTCGGCAGTGATGTTCTCCTGCTCGCAGACGTATTGCAGCTGACCGACGATGTCGGGCACGGTGATGCGCGCGAAGTCGTAGATTTGGCAGCGCGAGAGGATGGTGGGGATGATTTTCTGCTTCTCGGTGGTGGCGAGGATGAAGATGGCGTACTCCGGCGGCTCCTCGAGGGTCTTGAGGAACGCGTTGAAGGCGGCTTGCGAGAGCATGTGCACCTCGTCGATGATGAAGACGCGGTATTTGCCCACTTGCGGCGGGATGCGCACCTGCTCGGTCAGCTCGCGCATCTGGTCCACGCCGTTGTTGCTGGCGGCGTCGAGCTCGGTGATGTTGAACGAGCGTTGCTCATTGAAGGCACGGCAGCTTTCGCATTCGTTGCAAGCCTCGCCGTCGGGCTGCGGGTTGAGGCAGTTGATGGTCTTGGCGAAGATGCGCGCGCAGGTGGTTTTCCCCACGCCTCGCGGCCCGCAAAACAGGTAGGCATGGGCGAGGCGTCCGCTGGCGATGGCGGTTTTCAGCGTGTGGGTGAGCGCCTGCTGTCCCACCACCGAACGGAACGTAGCGGGGCGGTATTTGCGCGCAGAAACGATGTAGTTGTTACTCATTTTGTCGGTTGGAATTCTTTTGTGCAAAGTTACCACATTTCGCCCAAACTGCCAACCCCGCCGCGGCATATTTTCATAAAAAAAACAAAAACCCGCCGCGCGCCCGTCGTTTCGCGCCTTCCGCAAGTTTTTGGTGAAAATGTTTGTTAAAAAGTTTGCGTAGTCGCGCAAGAATGATTACCTTTGCGGTCGCAAAAGTCACAAGGCATGGAAAGAGACGCGCGGGAGTGCGCAGCCGCCGCTACGACAAATAACTGTAATACAATTAATTAACATGTACGCAATTGTAGAAATCCAGGGACAACAATTCCGCGCCGAAGCCGGCAAAAAGTTGTATGTCCACTATCTCGGCGACGACAAGAAAGAGGGCGACAGCGTTGAGTTCGACCACGTATTGCTCGTAGACGCCGACGGTGCCGTTACAGTTGGCACGCCCACCGTAGAAGGGGCAAAAGTTGTTTGCGAGGTAAAGACTCCCCTCGTAAAAGGTGAGCACGTGATCGTTTTCAAGAAAAAACGTCGCAAAGGCTATCGCCGTCTGAACGGACATCGCCAGCAGTTCACTTACTTAGAGATTAAAGAAGTCGTTGCTTAATTAACCATTAAAAAACTTTATCGATTATGGCTCACAAGAAAGGTGTCGGCAGTTCTAAGAACGGTCGCGAATCACACAGCAAACGCCTGGGCGTGAAGATTTTTGGTGGTCAGTTCGCCAAAGCCGGTAACATCATCCGTCGCCAACGCGGCACGGTCAATCGTCCCGGCGCTAACGTTGGCATGGGCAAGGACCACACGCTCTACGCATTGGTTGACGGCACGGTGGAATTCCAGCATCGTGGCGGACACACGTACATTAACGTGGTAGAGAAAAAAGAAGACCAAGCTAACTAAGTTCCACCGCGAACTTAGCGTGAACAAAAGCAGTCGCGCCTTCG
>Ga0181612_126448_pt1 | contig 11076 bp, 6 predicted proteins | sample HoacroProtozoa21_FD_119630 | JGI IMG/M metagenome (GOLD analysis project Ga0181612, IMG submission 119630) | Hoatzin crop microbial communities from Cojedes, Venezuel. Combined Assembly of Gp0051906, Gp0051904, Gp0051908 | reverse complement strand
CTCTTCATCCAGGTCGTTGATGAAGAAGTTGAACAAGGCTGGGCCCAGTACTGACCCCTGGGGGACACCACTAGTTACCAGCCTCCAACTAGACTCAGCGCCGCTGATGACAACCCTCTGAGTTCTGCCATTCAGCCATTTCTCAATCCTCTTCACCGACCACTTATCCAGCCCATACTTCCTGAGCTTCCCTAGGAGGATATTATGGTAGACAGTGTCAAAAGCCGTGCTTCCCACATGTCAAGAGGAAAGATGTTTTGAAAAGGTATTATTAATGTATTGATATGAAAAAGACAACTTTTTTCTTCTGTGTTTATCTTTTTTTTTGGTAGTAGAAGAGCTAAAGACAATACACCAAAACTGAAAGGGAGACTACTTCATTTTGTGGGAAGTTTATTTTCCTTTTTCCTTTAATATTAAGAATTAACCCCTGGAACTAGCTATTGCATAGTAATGAACCCAGAATCAGAGCCAGTTAAAGAGACGTCACTAATGTTGATAACTATCTATACTGAGAGAATGTAACTGCAAATGACAAATGTCTATGTTTATCTCTGTTAACTTATTTACAAAGAATTTTTTTTTCCAAAACTTGTTCCTGTGGGAGTGTATTATGTGCCTCTGAAAGTGAGGTGCACTGAGCCTGCTGTGAGGAAATTAATGGTTTTCCTGCTTCACTGAAATATTTTTTTTGTTTATGAATGTCTTTTCCATTAGTATAGATGATTTACTCATAAGAGCAGATTCATAAATCACCATGTATCTCCTGTCAACATTACAGCAGATGAGTATATTTTGGGACTCTTAAATAGGAGTTAATTTAGCTAGCTACATAGAACAGGGAACTGTGTGCAAGCTATTCCTTGCAGCGCATGCTCAAGATCTGTCGTTGTTTGATCTCAAAGACAGAAGAATTGGTGACTCCAAAATACCCTTCCCAAACAGGCTTTAGAAGTGGTCCCAGACAAATGAGGAAAGGCAAAAGCAAAATAACAGGTTATTTTGGTAAAGTAAAAGTAGAATCTAGGATTGTTATGGCTTTTACATAGAAGTAGGATCAAACTTTTTTTCCAAAAATATGTTCATTATTGTTTTTAATGTTTGCCATCATTTAAAATAATATCATTTTGTATCACTGAGTAAAATTAACGCTTGATTAAAAAGCACTCCAAGCTGAAAAGTTGAGCAGTTTGTTGTAACTGGAATGATTGAATCTCTGGATCGCTACCAATTTTTTTCATATTGTGTGGGGAGAATGCTTCTATTTTAAAATGATGGAACTGAGCAAAAGGAAATTTATGATCTGAACTTGCTGCAAATCATTTGTATTGATCTGTTTTGTTTCCATTCTGCTGAAGCTAATGGAAATCATTTGTCACCTGACTTGTCCCAGTTGATTTGGAAAACCACCATACCATTTATCAGGCCAGTTGAAGGTCTGGAGCAAGTGTGCTTATGTCTGCAATCACAGGATATTTAACTTCTGGCAAAGTAAAAAGCTTCAAGCAAGAGTTGTACTTATTCCAATATTGGCTTGAATATACTGTCTGTATATTCATGTGAGTATCTTACTGAAATTGGGTAATTATAAACCTGACATGAGGATCATGATTGGTCTTGTCGTCTTTGTGTTTTTCTATTATAAGGTCAGTAACAGGTCATTGGTTCCTGTAAGTTAAGACCTTTTACTGATATAAACAAGTAGGTAACCATTAGGAAGAGGACTGATACTAGGCCTTGGTTAACATTTAGGTCCTGACCTACATTAAGAGCAGTGCGAGCTCCTCTTCCTCTTTCTTCAGAAGAGGAAACTGCAGTCTCTTAATATTCCCTGAGCATACATTTCCACCATGTGTCGTCTTCTGGCAGAGGGTGAGTGTGGGAGAGTGTTGTGCTGCTATGTGGTGTGGGTGCAGTGCAGGCACTGGCTGTAGCTGCTCCTCCACCCCCGTCTGTGCTCACATTTATTATGTGATATGATTTATTATGTGTGTATTAGGATGTGATTGGGATGGAAGGAAGAGGCCTTAGTTCTGCTACAAAACTAAATTAAGTCTGCTCTTTCCATCTCTAGGAGAATTTAGAACTGTTTAGACTTAGAACTGATTCTGTTATTTGCATCTGAAGAAATGGTTGTAAAAAGCGTGCCTTTCTGAACTCAACTTAAAATGTGGACTTCAATGACTAAAGCTGTAGTCCTAATCAGCACAATTCCTGTACAACAGCAGTGACTTAGAGTTGAACAAGACCCCACACTTACCCAAGACTCCATTTATGTGGCTAAGATTGAGGGCCCAGGCCCGAAAAGGTGGGTGGTTGTTTTTTTTTTTTGTATCTGTCAGTGCTTCTTGGCCAATGCGAGTTTGGAAATGGAAGCTAGGTTTTCATCATAACAGTCCTAAATTCTCCTTCTACTGTATTCCCCATTGCAGAGTCATTAATGGTGATGTGTGGCAGCAAGAAGGAACATTGTCTGCCTTTCACAAAGATGTTGATTAAAAGAGACTGAACGTACTATGATTAAAGAGTGTTGAAACATACTGTGAACCCTACAAAATAACTTGATTCATATAATAACACAAGTTAAACCATAGTTCTGTTTATTTTAAAGCCAGGCCTAAACCATTTTGTTTTTAAATCCAACTACTGCAATTCATTATAGGCAAAAGCCTTAGATGTCCAGATGTCTGATCTGTGGGGTCAGGAACTGACGATTTGTACTGTGTGTGAAATATGACTATAATTTAAGCAGCACCTTAAATAAAACTCTTCAGTAGGTGCCTAGTTGTTCCCTCTGAAAATAAGAAAAATGTTTGACATGCCTGATGTTCAGTATGAAACTCCTACACATCTTTAAAGTTTTAAAATGTCCGAAACTTTTATTATTTTAAATAATAATACAACAGTTAAAAAATGTAATGTTGTTTACTAAAGCCACATAAACTGACTTATCCTGAGTCTAATGAATGTTTGTAGATACGGTATGTTTTTGAAAACAACCCAAGTTTTATATGGTCTCATCTGCTATGCAAACATTCAGCATAGTTCATGTTCATTGGCAAAGTCAGTGAATGGGAGTCACAGCTTTAATCTGGGCGTCCAAATACAGAAGCTTGTTTACCAGCCTGTTGGCTCAAGGTGCTTCCGCAGGGGTTGGATTTTGTATTCTGCTCATTTTCAGAACTCTTCAGGAAATCAGCAGTTAGGCTAGCAAAGCTGTATTTGTGAAAGGTATACTGCCAAAAATGAAGTATCTTATAAAACTCAAAAAGTACAAAATAACTTTAAAGGTGTTTTCTCAGTGGACACAAATGTGCTTCAGCGATCAGAGCTCGTTTTAGTATGTTACATTTACAGTTTCTTTGACGGAGAGAATTTCCTTTACATCCCAATCTTTTCTGGCCTCTGTCCATGCAGTTTCTCATGATTGTCTCCAGGATAGTTACACGTTACAGTATAGGCTTTTAGTATTCATTAGTATGCAACATGCATATTGCATGAATTGTTTTTAACATTTATTTATGGCACAGTTGAGGCTTTCTGATCAGCTATCAGCTGTGTGGAGCAACTGATCCTGAAGAGCACCGAGTAATTCTTTTCACTTTCAATGTGTGAGATGCCCTTTTTTATCAATAAATGCTGATCCCGTCCAACAATTTAAGACTATTTTTCGTTTTTCCTCCTGATGTCGTTGTAGTGACTCACTCTGCTGTAATTTATCAACCAGGTCATCACAGATGGTTTTGTACTGCTTGCTTAAGGACAACTTCTATCTATGGGATTTGCTGTGCCTTCTTACCAGTATATCAAAACCAAACTTTACAGTCTTTTCATTCTTATGTGGGAAAAGTTCTCCAAAACACACTGTTTGACGGGTCAGTGTACTTCTAGATTTCCTACCCAATCAGCCCTGAATCTTAAGTCTGTTTTTAAATATGTGAGAATGTGTGACTGACAGCATAACTCTGATGTGAGAGACATTTTCAAGTAAATGAGCTCTGCTCCTGAATTGTGCCCTGTGTTTCAATCTGGAGCCAGTGTTTACAATTGAGAAACTTCCTCCAGAATCTCTTCCAGGATAAAAATTTTTCAAACCAGGCGACTAAATCTATACTTGGGTACCTGAGAAGCTGTCTGATTTTCATGGAAGTTGCAGATCTCTGAAGTTGGTAAGAGCTGTAGTTTATAGGAAACTTGAAATATTCTAGTGAGATTGAAGAGACAAAGTTTAATTAGCATTGTAATATGTATGTTTTTTTGCAGCTCGTTGTCTCTCCACTACCCTTTCTAAAGTCAAGGAAGGCAGTCTAGCAATTGTTTGCTCTGTCTGTGTTTACTTCAGTCTCTTACATTCTCTGCTTCACTCACTTTAGGCAATATTAGTCTGCCAGTAGTGAAGGGGAAGACTCAGGTATGAAAAGACTCATTATGGAGGACCACAACAGAGAAAACACCTCTTTGAGGGATTATGTGGAGCTCTGAGCAGGGAGATGAAGGCAAACAGATCTCTGAACTCTTACTAACACCATTAATGACTACACACAGTCACAAAAGTCAGAACCCAAGCTAGTATCATTGTGTTGCATGGAGCACAATATTGCACAAGCAAATATGGGAAACTTCTATTTGGGATTCCTGAAGGTGGAGCATTGCATGGCACAGTGTGAATGTGTGCTGGCCCTTGCCAGACCTTGTGCTTGGCATCCTGTAGGACTGTGCCACTTGAAAGAGAAGTCAGTTCTTTGCCTTGCCATACTGGGCCACCGCATCTGCATTGGGGAACCTGTGTTCAGATGGATGCGTGTTTCCTGTGGCTCCTTTTTATAGCATGTTTCTTTATACCCTGCACAACAATGAAAAATCCCCTCTGAGTTTATATGGTGATAGACCCCCTTCTTGCCTTGAATTCTTATCAGAGGTAGACAACATGCATGACTGTGTTTTGTATAGTATGTTCACAAAGCACATGGGTCCTAGCTCCCAGAAGATTTTCTGGGGAAGGTGGACTGTTTCTTAGTTGTTCTGATCTGCTCAGACGTGCTGTGCCTGTTTAGCTTGCAAAGGGAGGTACCTATGCAAGCCGGAACAGCTATGGTTTAGACAAATGGAACTATGCAAATTCTCAACCTGATTAGTACTGGCTAAATATCTGCCCAGTAGAAAAGACAAAAGCAGCTGGAAATGCAAATACTTGCTTCCAAAAGGAAGCTGCTGTCAAAATATAAGGTGTATCTGTAATGCAGTGATACTAAGGTAAAATGGGTGGATTTTTTTTCTTTTTTTCTTCCCCTCCTTTTTGTTAAGGGAATTCATAGAATAAGAATTGGAATATCACATCTGCTGTGGTGGGTGAGACCCTAAGATACAACTACCTCCTATTTTTCTTTTTCACAGTGGATGTGTTGTGCTTTTCCCTGACTGATTATTGTGCGTTATTCCAGCATGGGTGGTTGCTTTGGCTATTCCCATTACACTGATTCTGAGTGGAATAGCTGTGTTCCTTGTATTTGGAAGATAACCTCCATTAATGTGGTACTTAGTTCTTCATATTCAAGAAATACTTCGAAAATCTCTACAGCTACAGTATTTAACTTGGTCTCTCATCATTTTATTGGTGTGTGTGTATATATATGTCATTGGTATATATGTCATGATTTAATGTTTCTGCTGTCTTTAGGAAGGCCAGGCAATTTACGTGTCTTTTCTGTGTCAAACTTTTTAACAGAAAAATTAGCCAAAATTTCACTTGGTAGAAAAAAAACCCTGTCTGGTTACAAAAGAAGACTGGTTGATTGAAAATGGGATTATCAGAAAGATGAGTTATTTAAAAACTTATCTTCCTGTGTTCTGCTGGGTATGTTTATCCGTGGGCAGATTATGGGCTTGAAAATATCAGGAGTGAAGGAAAAATAGCACATAGCTGAGGAATGAAGAGACTCTTGCCTTGTGAATCAGGAATAGTCTCAGGATAGAACAGAGCTATGCTATGGATGGTGCTGCTAGGCGCAAGAAGCTTTTACTTTGATGTTTGTAAAAAACTACTGCTTATAGAGAAATGTTCAGGAATATTGTATAAAAAGTAAAGTTGAGAGCTCAGTGGGTATGTGAGTGTATTGCTGCCTTCCCCTCCTAAATTACATTTTCCCAGAACAATCTAGAAAACATTGATTAAAATACATTAATAATTAATATTACAGTGCTCGCATTCTGTCAGCTTTATCTTTCTGTTAGATGTCTGAGCTGGCTTTGGTAACAATACAACTCGTTCCTGCTCTCATACCCTCCAGGTTATTATTTATAATTATCTACCACTCGATTGATAGCTCATTAAACAAGAGACCTACAAGGGCTGTGATAAAAGCCTATGGCTATGTATTTTTACGAGCTCTGTTACTTTTGTACTTTTACAGTAGGAAGAGTTGGTTGTTCTAGCTATGGAATGGTGCTTTCAGCTTGGTCTTTGGTCATGGTCTGTGTTTATGGGGTTTACTTTTTTTACCAAATAATGTGTAAATTTCACAAAGTATAAAAGTTACTGTAAGAGCACAGACTGCTAGCCTGGAAAGCATGAGAGTGACTCAAACACTGGCAGCAGGTACTTCTTTCTGATGCTCTCCTAATGAGCCACTGCTCCCTTGACAGTGGTTCAGCCCTGAATGTGGGATGAGAGCAGATTCTCCTCAACTACTTTGAGGAGTCAGTCAACTGATTCTTGCACTGAGGGCTAAACAAACAACAAACCAAAAAACTGAACTAACAAATCAACAGAAGAAAGCTTCATGTGATCTCAGTTCTCAGTAACAATTTATGTTGGATTAAAAAATTTTCACCATTAATTCAAAATTGTAAATGTAGCTACATTTTAAATAATCAAATATAGTTAAACGCATACATACACCAAAGTTTTTGACATTTCTATCTTGATACTTATCCGTTAACTCTTACACCAGATAATTTACTCTTCACCTAGTTCAGTAGATATGACATTTTACATCTATTTGCAGGAAGAGTTAACTCCAAGTACAGATTTATAATTTTAATTGTTTGTAATTATAATCATACCTAAATTCAAATGCTCCCTTCATTGTTTTTAATTAAAAGTATAATAATCTGTAATTTCAAGGAAATACAGGATTTCAGTAAAATGAAAATAAATGTTATTACTGTGTTTTTCAGTCATAAATCAAAAGATTTACTGCACTGCTGTAGGTTTTTTCTTGCTAGTGTTTTAGATGGTAGACAAAACACGCTTTGACAGACTGACATTACATGAATATTTCAGTTTTATTACCAGTTTACCTATGTTTTGTACAGTGTTGTCTTTTGATCTAATTCTCTGCTTGTATTATCTACAGTAAAATAGGAGCTAAGGGCATATCGGGAGTTTTTCAGTACCTTGATAGCTGTGGACTAGAGCTGGTAGTGTTATATCCAAGGCACCATGGCTTTCTTTTTACCTCCTTGCTAGAGTGACACTGTTGATCTTGTAATTCCTATTGGCCTCCCTGCCAGTTTCTCTAGTTCTTTGTCTCTATGGAGTACGGTATCTTTTAGGATGCTGGTAGGTGTACCTGCCCGATTGAAAAGAGAATCAAAATTAAGGTTTGGGGTTGGTTTTCTTCCCCACCACCCTTTTTTTTCCTTCCCACTGTGACATTCCCCTGCCTCTTCTGTGTTTGTGCTGGAAGTCCTCACACTACTCAGTTTGTGGAGCTAGATGGTAGCAGAATGCAAAATAGTAAACAAGAAAAACAGAAAAGTGTGATCTTGGAGAATTCAGATCATCTGGAAAAGCAAGGTGGATTAAAAAGGTTTGGAAATAAATTGGTTCTTGTTTTATGTCTTTATAGTGTGGGTCCTTTGCATTTTAATCCCTGGTGGCTGTGTCTCAGGAGGCAGTGAAAACACACTCAGCCTTCAAGAGAAAGGCAGCTGCCTCCTTCCCTCCCCTGTGCTCCTTGCCACAGATCCCTATTACCTCCCTTGTCTTAGCACTCCTGTTCCTATTCCAATGTAAACTGATTTATTGAAAAGCTAATCCTTTGAAGAAGAAAAGGAAAAAGCCACTTCCAGCCCGTTTAGTTCCTGGACAATGTAGTCATGTGGAAGCAAAATGAGTCTGTAGGTATGTTAAGAAATTTAACAAGTTCACCACCGGATTCTTGAAATCACTAGATTTCCCTGTTTCCCATGCACGTGTATATGAGAATCTGCCTCCCTGCCCTTCCCAGACTTTGTCACCAGTCTGTGCTGTGCGATTCCTAAGCAGCAGAAAGGACAGATATAACTTTGCTTGGGCAGCCACTGAGGTCGTGTTTATTGTGTATTGGTTTGAATTTGGTTTTTTTGATCTTCTTTTTTAATTTTAAAGCACAATTTTTATTACTACCGAATAAAAGTTTGCAGCTGGAAATGTAGAAAATTTTTTTCATGTACTTAATTTAAAGATCTGTCCTACTATGCAAGTAAATTTAATACTACTTGTTACCAGTGGAGTACAAAGTAGAAGGGTTGACGCTTGTTACTGGTGGTGTGCAAATCAGATTTGCCAAGGAATAATTATAGTGATTGAGCAGTGTTTGAACTGCAAGCCAATATTCCATTTTAGTGTTTCACATCCTTTATGCGGATCAAGTTGTCTTGTTGAAGACTCAGTCCGAAAAGCAATGGCTGCTGCAGTCTGAGATGTGGCTTGAAAGTAGGCACAGATTCAAAATAGTGTTCTGTGAACATGGGATTATTATTCATTGTTTTCTTATTTTGAACTCAATGGGGGAATGTCAAGTGTCTATGAATATAAACATGGAAAAGTTCCATAACATCTGCTACTAATTTCTGCCAGCTGAAAATGGTAATGATGATGAATATTTTTGTTGATGATGCTGATACATTGGCCTAAATAAATTCATTTGCAGACTGTGAATATCTAATTGAAAATACATGATTGTATCACCAAATTTTTGACTTAGTGCTCACTTAAATTTTTAACTTTTAATTTGCTGGAGAGTTTATAGTTTATTATTTTAGAGAAAAAAAATTAAATATTGCAATGAAACCAGGAATTGTTAGTGTATTAAATTAAGACGACTGGTTAGAGATTACCTATTTGCACAGTTAGATTTTAGGATTGGGTTATATTGCTCAACTATTTTTGAGTGGTACAAAGCCTTGTGTAAAAAGCTGTCTCTTTCAAACAAAACAGACTTCACTGAGGCTTTGACCATGTCTGATGTTGCCATTGCAAATAGCGACTGTTCTCAGTGCTGCTCTTCCATCTTGCTGTTTCCCTCACTGCCGCGGAGTGCTTATGCTATTTAGGGAAAAACAAGGACAGTGACTGAGTGGCAAAAGGGCGGTTTAGTCATTGAATACTGGGTGATGTTTTTAGTAAGGCAAAGGACTTCTCTGGAGAGACTAGCAGTGTGCACACAGACTATGTTTATTTTCTAGATTGTTGAGAAACCACAATTGCCATTTCATACGATGCCTAGGACAAGAGACTAAAACATTTAAAACTATGTGTGGGAAAACGGCAGCTCATTTTAGTGTCAGAGACATGTGCGTGTTCTGTCCACATTTTCTTAGATATGGGTGACTTTATGAAAAATGCTTCTGGCACTGAGTTCTCATGTTTGCGCCTCATGGGGTCCTAGTGAGAATCTGGTTTTGGAAGTTAACAGTGAGATGGGCAAGACTTGGCTGGTCTTTGGTATGAGGCTGTATTCATAGAGGGTCCATACTGATTCTCTTCTGCCAGAGTGCCTAACTAAGGGATCTGACTGCAAGCCGCTTGCTGCACAGCTATGAGCTTCAGCAGCTATGTGAGGCAGCTCATTCTTTAACTAGATTGATTTGGGCCAAATCAAAAGTGCATGCTTTGGTAGCGAGAATTTGTGAGGCAGTTGATACCATAGTTCACTCTCAACTGCAGATTGCTAATTGGCCACAATTTATAACAGGCTTTAAGGGAGTGAGTTTTCCAAACTCTGCTGGGACCAACTATAGGCACTCGGTAGCCAGAAGGAGAATAGAAATATACCAGCAGCAAGCGGTGCTCTTCGGTTTCTATGTGAACTTGGGCCATTTTGAAAGACAAGCTCCTGAACAAGAGTTCTTGGTAACCTGATAACGATTTGCCTGTTAGGATAAGCAGAGCTCGCATTCTCCCCAGACAGCACGATTTTCCAAGTGTTTGAATGCACTAATCCATTGTTATTTCAACCATCTTCCACTGTTATGGCTTACTCTACCCTGGTGATGAAGTTGACAGGAGGAGGTGGTTGTGATGACATTGACAAATATACTTGCAGAACCATGGTAACATGCTAATTAGGTATATGGCAAAATGTCCAAGGCCATCTGCTCGTGTGCATCATTGCTGTGCCCTGCACAGCAGCATGAGGTTAAAGGTGAAAACATTCCCTGTTAGTCGCCATGGGAAGCTGCTGGTTTACAGCAGGAGATGCAAGGGATGCAGCTGTCATCAGACAGTCCAAATCCAAGAGAACAAGCAAGCAAATGGATGTTACGTGTTTATGTGTCATTAGTCTTGCTTTATTAGGCGCACGAGGAAAGGTGTGGCTGTGTTCTCTGTTCCGTCACATACATCTACTAACATTTCAATATCAGAAGTATTTTGAACTCATGGGTACCAGAGATTTTTTTTTTTTAATGCTTGTCTCTAGAAGGAAGTAAATGACATGGGTACAGTTTCACTAATGACAACTTTCAGAATTGGTCTCTTTTTTTTATCATGTTGGCAATAAAGTACAGACCAGCTGCCTGTTCCATATTTTAGCCTAGTTCTGGATCCTGTTCAATATCCAAGTTATCTAATGGCTTCCAGCAATCACTGTGGTGTAATACAAAGATATCCAAGTTACAACGGGTTAAAATCTCTGCAGCAGCTTGAAGCACAGTCTGAGATGACTTGCTAGAAGTGTTATATGCGATGACGTAAGCATCTCTTCTGGTAGAACAGAGAGCAGCTCAGTGGAGAGGGACCTGGGTGTCCTGGTGGACGACAGGTTGACCATGAGCCAGCAGTGTGCCCTGGCTGCCAAGAAAGCTAATGAG
>Ga0181612_112130_pt1 | contig 11076 bp, 5 predicted proteins | sample HoacroProtozoa21_FD_119630 | JGI IMG/M metagenome (GOLD analysis project Ga0181612, IMG submission 119630) | Hoatzin crop microbial communities from Cojedes, Venezuel. Combined Assembly of Gp0051906, Gp0051904, Gp0051908 | reverse complement strand
CTTTTTTTTCTTTTCTTTTTTTAAAAAAAAGAGCATAAAAATCCCCCTGTAAAGCACCCTGAAGTTTATTTTTTTAATTATTCCGCATTTATTTATTTATTTTGCCTCCTAACTTCCCCGAGCTTCGCACGTAAGCGCAGCAGACCCGAGCGGGATCGTCTCCTGCCGCTGTAAATCCCGAGCAGGGCCAGAGAGAGCGCGGGATCGCCGCTGGAATTTGTTTTAGGTTGTGTGGTTAAAGGTTGTACCCCTGGCGAAATAGTTCCCCTCTGGTAGGCCTGCAGCGTGTTTTGGCATTTTCCCCACTTTTGTCTTTTCTTTTTTTTTTATTGTTATTTTTTCTGCTTTTGTTAGGAAAATCGACGCGAGGTGTTCAGACAATGCAGAGAAACGGCGACTGCTGCGTTCTGCACGGTCGGTCCGGGGTTTGTGGATGGGAGAAAGAGCAGTGCCGGCGTGACTCGAGGGGGAGTCTCTTTCTTCCAGCAAGTTGGCTGTTCAGTAGTCTTTGTGCGTGGATCTTAAAATACTTTCTTCAGCTATTTGAAATCCACGGGGAAATCCCTTGGGTTAGCGTTACTCTGCGTAACTCAGCTTTTTTTTTGAATCTGGTGAAATAAGGGGGCACTTTTATTGCAATCCACAGCTAATGCTTCGCTTTTATTGAAAGAAAAGCGAAATTAAAAGTGTGTTATTCGAGCGAAGTGGATTGTGGCGTTTTAAATGGCCTTGAGCAGATGAATGGGCCCGTTGGCTTGAGCCGGACAAAGAATCGGGACGTGTGTCCAGTAACGCAGGGCACGAGATGGGGATTTCAAAGAATCCAGCCATTGTGTGGGGAGCCAGAGCAGCCCGAGCACGGCAGTTCGGTTGCTTTCAGGAACTCTCTGCTACTCGGGTGGTGTTTTGAAGTGCTGTTTGCTGACTGGTGGGCCAGCTTTGAAGGGTCAGAACAATGTATAGAGGTGTGACAGGACTTTTGTTCGAACAGGAGCGTTGTTGGATATGTGGGACTATTTTGTCTGAAGGTATTTCATTCATGAGCGCAGCATACTTCCTTTGAGTCCTGGTTTGTGGATTTCAGAGAGGAGTAGAGGCAGAAGCTTGGCCATTCAACAAAACGCTTAATTTATGTTTTTTTTTCTTGGCAAGGGCTCTCTGCCATCGTGTCAGTTGCTATGGCTTCCTCTAGAAAACACAAATCTTACAGTATAAATAGATTTTTGTACATTTTAACCCTCATGAGAGACAACTTAAAGGGTTCCTGTACCGAACCATGCTATGTTTCTTTTGGTTATTGTCAGAAGTATTCATAAAGCTTTTTGTGTGTGCATCTCGCAAGTATTTACATGAACCATTCTTCTGCTTTTTAAAGGAATCGTAATGTGAAGGTGAATCTTGATTTCCCCCCACCTGCAGTCAAGTACAGTGGGAAACTAGCAAGAGAGATTCTGTGTTTTGTGGTTTAAATGTTTTGAGAAGACTTGGCTTGTTAAATTGAACTTTACACACTAGCAATTCCTGCATCTTCAGAAGAGCCACATAGGCAATTTCCAAGTGTGCAGTTTCATTTGCATAATAGGAGCAATTTGTTGCCATCCACAGCTCTTCTGTGGAAATGCAGCCGCTGAAAATTAAAATACCTTGCATTCAGCATTTGATAGAACAGAGTTTTCTGAGACTTGTGCGCTCAGAGCGCTGCGTGCCAAAGATGAGTGGAGAAGCAGACCGAGCTGTAAACTCTTCTGAGCGGACAGTGGCTCTGGTGCGTGCTGCCCAAAGCTTTGTTGATCCATGAAGGTGTGCAGCAGCCTGCTGTACGACGTTACTGAACGCCTGTGCTGCCACGTCTCTGGCTGTGCCTGCTGGAAAGCAGTTCCCATCAGTGCAGACTTGGTTCCTTAGAAAATGCGTTCGTTCTTAGACAGTGAGCCCTTTGATGCAGGTACCCCATCTTCCTGTGTGTTTGTAGAGTGCCTAGCACTTCTGGTATTACTGGAACTTAGTAGTAAACAGTGAAGTTGTTACGTTTTTATCTTGAGATTACTGTAACCGTATCTCCTTTGTTTAAACCACTCTCGTGAATGAGTATCTATTTTAGAAAACACATAGCACGTGTCTCACAGATTACGTGCTTGTGTTGTATGTGTGCGGCCGAAATGGTGAATTTCCATGGCTAAGAGGGTAGTTCGACTTTTTTTTTTTTAACAATACTTAAAATTTTTCTTTATCAAAAAAAATCCTCTGGGATAAATTTATCTCAGTGAACTGTGAAAGGTACAGGATTGTTTTTTGTCTTTAAAGATTGATGGGTGTGTATAGATTCTAAATGATCTCTCAAGAAGAGAGAGGCAAAAACTTCAGTACCGTCAACGAGCATTGGAAAAAATAATGGAAACACTCTTGGTATATGAAAGTCGGATTTATTAAATGAAAGAAAATGCAGACATTTAGTAAATGACAAGTAACTGGCAGGAGGCAAGCATAAATGGTAGGAGGCATTGGGAAGCAGTGAAATAATTTGCACGGATACGTAGCACTGCTGAGCTTTTGGACAGCTGTGCAAACATTGAAGGATGAAGCTGTGGTGTGGCTGACGGAGACAGGTACCCTGAGCTAGAGAATGCCCCAGAAACGGGGAAATCTCATCGTGTTGCATTGTCCTTGAATTGGAGCAGAAATCCTTTGACCTTTTTCTGACCCATCAAACCTGTAATCTAGGGATAGCGATAGCACCTTACAAGGAAGAGGTGGACCTGGACAGCTGATGAACGTACTTACAGAAAGTGCTAAGTATTTATTATGGCTGGGAATTGGCTGTGGAACCAGACGTGTCTTGGGATGTAGCTTAAAACAAAGCGTGTTGTGCGTAGGTTGAGGAGGAAAGTCACCACGGGCAGTGAGATCGCGTTACACGGTGCCATTGCTTGGGATCGCTAGCTGTGGCTAGTTAGAGTAGAGTTTCTAGACAGTGCTGCTGTAGCTTTTCTGTTCGCTGTCTCCATTCAGACTTGCTAAAATATTTTTGTGTGGTATGTAATGCTCTGAGATTGAGCTTCTGCAGGTTTTGCTGTACGTGCTTCCTTCTTAAAATAGGCTTTCGCTCTGGAAAGTGGTTATGACCTAGAACTTCTTACCATGGTGCCTTTGGAAAAAACGCTGTTTGCTGCTGCCGGATTGCCATCCTGGTTTAGTCCAGCTGCTTTGGCTGTGTTTGGTTGCCTGGTAAGGTTGTGGTTCATGTAGTGGCAGTTGAAATAAAAATACCTGGTGTATGTGTACTGAGAACTGTACTGAAGTACTGTAGTGGCCCAAACATGTTATCATGCTTCAGTTATGCTACATTTTTTTCTGGCTCGTGATTATTTCTTTTTGAGCCAGGATATGCTCTCTGACTTCAGTGGAAGTTGGATGTATGTTAGAGGTAGAGTTTTGTCATGCGTAAGCCATGTTTCTCTTTACTGTAAGAAAACGTGCTTGTTGCAACATGGAAAGTAGCAGAACTTGCTTAAAAACATGCTGGCCTGTGCAAGTTAAAGGGCACTCTTGTAATGCACCATATTTAGATAAATTCAGAGAGAAGGTGCCCTTAACCTTTAGTCTTTGTCCGTTCATGCTACATGGTATGTTGTATGTGCAGTATGGTCAAGAAACACCATGTATATTTGGGGCTACTCCATGTTAGTCGCTAGACAAACATCTACATAGCAATAGGCGTGCTCCAAAAAGCAAGCCTACGATTCAAACAAAGATCTTTTTTTGTGCATCTTACAGCACTTTTTGTGTATAATAATGGCATTTTCTTTCCATTCCCCTTTCTCCTTTGCTTGATCCCACAGGGAGGTCATAATTCTGTGATTTTCACCAAACTCTGTTGCAATGCAAGTGAGTGTGATGTGATAAATTCAGCATTATGACGTCACTTCGTGATCATCAACAGAAGATGGGGTATGTGGGAGCAAATCCTTGTGTAAATACCGATCACTATGATAAATGATAGTCGTGGTAAAAAGCCAAACAAGTGTGAAAGCCTCTTCTTGAATGATAATATATTGGCAGTAAAGGCTTTCTGTTTCTGTGCCGTCAAATGTTCCTAGCGCTCATTACTGCTGCAGAAGCTGCCTGGACACTTCATGTATAAGTGTAATATACACTGTTGTGTTTGCTCACTGGTATATTACTTTTATACATGGAATTTGATATTTATCTTTGGAGCTTTAGTGTTAATATAGAAAATATAAATATATTTAAGACTCTTCGGCTATTTAGAATTGGGAATTGAGTGTATAATTGTGTAAGTTCTAGGATATTAGTATGCCTCGGGCATAAGCGCTAAAGAAGTATTGATACTAATGCTTACCCTACGTATCCTTGGCTGTCCTTTAAATGCTATGCAGATACGGTTCAGAATTTAAAAATGTTTTAACACTATTTCAGATAAATGTAAGGATTTGTTTCTGTTGCGTTGGTTAGTTTCTGAATTTACTATAACTAAAATACTTAAGGTACTTTTCAGTGTGGAAGATTAAAAGAAAAAATATTATTGTATATATTTGAAGTTTTGCCGTTTTCCAGTGTTGTTACTCCTGAGTCATTCATGGAGGAACAGGAGAAGTTTGAAACCAGAGAAAATGTTTTTTTGTAAAGTGATGGAGTTTTTCAGCTAGACATGGGCGAGTAAAATTGATAATTGCCACATTTTTAGCCTAATTAACTGTCAGGTTGATGGTGTTCCATCAACCACCTATTCCAATCCACCAGTCGATATAGAGATCAACCTATGCAGTATAGCAGGGGATGGTGCAATAAAAATATTGCCTGGTGATTGCTTAACAAAGGTCTAACAGAGTTATGGGGGTGGAATTCTGGTCGGGGTCTCACGATGAATGGGTTCAACAGCCGATCCATTTTACAGGCAGGAAACAGGTGGAGAAACTGCTTAAGGCTTCACAACAGAATCGGCCCAAGAGTTCATTAATTCCTTGTTCCTACTTCGGCATTTGGTCAGCGAGAATATTTAGTAGTTTGTGCAGCATTTAGCCAATGTGTTGTGATGGGCAGCAGCAGCAGCAAATTGTCAATTCTAACGAAACGTAAAGGAAAGTCCCTGATCAGCAAGTTGGGATGGTGTCTTTGTCCAAAAGATAAGAAGTGAGTGTTCAGAGTAGCAGTGGTTTTGAGGGTTTGGGTTGTTTGTTTGTTTGGGTTTTTTTGTTTTGTTTTGTTTTTAAATGGAAAGGCAGTAAGTACTACAGATGATATTTGAAGCTTTATTTGCAATAAACATCTTAAATCCTGAGGTTACCTTACCCTGTTGATCTTAAATGTCTGCAAGTCATTACGTTTGTTTGTTCACAAATTTGTGTTTGTGCTGCCAATGATTTTATTAAGTTTTAGGGGAGGTTGTCTTCTTTTTTCTTGTTAATACCTTTATGGTCCTAAACGTTCAATACTGTAAATGCTTACACATGTAAAATGCTAGAATAATAGCAGTGTGATGTTGGGTTTTCTGTTTAGCCATAGGTGTTCGCAGGACTGGGATGTTGGTGTACTTCCGTCACAAAATACCCTTATTCCCATTGTTGTCTGAATTACTGTGTATTGAATTCAGTAAAAAAATCCCTTTAGCTGAGGGTTATCAACTTAAAGTGGTACTTAAGAAGCTCAAAAGGATTAAAATGTCAGGGCTAACTTTAATACTAGAAGGAAAAAGTTACTAATATAGGTTTCCTCCTGTGTTCTACAGTCTGTCCAGTGAAGATGCTGTGTGAGGCTGCTTTGAGATGCTAACAGGTATCTTGAACTTTTGGTTTTCCAGTGCAGCATCTCTAAGTAATATTTCTGTAGGAAGAGACTAAAATCTTGATTTTTTTAAAGCATTTATTCACCTCCCCCCACACCCAGCACAAAACCACAGCTGGTTTTATATCCATAACTTCAAAGGCTTTCCGAAGTAGAAATAAGTTTAGTTTGTCTTGTGTCCTTAAAAAAAAAATTATATCATTATCATCTCTTCACAATTAAGTATGCTCTCATTATTGACATGCCCTCATCTCCACTGTCATTTTTATCACGTCTAGCGGTAGAGCTCCAAATCAGTGTAAAATTGTGTAAAATTGGAGTTTGACGTACTTTAACCATCTAGCGTACCCAAATGGATTTATCTAAACACACTGAGGAAAAACTGTGCTCCCGGAAGAGCAGTGGGAAAGAAATGAATCTGAAATACTTTTGTACTTTAATTAAAATATCCTTGTGGACAGATCAAAAACTTCTCAAATTGCCATGTGTAGCTTTTTTTAAAAGTTTTTTTTAAACAGGAAAGTGTCTGCTCTAAAGGGAAAACAAATGAGATTGGCTTTAGTAGCTAAAACAAATAGTCAGGAGGATGTTTGTGGCATTTGTACAATGTGGCTGCTTGTGATTCTGGAAGCCCTTTCTAAAAATGGAGCTATCATATATACTTGGAGTCACAGCCAGCTTCTCCCATCTTGCAAAGAACATTTTTTTTTTCTAAATCTATAACTGGATCCCAAATCTATTATTTAAATGTGTTTTTAAAAAAGAAAAATGCTTGAGATCTCCTGCCAAATTAATTTCAGATGTTCCTGAATATTTAATGGCATTGGTCTTTGTTGTTAACTTTTAATCGATCCATTTGCAGAGCTATATGACAAACCCAGGAACCAGCAGTGGTAATCTGTGACCTGAAAACTGATCACATAAATGCGATGAAATTTATCTGGCATTGTGGACCTCCTTTTAATATTCTGATGTAAAGAGCTCAAGGAATTCATCCCTTAACTAAATGTTCAGCATCCTTTCCATCTCCGCACTCTGTGTCTGTGTGACCCCCTAATGCAGTGACGCCCTCCAGCCAGATTTCCTTCACCATTTGTCAATGTCACGACTTGGTGGCTGGCTGGCTGGGGTCTGCACAGAGTGCCCCAGGTTATGCTTTTCCCCTCTCTGATAGCCTCAGCCTTTCCTTTCCAAGAGAGCTAGGCTCTCCAGAGTCTGAATTCTGCAGGACGGCACATATTGCTACCAATACGGCTGTTGGTTCTAAGGCTGGAATTTCAGAGCTGTTTGACAGGAGTGTTGAGTGAATGTTAAATTGCTAGCGGCAAATTTCTACCCAGAAATAAACCTCAGATGATCAAAATGCATTTGGATTTCTAATACCATTAAACAGCTTCATGACAATCAAAACACACTGGTCTGTCTAAAACCTCTTCTGCTCTCTAGAAACTTAAGTGAAAACTGTAGGCATTAAATCTGCATTTTCAGTAGCTATTCTTCTTAACTGTATCTTTAATCCAGATCTTATTACTGCTACTGCAGTTACTCACCTAGTCAAGTAACAGCCCTGAGAAATCTGGAGGTTAGCAGTGCTCTAACAAGTTTTTGAAGTGCAGAGAATGATTTGCACAATGCAGTACTAAAGACGATGTAATAGCGATCATCCTACTTAATAGCCTATTTAAATCCTTGACAACTTACAATAGTAGATCACTTTCTTTTGAATCTGAAGTTTAACTTTAACTTCTCCTGCATTGTAATTTTATAGGGAGAAGAAGTGGGTGACAGTTGGCGACACATCCCTAAGGATTTACAAATGGGTACCAGTAACAGAGCCTAAAGTCGATGATGTAAGTATCCTGCAGATATCTTGCTTTTTTCAAGATGTAGACACTCACGTTTAGGGCAAGTCGAAAGACATGTGCTCTCCATTTTCTGAGCCTTTGAGCTAAGACTGGTGTTGGTCTTGCAAGCATTTGAATAGCAGAGCTCTAGGGAAATGCTGATCTCTTCAGAAAGTGACGTTGGATGGTTCAGTGGGTGGCAGCTTTCCCGGAGTCAGCTTGGATCAATTCTCAGATAACTGTTAAACATTCAGCTTGAAACTGATTTTTGAAACCTTTTTCTAACATAATCCTTGGGAGGCAGGGAGGTAAAGCCAAGACATCGATTACTTTTTCCCTCTTTCTGCCTGAAGCTTTGAAGGAAAGTAACTGGTTTGGAACTGTGTGGAGAAGGTGTTCTATCTGTGCATCACTGCTCTTTTGCTCAAAAATAGGTGCGAAACACTCAAGTAAGGGTAGGAACCGTGGAGCTTGAATTGCTTGTATTAAGATATCCAGCCCAAGCAATACAGCAGACATGCTTCTATTGTAATGTATATTTTCTCTTGATGAATGTTTCATGCATGCATCATGTTTGTGTTCTTAGTGTGCACTGTTCGTGTGCCATGATACAATCATGTGGCATAAAAATAAGCATAAAAATCAAAGTTGATAGGGCTTACAAATTGTTTTTCAAAATGAACATTGCTCTCATTTTATAAATTGGAATATTGTTATAGAGAGAAAACTAATCCATGGTACCACAGTAAAGTGATTATACGATAGGATATATACCCAAAGTTTGGTACTCCTTCCTTGGGCTGTCATGTGCTTTTACTTTATTTGAAATATGAGTTAAGACCTATCTGGAAGAAAACTACTGTGTTAGTAAATGTGTAAAATGATGGGTTTTTTCAGACAAGACAGTGTCATGATCTTGTCTTACTCGAAGTCCAAATTCAAGACCTATGTTTGATTAGCATTGTTTTATCTGAGTTTGTGTCTTTCTGTACTTTTGGTTGTACTACAGATTTCTGTCACTGTCAGAGTTGTGGTAAGCCTCTTGTACTCTCCCAATGCTTGAGCAGCATCGCTGTGAAGTACACATTCTTGTGAACTGGGAAACTTTTCCTGGTTTCTTTACAGAAACTTGTTCATTCTTTGCAGTTGTCAAATGTTTAGTGCTTATTTTATTATTTATAATATGTTTGGGGGGGAAAGCTGTGCTGTCTGTGTGAGAGATATTTAAGTTATTTAGGCTCGGGTTTGCCCGCAGTTAAGGTATGCCCGCATGATGGGTACCATGGAACTTTGAAATAGAATTTCTAGTGAGTTTCTGGATGAATTTTCAAGGTGACTGGTACTTGAAGTCCGATTCTCTGTTAAGAAGAATGGGTTTATATAGCGGCCTCTATTTGCAGATTTTAGTTGTATTTTTTGAGCCATCATATCTAGGTTTAAGCTCCAGATTTGCTGAAACTGGGACACTTGTTCAAGATCTGTTACTTTAGTGTCCTGCAGTCACATTCTGTGCATTGCAGGTAGAGGCCATTGTGCAGCTGCAGTTTTTGCAGGCTTAATGTCAGAAGGTTTCTGTCTTTTTGCTGTAGAAGTTCTCGCAATTAAAACAAGTGCATATATTTTAAAAATAAATATCAGGTAGGGGTCATATTGGGTATTTAACTTTGTTGTGGACATCCTTTTATGTCTGATTTCATCCACCTGTGAAGGAGCAGACAGTGTACTTGCTTTTACTGGAATAGGAGAATGGGATCTTTTTTACTGCTTCATGTTTCAGGTGGAAGTTGTCTTTGATTTTAATGAACGCAGAGTAGATTACTTCCCCCCCTCACATGTTGTGCTTAAGACACTTTGACATTTCTTTGAACTAGAATTAGCTAGGCTCTTTCCTCCTACTAGTTTTGGAAGGCTGTTGTAGAACCTCACCACTTTGATGGCTAAACCTTTTAGAAAAAAACCAAACTTTTCAGCTTAAATTGCTCACAGTCATTTTTCAGTGTTTCTCTGGTGGCAAAAGTGTCCTTTTTACCTTTAAAAAAACCAACAAACCAACCAAAAAAACCCCAAACAACTGTGAGAGGTTATATCTCCTCTGAACTTTCATTTTGCAAGGGTAAAGAAGTCCACGTGGTTTCACCTCTGCTTCATGTATTAGGGAAATAAAGTCTGGGTTCTCTGAAGTAAAAATACAGTTTTAAAAAAGCATAATAGTCAATTTAAGATAGAGGGAAAAGTAATTCCAGGTGCCACTTGTTGAATTTCTTTGGCAGTCTTATATTTGATTGTGGTTTTAGTTCCTTCCCTTGATGGAGGACACTATCTTATCCGAATGGATGGGCTGCTTAGTGTTCTTCCTAGAGTCGGGCTTTTAATTGTCTTCTCAGCAGGCATGCAGGATCCTCCAAAAGCAGTGCAGCTGGCTCTTTCTCCTATGAGACTGATTACGTCACCTCTTAATTGAAAATGCTGCATCCCTTAGCAGACGCAGATTTTCCACGTGATGGATGCCGCTGTCTCTTCCTTTGTTTTAATGCTTGCAGTCCGTACTGTTGTTTGGTCACGAGCATGTTGTGACCTATTGTTCATGTAGGACTGTCTTGCTTATGCTCCTTGTTTTAGGCCAATCTGATTTTTCTTAATCCATTTTTTAGTTTTAATGAAGAAACAGCATTAGTTGTAGAGAAGGAGGAGGTCTCTGCTGTGTTGGTCATTGAGAAAGAGGTAAAAAGCTGTCTCTTTAGTGTTAAAATTCTAGATCTGTTATCATTCCTGCTGTGCATGCATGCCTGTTGTCTAGCTGTATTCTACAAGCTTTCTGATATGAAAGGGAGAATGTACTGAGTTTTGTAGTGGTGTGCTGATAGGCATAAACCATACAGCGAGCAGAGTTACGAGCTCAGAAATAGAGTAGTTCTGTGAATCTTAGCCCTGCCTCTGATCAGCAATGTTCTTCCCTTTTGCTGGTGTAGCAGAGATTCTTTTGACCTTGCTTTTGTAGCTGTTTGGACTGAGTACAAAGTTAGCAGCCAGTGCCTCCCAAGTTCTCTGACGCAGTTTCAACAGGCCATTTAATCATCGTGCCTCAGATTCCCTGTTTATAGAATGAGGGTTATTATTGAGAGCTTTTGTACTTTTTACAAAAATTGTGCAGTTGTTTGAAGATGAGAAATGTGTTGAAGGGCCAACCGTTACTAGAATTTCTGGATAAAAACCTATATATCGTAGTGTTCATGAAGAGTACAATTAGAAAAACAGCCTTGCAGTTATTGTGACTAATGCATCGATAATGTCAGTGATTATTACCTTGGGTTTATTTCTTACTTGAAATTGAGTGAGATGCTTACAGAAGTAATGAGCGGGAAGGGTTTTATATTGCAACATGGATTTCCCGGCATGGTGATAGTCTCATTTGTTTGTGGTACTTTTTGTT
>Ga0181612_108148_pt1 | contig 11076 bp, 14 predicted proteins | sample HoacroProtozoa21_FD_119630 | JGI IMG/M metagenome (GOLD analysis project Ga0181612, IMG submission 119630) | Hoatzin crop microbial communities from Cojedes, Venezuel. Combined Assembly of Gp0051906, Gp0051904, Gp0051908 | reverse complement strand
TGCGCCAACGAGACGCTGTGCGGGAGCCACGGCTTCTGTGAGAACTCAGACGGCTCCTTCCGCTGCCTCTGTGACCGTGGCTACGAGAGCTCACCCTCCGGGCACTACTGCGTTGGTGAGTCTCCTGCGATCTCTCTGCCAGTCAGTGAGGGACAGCCATCGGTGGATGCCAGGCTGGCATCCCTGCTGTGTGATGGCTCCTGGGGCACGGGCAGGGGCTGCATCCACATGGAGAACCCCAGACATGGACAGGACAGCTCATGGAGGCAAAAACCTTCCACTTAGCACAGCAGATCCTTGGGGCTGCAAAGGAGTAGGGCTCTGTGAAAAAGCAAGCGGCTCCCAGTGGATGTGAAGCCCTTCTCTGTGCAGGTGGAAAGGAGGTGCTTGGGGGCTGGAGGCACTGAAGGTGCTAGAGAGGTACTATAATGGGTGCCTGGAGAGAACAGGCAGGATGTAATACAATAAAAAGTGTTTTCACCATGAAGACATGAAGACAGGCAGGCAATGGAACAGATGCCCAAGATGGCTGTGCAGTTGCTATCCTTGGAGGTTTTAAAGACCCAACAAGACAAAGCCCTGAACAGCCTGATGGGATCCCATAAGTGACCCTGCTTTGAGCAGGGAGTTGAACTAGAGACCTCCAGCAGTCCCTTCAGACCTGGATGATCCTGTGATCCAATGGCTCACTGCAAGCTGGAGTTCAGGCTCCTTGAATCCATTGAGAGCAGGGCAGGAAGCTCTTGCCAGATTTGTGTTGAGCCACGGTGTGAGCAGAGCTCTCTGCTCATCTCTAGCAGCTTCCATCTCCCTGCTGAAGGGTGACCCCATACTGTAGGTCATGCAGCACAGGCTGCCCGTGCAGAGGCAGGGCTCCAGCTGCCACCTCTGCCGCTTGCTTTGCAGATGTGAATGAGTGCGAGCTGATGGTCGCCGTGTGCGGGACTGCGCTCTGCGAGAACGTGGAGGGATCCTTCCTCTGCCTCTGCCCCAGCGACCACGAGGAGTACGACACAGAGGCAGGGCAGTGCCAGCCCCGAGCAGCCATGGGTGAGTAGGCAGCTAGGACAGAAGCATGGGTGGCAGCTAGAGCAGGAGCATGGTAGCCCTGGCTGGGGTGAGGTAAAGCTGGGGGGCTACCAGGGCTGTACAAGCCCACGCAGGCATGGGCAAGCTTTTGCCTGGGGAGAGCTGAGGAGCCTGAAAGTGGGGACGTGGGAAGGCTACGCTGCCAGTGATGGGTGTGCTCTGGGACCTCCTAGGTGTGGGATGCTGCGTTGGGGTGCCGAGGACCCCATCCTGTCCCTGCTCTGCTGTCTTCTAGAGGGCCCTGAGACACATGCAGACCACCTCTCTGACAGCGCAGAGCGCAAGCAGTGCTACTACCACATCAGCGATGTTCGCCTGTGTGACAGTGTCCTGGCCAAGAACATCACCAAGGAGGAGTGCTGCTGTACTGTGGGGGCAGCCTGGGGTGACAACTGTGAGACTTACCCTTGCCCCATCCCAGGCACAGGTAGGACTGTGGCCCCACCACACCAGGCAAAGCCAGCGCTCTGCTCACCAGCTCCATCTTGGTTGCACTAACGAGCTACTTCTTTTCTTCCCATCTCCCCGCGGCATCTGCCTCCTGGCCAGTGGAGTACCAAGAGATCTGCCCTCTTGGGAAGGGTTACGTTCCCCGGGAAGACCTGCTCTCAGGAAAAGTCTCTTTCACAGGTACTAGCACCACTTTCTCTCATGTCTTCCACGGGGAGGAGGGAAGGCACTGTGCAAAGCCCTCCATAGAGATGCATCCACAGCAATATCTCCCTGGGGCTGTGGTGGGGAATGCTAACATCCTGCTGCTGCTTTCCCCCATCCAGAGAAATCTCAGATTGTCAGTATCACTGAGCTGGAAGTGTCCCTTCCCTCAGTCCTGCCTCACTGTTGGCAGTGATGCCTTCTTGGTACAAATGTCCCATAACCATTTTGAACCAGGGGTGGGTCCAATAAGACACAACCCTTCCAGTTACTGATCAGAGTTCCCAGGGGCTGGCTGGCTCAATCCTTGGCACTTCACCTCCAGTGGGTTGTATTCTCAACCTTCCAGAAACACACATGAATTTCCTCTTTGTATCTTGTTCCTCATCATCCCTCCTCCTGCTGTGCCTGTGGGTGCTTCCTCCTCTGCTCCCAGGCATGGGGCTGATCGGAGAGGCGGGGAACTCACTCAGGGACCTGTCAGTGATCCAGGCCAAGGTGCCATGCCGGCATTTTGCGGGTACAGCACCCAGCCCGCCTTGCTTCCATGGCTCTGCTCCCTGAGACGCTCTCTCCCTCTCTCCATCCCTCTCTCAGACATGGACGAGTGTGAGATATTTGGCTCTGAGTTCTGCCGCAACGGACAGTGTTTGAACACGGTGCCAGGCTACAAGTGCTTCTGCCGTACAGGCTATTACTATGACTCCAGCAGGCTTGAGTGCGTTGGTAAGATGACCTCAAAGAGTAGCGGGCACCCCGCCGCACAGGGAGGGACAGCTGTGCTGCTGCACCCAGAGTTGTCCTTGCTGCCTGTGCTGCAGGGCTGGGTCTGGGTGACAGGCTTCCTGAGACCCTCCTGGGGAACGAGAGAGGAGGTGGCAGGAGCCCCTGAGGTCCCTGTTTGGGGAGGGAAAGGGTTGCATTGCCCGTGTCTGCCAGCCTAAAATGTTACTCTGTCCTTGTGTGTGGGCAGACCAGGATGAGTGTCAAAACGAAGTGTACTGCATCAACGGCGAGTGTCTGAACACAGACGGCTCCTACCACTGCTTCTGCAGTCTCCCTCTCGTGCTGGATGCCACCGGCAACCGGTGTGTGAACCTCTCCGGCAGGGCAGGTGAGCCCGAGACCCTGCCGCAGCATGCCTGCGCCCCGCACATCCCACCCCATGGCTGGGTCTCCTGAGGGGGGGGAGCAGTGGGTGGGTGCCGAGCTGAGGGGTGCCGGTGCCAGCACAGTGTGCAGCCAGAGCAGGGGTGGCAGGAGCTGGAGCCCTGGGTCATCATCCCTCTCAGGACAAGGAGGGTGGCACTCTTCTGGAGGATTTTCATGGCATCCTTTGCTTGTGACACTCACAGATGCCTTGGAGGAGTACGAAATCCACCTGGACGTCTGCTGGCAGACCGTCGCTGACTACATCTGCCAAGACCTGCTGCACGGCGAGCAGACCACGTACACCGAGTGCTGCTGCCGGCTCGGCGAAGCCTGGGGCCAGAACTGCGCACTCTGCCCACACAGGTCCTCTGGTGAGTGGGGTGGCATGGGCAAGCATCCCCTGGCAGAATCGGGATGGGCTGAGCCGCTGCCGGCTGTGCCATGCAGCGTCAGCCACGTATGGCTGCAGCGAGGGCTCCGCTTGCCGTCCGCGTTGCCGAAGCCAGCCCAAGGAGCGGGTGAACCCCCTGCCTCTCCGGGGCTGAGGTGCACCAGTGGGTAGGACGTACCTGAAACTGGTTTGCAGCGAGTGCAAGGTGTCTGAAGGGAGAGTTGCTCTGTGCATCCCACTGCTCCTGTTTAGCTTGGGAGAGGTGAGGCAGTGGCAGCGCAGGATGGGAGCACACTGGGAATTGGGGTTCTCATGGCTCAAGGACTTGCTGGCCCCGGACAGGAGCTGGTCTTCTCAAAGACAACGTCTTGTCAGCAAACTATAGCGTGGCAGCTTTGGAGGCCATTGACCGCAGGCCTGGGTCTGCTGGCCCAGTGTGGACGCACCCGCTCCAGCCGTAGTGACCTAGCTGTCTTGAGCCAGGCTGCACTGACCTGTCCTTTTCTCTCCTCACTGGCAGCTGATTTTGCTTTCCTCTGTAATGGGGCCAGTGAAGACAGCGAGAGAGGGGCTGAGCTCCGAGAAAGACCTAGGTATGAGTACGGACCGGGCTTGGAAGACCCCCACTATGGCCTTCCCAGCCCAGATATGGGCCCCTACTACAACTACCTGGAATCTGAGTATGGGAACCCTGATGCTGGTTTCCCTCGGAGGGAACCCAACAGCGAGTTTCGTGGCGGCCCTCTCCACCTCAGCCCAAGGCGATCCCCACCCCACTACCTGCCTAGCCAAACTGGTGAGTACTGGGAGACACAGAGTGGTGCCTTCCACCCAGCCTGTGTCCATGGGGACTGCCTGGCAGCTCCCACTCTGGCCAGGATGCTCCTGGCTGCTCTGAGTCGGTCCTGGCCCCACCAGCACCATCTTGCCATGTGCCCTATGTCCACTTCGTGGCTGAACGGAGGGTCACCCTGCTCTGACACCGCCTTGCCACCTTCCAGGCCTCTACGAGGGCTTCGAGGGGCTGCAGGCTGAGGAGTGCGGGATCCTCAACGGCTGCGAGAACGGGCGCTGCGTGCGCGTCCGGGAAGGCTACACCTGCGACTGCTTCGACGGCTTCCAGCTGGACATGACCCGCATGGCCTGCGTGGGTGAGTGCGGCTGGGCTGGCCCGGGGGCTGCGGGCGCAGCGGCTGGGGCTGGGGCTGTGTGGGCAGCCTGGCCCGGCGTCCCTTGGCAGCTGGCGTTCTCCGCTGCTGGCTGGGACTGCTGCCGGGGGAGTCCCCACTCTCCCTGGTGCTCCCATCCCACAGAGCTGGGAGGGTTGTCCTGGAGGTTCAGCCGGCCGCTTTCTGTGGGCAGCTAGATCAGGGCACTTCAGGGCATCGCCGGGAGCAGCCAGTCACTCCCTTCCTCGCATAATGCTTTGGTATGTCATCGGCCACTGTTACTCTGTCCCTGCTTGCTTTCCTCTACACTCACCACTGCCATATGAAGTTCCTCACTTTCCACCCTGCCTTTCAAGACACAGTGTCTAAACCTTCTCTCTGCACATCTTCTACATCCCTACGCCGTGTCTCCATCCTTCTCACAGTGCAGGTCCCCAAGCCAGCTGAGGGCCCAGGCTCTCAACGGAGCACATGAAGACCCTCTTTTTCCTCAGGCACGGCACTTACTCCAGCTCCCAGTGTCCTTATTGCACAACAGAGTCATGCAGCTTCTTCATACAGAAATCACGGCCTCTGCCTCCCCAAATGCTGGTGGGCAGAACAGCTGTCTGACCTGTTACTCCTTCTTCTGCGTTTGTGCACTCTCTTTCCCTCTTTCCTTAGCCGCACTGCTTTGCACTTGCCTTCAATGAATTTTGTCTGGTTGGTTTTGGACGGCTTCTCTGCTTGAGCAGAAGGAGTCTGAACCCTGCAAAGTGTTTGCAGCCTGGCATCACGCACAGACATTGTGCAGGCATGAGGATTCTTCCTTCGTCCACCTTAATGACAACATTGGATGGAGTAGGGATCCGGACAGACCCCTGCAGGCTATGCTTTAAGTAGCTTTTATTGTAACAACAGCCAAGTATTGCTAATTATCTTTGGAGTGCAGCTGTGCAGCCCATTGTGCAATTGGTTTCACCTAGACCACATTTTCTCCGTCTGCTTGAGTGTGTCATGTGAGAGCGTGTTGAAATCCTGCACATGGCCAAGGCACAGCGTATCCACCGCTTCTCCCTTATCTGACTGACCAGTTATCGGAGCAGCAAAGGGAACCAGATTGCCTTAATGTAATCAGGCCTTAACAGATCTGCACCGGCTATTTAATGACCCTGATATCCTTTAGAGGGTTTTGACCTCATCACTCATAAACCTGGTCTGTTTAAGGGAATGGGGGTGCGTAGTCTGCAGTTCTGGATTCTCCCTTCTCTGTTTTGAAGATAGTCAGAGGATTTACCCTTCCTCGGGTCTCTGAGACCACCTTTATCTTCCATTTTGGAGGGAACTGCAAATTTTTCAGAGATTGCAGGAACATTAGGTATGTGAAGATGAGTTGCAGCAGGCCTTTAGCAATACGGATGTAACTGTTTTATCTATCTGATCGTCGAACCTCTCCATCACACTATCGCCTTTCCCTCCCTGTGCTCCTGCACCCTCCTTTAAACACTTCAAACATGATCCGTGCCCTGTCTGGTCACCACGAGCATTTTTATGATTGTTGGAACAAAGCCCGCATTTGCTGTTCCAGCCAGCTCGGCGTTGGCTGCCTTTTGTTTCTTCTGCCGATAAGGACTAGACCGACATTCCCCATTGTTTCCTGCTAACATATTTATGGAGACTTTGCTTGTTGCCTTTCGTGTCCTGGACTAACTAGCACTCATTTTACACTGGAGCCTGTCTCGTTTGGTTTTTTTTCCCCTTCAGTTCTACGCGGTGCTTAGTCATCCACATGTTTTTCCCTTGCTGACTTCAGGCCTGGCTTCACTCCTGCGGCTGCTGCAGCGCTTCCCCTTGGGGATGGCGGGACAGGCTGACGGCCCCCAGCCCTGTCTGAGCAGGCAGGCTCGGTAGCTTGGTGCACACTGGTGCATGCTGCTAGCACACTGCTAGCTTACTGCTTCTGGCTTGCAGGTGCCTCCAGACTAACGTAGTCTTGGTTTGCGCTTCTTCCTGGTTTGGTGGTCCACAGCCAGCCCAGCCTGCCTGCTCTTCCCCCTTGCACCTTTGCCTGGAGCCCCCAGCAAGGCAGCCTCCCCCAGCTTCCCAGCTGCGGAGCGCCTTGGGGGACTGCTCTGCCTTGACGGGCTGTCCCTGTGGGCTTCTGAGCAAGCCCATCCCATCCATGGAGATGTTCTGGTCCTGAGGGTTAGCCCAAGTCCACAGTGCCCATTCAGCCATTGCTTTGGCTGCATTATGAAGACTGCCTTGTTCCTCAAGCTCTCACGTTTCTCCTCTCCTCCTCCTTCCTCCTATGACTGCTGTGCTTCCTCCCACTGCATCTGGAGGTTTTACTTCCAGCCTCCCTCCCTAGGGTTGCGCTTCCCTTTCTTTGCCAGACAGCCCCCTCCACCTGTGCTGGGCATAAACCGAGGTCCCAGGGGTCCAGAGCTCTTCAGTCCTCCCAGGGTTCACTGGTCACTGCCGGGGCCTTTGCCCTCCCTTGGGTGGCCAACTGAACCCATCAGCTTCTCCCCCCACTCCCACTCCCTGGTGATCTGCAGGGGGTGAGGCTGGAGTTGGTGGTCAGAGGGCTCAGACCTGCCTTGGCGGGTGCAGATTTAGGTTCTGGAGGTCCTGTGGGTGCAAACAAGGGCTCTGGGGTGCAGAGGGATGCTCTGCCCAGCTGGTGGCCTCACCACGAGTTGGGGTAGCTCGGGCAGGGTGTCCAGGGAAGGGCATTTAGCAGAGCAGACCTGTCGCAGCGGGGCAGCTGCTGTAGGGCTTGCGCGCATGCTCTAGCCCAGCGGCGAGCCAGCCGGGTGAGCCCTTTGGCACAGTTTGCAGGTTAATAAAACAAGCCCTTGTTTGTGCAGCGTGAGGTCCCTCTGTGTTCTGGTCCTGGAGGTGATAATCAGTCTGTCAGGGCCACCATCATCTGCCTCCTTGGCCTTGTTGGATCAGGAAAGGGTGTTCTCCAAGGCTGGAAGCAGCCTTTCTCCCAGATCTTATGCTAGCACAACTTTTTAGCAGGAAGCCGCTAACCTGGTAGTGTCTCCAGCTGCAGAGCACTGGGAGGACCCTTATCTGGCGTGCATTGCTGGGGGGAGGGCTACCTCCTCTGCTGGATGATGCCAAATGCCGGGGGTGTCACCGTCGGGCACAGAGGGGGCTCTGCGGAAGTGCCAAGGAGTGTGGGAGGCTGGTGGGGTCTCGGTGGGCATCCTGGAGGTGCTAGGGGGTGCATGGGGCAGCTGGGGAGGGGTGGCTGGGGGACTGGCAGGGGCACTGGCAGGGGCACAAGGAGATGGTGCCTGCGGTCCGAGATTGCTCGCTGTGCCACCAGCTCACACCCGTCCTTCTCCTCCTTGCAGACATCAACGAGTGCGAGGAGGTGGGTGCCCCTGAGCCCCTGTGCCGGGGCGGCACCTGCGAGAACACGGAGGGCTCCTACCGCTGCCACTGCTCGCCGGGCTATGTGGCCCTGGCCCAGCCCCACCACTGTGTGCCCCAGACAGCCCAGAGCCCAGCGGCAGCATAGTTCACGGGGAGCGGGGGTGAGGGTGCTCCCCTCCAACGCGCAACTCTGGCACCTGGGAGCGTGGAGAAAGGCCCCAGGGGCTGCGGGTGCTCCGAGGCTCTCCGCTCCTTCGCCTCCGAAGAGCACAATGTCCCCGCCACCTCTCTCCACAGACCAGGGCTGAGGTCCCAGCCTCTGCACTCCCTCCGCCCTGCCAGCCCTGGCTCCTGCCACAGCGGAGCCCACCCTGGCCCCGCCAGCACCCGTCGCATCGGCCCGTGCCATGGAGGCTCACGGGTTGCCTTCCGCTGCCACGCAGCCCCAGCCTTCCCCCTCTCCCTGCCGAGAAAGGGGGTCCATCTCCCTGCCACTGCTGCACTGACCTAGCGACAAGCCTCACCCATGCCCCGGGTGCCGACCCCGCATCCAGCCCCCAGCCCAGAGCTTTGGAGGGGGAGTCAACCCCAGCTTTCTAGAGCTGCTGGCTAACGTAGGGGCATGGCGGAGAGGCTGGAGGGACCCCAGGGCCAGCTCTCCCTGCGGCCAGCCCAGGCGCATCCCTTCATCCCGCACTTTGCCTTCGTGCCCCGCACTTTGCCTTCGTGCCTCGCGCTGGCTGGACGGGGAGGGGAGGGCAGGTCCAGCTTCCTTTCTGTAAAGTTGTTGGTGTCTTTTTTTTTTTTTTTTTTAACCGAGTCTGCTGGAAACTTCTCTCATGTTGTTAAATAAAACATTTATTTTGGGCCCCTGTGGCTCAAGACACTGGGGCCAGTCAGAACCGTGCTTGTCTTGCCTCTGCCAAGGGGTACCAGAGCCACGCCCTCCCTGTGGGTCCAGCCTGGCAAGGCCACCCCATTCTCCTGTGACAAGTCCTACCCCTCTCACACTGGCACTCAGCCACCTCCTGCTCCTGAGCCAGAGCAGAGACCTGTGCCAGGCTACACACTTGCTTATCTCCCCAGCCCAGTGCCAGCTGCAGGAGCCAACTCCAGACGGCACAGTTGTGGCTGCTCACACCCTGTCTTGTTCTCACAGGAGGGGGCTGCAGTTTAAGCGTGAGAGCCTGCAGGTTTCTGCAGTTGGCAAGAGCCCTTGAGCAGGGGTGGGAGCTGCTTTTCCAGCCCCAGAGACCTCACCAGAAAGGCCTTTACCTATGCTGCAGCAAGCAAGACCATGTTCTACACCACCACCTCCTCAGGAAGCCTTTGCACAATTTCAGGCCAGCACAGGACCAGCTAGACATTGCCAGGTGGACAGCTTGGCAACCAGGAGCAGAGATGCGTGGCTGCTCATGTCAGCCACACTCAGGCCAGCGCACCACCTCCATCCCTGCCTTCAGCTGAGAAGTTAAGACCAGAAGACGCCCAGCCACTCTGCTTTTCCTCCTGCTCCTCTCCACAGAAGACAACATAAGCAGATTTTATCTGGCCTTTATTAAAAGGAAAGTTATAAAAAGAGGTTCAGGAGCTCCCAGCAGCTCCGAGTTAGTAGTAGTACAAACCATTGGTTAGAGAAAGAATCATCCCTGCAGAGATATCCAACACCATCTGGCTCTGCATCCACAAAAAGGAAGTTTTCCCAGCTGCAGTCCTGCCAGCTCAAGCAGAGGACCAGGACAGAGCAGGCCGCCAGCCCAGGGAAAGTCTCCTCTCCTTCAGCTGCATGGATGGCAAATGCAGGTCCCAGGGGCATCCCGGTCACGATGGAGCAGCAGAAGCGCAGGAGGTGGATGCAGCTGGCATTTTAGAAAAGGCACTGAAGGGTTACCAGGTAGCAGCTCAGACACTAACCAGGTTCATTCAGAGAAATTCCTTTGCAAGGCCAGACAGCTCCATTCCAAATAGCTAAAGAGCCTCCACAGAGCAGCTGGAGGATGATGCTCAGTCACTGCTGCAGCAGACACTGCTCCCCTCAAGCTGCTGCGAGAACACCCTGAGGGGCTCTAAACTAGGCAAGAGCCCTCTGCCCACGGCTGGCCTCACAGGAACACAGTACTGGCTGCTTGGAGGCTGCACAGCTCTGAAGGAAGCAGTAAGAAATGGTCATTATATAAAAGAATTTGGCCTGTGTCATCTTCTGTTTCTCCCCTTCCCAAGCCCTGCTAATGGCAGGGCTCCTCAGCTGGTGATCTGCACGGGTATCTTCCAGCAGAACAACATCTGGTCCTGGTCATCCACCAGCTCCCACTTCACAACCAGTTTAATCTGAAAGAAAGCACAGGGAAATGAGAATGTTCAGGAAACCTCAAGGCAAGGACACGGGGAGGGGAATTATCACTTGTGTGGAGCAAGGAGGTCCCGGGAGCTCTGCGCAGAGGACAGAGCTGGGGCATTGCCTCCACTGCAGCAGGTGGGCCATGCTCATACGGAGACACCTGGATCATCTTACACGGGTGGAGGGTTCTGCTGCACGACACAGCAGGCCTCCACATGCTGCACTCAGATCCCCACTTTAGGAGTAAGCAGAGTAGAAATGCCCTGCAGCCTCCCAGCTGAACCACACTGTGGGGCCCAGCACCCCCAGTCTGGGAGCTGGGTGCAGCCGGCTCTGCAGGGAGGCACAGTACTGGAGGACACTGGGCAGCTGAAGCCACTTTTCAGCAGCTGGTGGCAGGCTGCTTCCTCTGTGGGGTCTGTCCCAAAGCAGGAACTTGTGTAACAAGAGTCACGCTCGCAGCAGAACTGCCAACAGATGGTCTGAGGAGTCTTCTGACCTCTCCCCGCCACCGCAGGACACGGTGTCCCTCCTCGAAGGCAGGTGGGGCTGCCCCAGGAAGGGCAGTGGCTCCGAGGAGCAGCCCAGCTCCCCGCTTACTTACGCTGGGGTACTCGCTCTTCACGGGGAGTTTGTTCAGGTAGCTGTAGGAACGGCCCTTCTGAATGGGGCACTGGATCCCGGACTTGCACCCGTCAGGCTCGGGAATGGGAAAGGGTATGTCCACGTGCAGCATCTCGCCGTACACCCTCGCTTTGCTGCCCTGGCTCTCGATCTCTGCGGAACGGGAGAAGCGCGAGCGCGGCACCGGAGCAGGGAACACCTTTCCACCCCCCCCCTCCCGGAGGCCGCCAGAAAACACCCACGGGGCGCCCCCCCGCCCCGCGCGCCGCCGCCCCCCTCCGGCCCGC
>Ga0181612_170941_pt1 | contig 11077 bp, 10 predicted proteins | sample HoacroProtozoa21_FD_119630 | JGI IMG/M metagenome (GOLD analysis project Ga0181612, IMG submission 119630) | Hoatzin crop microbial communities from Cojedes, Venezuel. Combined Assembly of Gp0051906, Gp0051904, Gp0051908 | reverse complement strand
TGCATTGGTTATAGCATACTCAGAACTGAGTTTCTGCATAGCGTTGGGTGTAGGACAGGGGGTTTCTGAGGGTAGACAGAGGAAGGAGGGTTGAGGTTGCTTGGCTGAAACTGTGCTGAACCCGAGCAGGAATGGGGTAAAGTGTGTTCATGTGCAGTATGGTTTTGGTTAGTCAAAATGCGTGAGAGATTTTAATTGCTACTTGATGCTGAGGAAATATAGCCTGAACGATTTTTCTGATACATTTTTTTTTTTGTTATTGCTTGGATTTTTTCTTTTTTTTTAACTTAAGTGTTGTGGTAGGTAAAGTCTGAGTTGGTTAATACTTAGATGATGGACTGTGAACTGGACCAGTGGAGGTTCAGACATAAATATTCCCTAATTCTTGCTGTAGAGACAGTAACTGATGATAGCAAGCAGAGAGGGACATGAAATGATAATATCTTAACCCCTGTCTCCCTCAATTATATCTGTTAGAGCTGTAGTCTTATCAGGAACACGATTTAATTTTACTGAAAGATTTCGTGTGATAACTTACAAATATGCATGGAAAGCCTTTACCTTAGAAGTAACAAGGGTGGTTTGTTAGGTCATCATTTTAATATCCCAGGATCATAAAAATGCATTATATCTTTCTTGACTAAAAAGTCAAGTTCTGGTTGTTGTCTGACTTGTTCTTCAAACAAGTCAGAATCTTAACTTGCCTTTGGCAGGTCAGAATCCTTTGAAATCCTGCTGTGGCTTCGAGTTCGTTAGTAGTCACTGTGGAGAGGAGGTTGCTTTCTGAGTCATCAGCAGTATGCTTGCAGGCTCGCTTTGGAGCTTCCCAACCAGAAAGGACTAACCAGCTGAGAAGGATGTCAGTCACCCGTGACCAGACTACAGACAGCAAGTTTTTTTCACTTGTTCCAGGTGGCGTAGGGATGATGTGCTCACTGAGTGAACAAGGCAAGCAGTTGGCAGTCCAAGTGTCAAACATCCTGGGGATGGACGTGTGCGGCATTGACCTGCTGATGAAGGACGACGGTTCATTCTACGTCTGCGAGGCCAATGCAAATGTAGGTTTCATCGCCTTTGACAAGGCTTGTAATCTAGATGTAGCTGGTATCATAGCGGACTATGCCGCTTCTCTCCTTACCCCCGGTCGCTTGACGCGGCGCATGTCCTTGCTCTCTGTGGTGTCCACGGCAAGCGAGACTAGCGAGCCAGAGCTGGGCCCTCCAGCTAGTGCCGCTGTCGACAATATGAGTGCTAGCTCCAGCTCTGTCGACAGCGACCCTGAGACCACGGAGAGAGAGTTGCTCACCAAGCTCCCGGGGGCTCTATTCAACATGAACCAGCTATTAGCCAATGAGATCAAACTTCTTGTGGAGTGATGCCACGTGTAAATAGATGACCAACAGAACTCTCTCTTGTAAATTTTTTTTTTTTAAACCAACTTGCAATGCTGTTTATCAGAGAAGCTCAGAGGAATGACGAGGGAGGGGAGGGGGTGTCAATGAAGAGAGCAAGAGTAAAAGGCACGCATGCTGTGATTGCTGCCCATACTTTTTTGCGGAACATAAAATTGTGTTCACTCTTTGGCATCAGTTTTCTGATGAAGATGCTCGGTTCACAGCCCAAGTGGGAATTTTATGTGGATGCTGCTTTGGTCCCCCGATGTATTGCCATTCATGTGTGTTCACAGGCAAGCATTGAAGCATGATTCACACTTTTCACAGAAAGCTGTCTGGCAGCTCTCTAGAAACTTCTGTGAATTACTGCACCAGTTAAGTCTCTTCTACCTCTGTAAGGCTTGATCCTGTAAATTGCCGAGTGCCTCAGATTCTTGATGTGAATTGAAGGTGTTCAGTACCAGGTATTTCAAAGTTCCTGGACACCTACTGTTCCTACTCCTGTAGATGGGAGTTGTAAGTTCAGGATCTTTTTAAAGTCATCACTTTCTGAACTTGCAGGGTATGGCCTTGCAAATGATGAGGCTGAGAGAAGCGTCAGCTGACTTAACACGAGATATCTGTACAAATCTGTAATTTGTGCCATCTAGGTATTAATTGGCAGCTTTGTGTCTACATTTTTTTATAAAGCTTTTGAAGAAGGATTTTAGTACTTGTGTTTTTCTCATTTCAAATCCTGATTTTGGAAGGTATGTAGGGGAATTGGTCATATTCTGTTTGTGGCACAAGTGGCACGTTTTAACTGTTTTTTGCGTGATTGGAGGAGATAAACAGCACTGTAATGTTTGGTATGCAAAATAATGTTTAATCCAATGTGAAAAAGAATTACACTAGTTTAAAGCAAACGTGCATCGACTTGTATTTGTTAGTGTTTAGTCTTTTTGAGAGAGATCTGCAATGTTAATGTTCCTTTTTCTTTAATACATGCTAGTCCAACACACTCTTCTCTATGCCTGCATCTTTAACGGTGGCCAAAGTAAAAACACTGCAGACTGTTTGTTAAGAAAACACTGAGTTAAAGTGTGTACATTGGTGGGGTGGGGTTTTTTTGGTTTGTTTTTATTTTTTGCTTTTTTTTGGAGGGGAGGCGTGGTAAGGTGTGGAGAAGGGAAAAGTCGATAAAAGTGATTAGACATCTAGAGGTAGTTTAGAATAAAGCTGCAGTTCATACAATACTTATCAGGCTTACTTTTTCCCTACTGAATATAAAAGCTGGTATTGGCAGAAATCCAAAGAGTATAACTGGGGAGAAATACTCAATTCTTAGCTTTGGGAAACATGCAGCAGATTTTAAAAAGAAACATCTAAAACAAAAAAAAAAAAAAAGAAAAAAGGGGGGGGGGAAAAAAAAAAAAAAAAAAAAAAACCACCCACAAAAAAAAAAAAAAAAAAAAAAAAAAAAACCAAAAAAAAAAAAAAAAAAAAAGAAAAAAAAGGGGGGGAAAGAAAAAAAAAAAAAAAAAAAAGCCCAACCAGAAATAAAAAAAAAAAAAAAGATACAACCTAAGTCACAAACAATTAACAGATTGATCCTGGACCCTCATATGTGTGGTGTGAGTGCACACACTTGTGTGTGTTTGTGTGTGCACATTTGCTTCGCTTGATTTCTTTTTGGGTTTTGGCTGTTTAGCTCCTAATTTTTTTCCAGGCTGCCTGATTTTTCCATAGTCCTTCTGGCTGTGCATTTTCTCATTAGCCTTGAGCTGTTTTGGAAAACAGATAGCCAAAACAGATACTGAGTCCATTTTTCAGTCCCTATCTTCTCCCTCCTTTTCCTCCTCCTTCTCCTCCTCCCTTTTCATTCCTTCTCATCCTCTGGGTTCATAAAGCCCTGGAACTATAGATATATATATATATAAATATAAAAAACATAAGCCTCTTTTTTTAAAAACAAAAAGTAAAATGTTTACAATTGAAAAATAATCTTGTGAAAATAGGGTTTGTTTGGAGGGGGGTTGTGTGTGTGCAATGCTGCTGTTTTCTGGATACTTTAATGGAGCATGTTCCATGTACCCTCTGAGGCTCTGCACTGCCCACCTCTGTGGCCCTTCTTCACCCCTCTGCTGCTCTGCTGTTTTATCTTCACTTGGACCTTAAACACAACTCACGGACACTATGCAGAGAGTCTTCAAGAGGCAATAAACAGAACAGTATTAACCTGCTTTATGGAGGTTTGATCATGCTTCTTTGTACAGCTTGGTTTTTTTATTTTAAAAGGAATGTAATAAAATGGCTTTTTTTTTTGTAGAATTAAATATTATTATTAAAATCAAGTGAAAGGTTGACTGTTGGTGTTAAGCAGGAGAGTGGACCAGCTGGTCCAGCAACAAAAGGAACCTCAGCAGTAAAGGTATCTTCAAATCTTTCTTCCTGAGCCTTCAAGCACACAGGTTATACCTGAAGAATATAAACGTCTTTAACTTCCATAAAGAGTTGCAGAACCACAGTACATGAAAGAAACCTAATTTTCTGGTCACTGAGCAGTAAACTGTCTCTTCCAGAGACTCCTCTCCCCTTGCTTGTTTATCTAAGAGGAATTTGGGTGGTGGTGTTTTTGTTGTGGAGGTTTTTTTTTTTTTTCATTTTCTTTTCCCTTTTCACTGGTAGGTGCTTGCACACCTTGAGAGGCTGATAGTCAGTCCTTTCATTTTCAGCTGTGGCACACAGTGGGAATGAGGAATAATAGCCGGGAGGAAACATGTACTAGTTGGTATAGTGAGACCTCTGTATTTCTATCACAAGAAAAGTCTTTTAGAGGAAAGAGCTGGTAACTGAACATTCTGAACTGTTTGTTGAGTCTCTGTAGTATTTTGCAGCTCACAGGAACTTTACACTTCTGTCACCCTTTCGGATTGTCCAGGTTACACCTCACAGTAGTAAAATTTGTGAAGTAAACAAAGATTTTTTTTGAGACAAACAGTGGATTGCAAGATTTACAGTTTGGCTCCCTTGGGATGAGGTGCTCCTCTGTGGTTGATGCTTCTATTGCTAGTTTTGAGAGAAGTCTGTGCATAGTGGTCAGGGAGGGAGACAGCATTTGAAACATCATGTACATTTTTTTTGACATTGGGTATTGATACTGCGTGAAGACCTTGCATGAGGGTTGTTTGGTGCAAATGGGCACACTTGGCTCAGGTGTTTACTCCCTACTTATCCATTGCTCCTGAAATAGTGAAATGCATAGAATGGGCTGGGGGTGCGAGGGGGGTGTCTGGTTTTTACTTAGAGGAAAAAAACACCGAGAAATCTAGCCTGTGGTAACCAGGCAGTGTTTCCCATTGAAGGTGGACTTTACAGAGGTCAGCGTTATACACTGTATTCCTTCGGTTACATATGCTGAAAAACACATGCTAAACTTTCATACAGTTGCACTAACACTATGTCCATATGTGGGTTTGGAAGCGTGTGCTGAGAAAATGGTCAATGTAGTGCTGGATTACAATAGTGCTAATACAGCTGATGGTGGTACAACTATTTTCATATATTTTACTGTTTGAAAGAGCTAGTTAGAAATTCCTGTTTGCAAGAATAAGATGCTTAAACTATATCTGATGCAATTTTGTTCTTTGTAACACTGGAGATTGTCTTCTGTTCAACTTGCCATATTTATGGTTGATGTCTTGCTATGTCAATGTACGGATTGTATCTGAAACATTGTATTTAATGTTTTAAATGTGTTTTTATAAAACCTTTTCTTGGAATGTTACAACACCTCACTTATAACACAATGTCGATGCTTGATGCATATGTGGACTGTTCAATGTTTTTGTTTTAAGCTGATGGTCACTCTTGGAGCACTTTCTCCCACTTTGTGTGCTGTCTTTTATGTGTGATACTTAACTCGGGAAGTAACCTCTGGAACATCTGTGTATGTCAGACACAAAGGAGATGCTTCTTCAGATGTTATACGGGACTTCAAAATCCAACAAATGGAACCAGTGACATTTGCTAAATGCTTTCTCCCCTTTATTGCAAAAATTTGGCAGTTAAATACATAAGGGACCGTAAGGGCTTAGACTTTAAAAGCAAATCGCATGTGCAGTATCTTTCTCATGGCTGACTCTTTTTGAGAAGGTTTATGGGCTTTATGGCTGGTGTGAGACACACGACCCACTCCTGTTCTCTCTGTGGAATAGTAGGTGCTCGGACAGGTAACCTCTGTTGCTACTGTCTTTTTTTTAATTTTTAATTTTTTTCACTGTTCTAGGAATTGCTGTAAACTGAACAATGCAGGATTTATAACCAGATGTTTGCTGCTTTTTTCCTTTGTTTTATTTCTTTAAGTCTTTCTTCACCTTTGAGGGTGACTTTTGGAGTATTCTGACGGTGGATCTTGGCCTGCTGTTGGAAGTCTCCAAGCCTCTCACATTTCCAATTTGAGTTGAAAAGCTTTTGTTTTGTTTATTTGTTTAAACCAATGACACAAGTGAGATGTGCGGATTTTGGGTGGGATTTGTTGTTGCTCTATTTTGTGTGACTTATTCTCCCTTTTTTTACAGAAATCTGTTCTAACAGTTCACAATTTGTTACTGTTCTTTGCAAAACTTTTCAGGAGCCAAAAAAGTCAAACAATCCAGAGAAAACCTTCCCTTCTCCCCTTTCCGATGGCGAGAGTGAGAACTTATGAAAAGTCCTTGAGAATGTTCCTTCCTAAACTTTTCTCCCCAGTAATGCAAGGGGTAAAGCAGTAAATGCAGCAATTTGGTGACATCCAAAACCGACCTGTTGTCAGGTAAATTAACTCTTTTCTGCTCTTACTGTAACCTTCATAAGTTTGCTAACTTGTCTGCCTTCATTTCTTCCCATCAGTTCATCTTGGTGAAACTTTTTGAATGGTTTCTTTAACACTGATATTTACAGCAAATCCTGCTTTTCTTCTGTATTTTCCATCCTTTTACGTGTTGACCTTTAAGAAAACTGTCATTGTCCTTTGCTTTACTCAGCTGAGACAGAAGCGAGTCCCCTCATGTAAGTATGTGAGGGGACTAATGCGTTTATTCCTTACCACTTCTAGGTAGTTTGCCTTCAAGTGTATTATTTTAGCTTAGGTTTTTGAAAGATACGATGCTTTCCATTTGCCAAGTGAACATAAAATATAACTGCATCGATTAGGAGTTGATAGATATGAGAAACTAGAACTAAGAACATTAAATTAAATTATTAAAATTCAATAGAGCAGGATCCTGTAAAGAGGACAGCTAGGAGGATACACGTGCCAAACAAAAAAGCCTGTGGCACTGATTGTTTCTGTTTGTGGTGGATGGGGTGATAGTTTTATTGTTGCCCTTACTGCTATATCTAAGTACTTGTACACTTTTATCCTTCTCTGGTAATTCCCTCCCTTAATCTCAAACCACTTAAAAGTGCTAGGAACTTAGTATTTTTTTACTTCATTTAAGGAGGACAATCTGTGTTTTACTCACAGAGGTAAATATCTGACAGTTGGAATACCTTTCAAAGTGGAAGAGTATGAGCCTTCAGACAGGCTTCCAAGTTTCCTGATGCAGTATTTTATTTCCCGTGACATCTGTAAAGAATTAGCACTTGTTTCAGACTTTATTCTGTATACATTAATAGCTCTTCTAATCATCATAAAGTAGTCTATTTTTCATATTCTCAATTTATATTTTCCTGTAACACAGCAAATCTGTCAGCAATACCATAAATTGCAGCTCCAAATTAAGGTGGGAGGGAATAATTTTAGAGCCAAATTTTGCTCTCAGTTACACTGAGATAAACCTGGAATCACTCTGTGAAAGTCAGTGGAGTGATATGCAATTTCACTGGTATAATTGAATGTGTAATTTGTGTCCTTAATTTTACTTGCAATATAATTTTACAGATCTGTTATACTTATGTTTCCAATGCTTTTTCCTTTCAGACACACCCACTTCTTTCGTCTCAGCACTGGGCAGGCCTATTCCTTTATTTGTGTATATTTTTGTGCATCAGCTGCTATAGGACACGGGTGTAACACTTTCAGGCATGTGGTTGGGTGTCTTGTTCGGGGAGAGATTTGTGGGTTTGTAATAATGTCTAAAAAAAAAGAATTTATTTTCCTCAAATTTGTTGAACAAATTCTTGTTGGCTCACCGTTTTGCATCTCTAACCTCATTATATATATGTTACGTGAAGATTTTCATGAAAGAGATACAGTACTAGTTCTTTGCAGTGTATGCAGATGAGATTTAGTGGGGAGAGTTCAAAATTTGCTGCATTCTGCAGAAGTTAATGTCTTAATATTTAAAGGTGGTTTTACAGATCATGCTCCTTCCTCTTTATGGAGTGGCTTTCAAAGCCTTGTATTGATCTTGGTTGTGCCCAGTGCTTTGCCCAGTGTATGGGGAAGTGTTGTAGAACTTGAATACGCCATGATAGCTTAGACAAAGGATGATTATTATGTGCATGCTGAACAAGAACTTCTTCTATATGCCCTTCTGCTGCAACAGAGTAATAAAACTGGTAGGTGGCAGCAGCAGCAGAAGAAACTCACGTGACTGTGACCTCAGAAACCTCCAGTACTGGGAGAAATGGATTGCAAAATATTAACTCAAGTAAGAGGGACAGAGGAGAGAGGCAGAGTCCCTGAACTGTCCCTTTGAATGGTGAGTCTAATTTACAGAATTCTAACCATTGAAAAACTAGTTGTAGCACATTGATCTATCTGATTCGGTGTTTGGTTACCTGATGTCCTAATTCTGATCTTTGATTCAGCATTCTGGTTTCCCCACTGCCTCTATAAGGCACAGTATACACCTTTAAAAACTAAACTTCACTGAAATTGCCACATCTTAAGAGTATTGGAAAATAAGGCAGAAAGGAATTTGTCTAGTCTGTCCATTTCTCTGCGCCACAGGGAGATAAGTCATAGTTATGCCATTGGTGACATGTTTTAACCTAGTTTAAAAACCAAGGAATAAATGGGGAAGATTCTGCAGTCTTACCTGTGGAATTTTACTGTATGAAGGTAAAAAGCATCCTTACTGCCAGCCAGTGGTCAACTTCATGGGATGAGAGAGGCCATCTGCTTTGTTTGCTGCTTCCTTTTTTGCCCATCTGCTATCTAATGGTACTTTTGGGATGATTCTTTTATGTACTTCTTGTACATATAGGTCTCTTGAGATGTTTCTGAGTATTTTATCATCATGCTGCTTGGTGATAACTGAAATTACACGTGTGTATACATATATTTAAAATTTCACATCAAATGTTGGTTCCTTTGAATCTAAATCCTGGTACCCCTTTGAGTGTGAAGAGCTTCTAGCATTGTCAGCATGCATTCTTTCTGAGCAGGGAGCGTAGTTTGCAAAACATATAATAAGCAACCAGGTTCAGGCTGTAATGACACTATAAGAACTCAGAATTTTCATGTGGTACATGGTGGTTACTTGAGAATTAGGGACAAGAGCAGGGACTCACCTACAACAAATAGATAGGTTTGGCATTAAGTCTAAATCGAAGCCTTAAATCACTAATTCTGTCCGTTAGGGCGCAGTGGTGCACACTTACTGAAATGGAACCAGATGAATTTTTCAAAATTCCTGTATGAAGTTTCCTATATATAAAACACGTCTTTAAGACTTTCCCCTCTGTTTCTAAATCCTGGTCTTTTTTTTATTAGTTTAACTAGTGATATCAGTAAATCAAAACTGGTAAGTACAGAAGGTAAATTGCATCTTAGGTTTGTACCAGTCTTTAGCCCATTACAATATAATGAAAAGGATTTAAGGACTTCTGATTAATTGCAATGCTCAAATGTCTTTACATAGCACTTAATAAAAATTTGTTTATACATAATATTGAGAGTTTTTTTGTAAGATAAGATACTGATACAGGAACAAAGTAAAAAATGCGAAATGTTCTTAGGCATCCAAATGCTGTCAGTCCCAAATTTGGAAATACTACTTTTGTAATCAGAATATATATTGATATGCAGAACACAGCAGTAGCTTTTGTACTTTCATAAATATTTCTAGTTTACTTACAGCTAAGTAGTAGTTGATAAATGCCAAATTCTGTTTCCTGTTGTCATCTGGGGGAGTCACACTAAAATCGGGAACAACACTTACATGTGGAATCTAAGCTGGTTTTGATACTCAGGCAAACAAATAGTCTCCAGTGCATATCAGGTACCGCTTAAGACTGTAGACAACTGGTGTGCTTTTCTCAGTAGCTTCTCACTTTTCATACAACCTTTAAAAGTAGTACGTGGACCACAGGCTGGAAATCCCAGAACTGAGTTGCTGCAAAGTGAAAGATCATCAAATGTGCAAAATGAAAAATGTTTTGGATGAAGATTTGCAAAGAGTTTTGTTAAATATAGCGGTGAGCAAAGTCTACGTGTGACATGAAGCTCATGGAGGAAGTTGTTTAAATCCAGTCAGACTGGAGATGTAAAAGAGAAAAATTGAGTTCTGGTAGTAGAAGCAGAGGAGTCTGAAGAGTATGTCAGTCTCTCAGCAGAGAGGGAGAAGGGGCAGTAAAACAGCTTTTGCTGATCTTGAGCATTCCTAGCTTACTGTTGCAAGGAGGAATCTCACCAGACTTTTCTGTACATAATATATGCCAGGCATGCTAGCCTTTGGGGACTGGATATCAAGGAGAAGAGCTGACAGTCGGTACAGAGCCCTTGATACAGAAACTAGCTGTAGCGCTTGCCTACTAGAATGAATGGTCATGTGGATTAAAAATGTTACTGCACAGAGTTTAGATGACAGTAATACCCGGGAAGAAGGGTGGTCATCTGGCCCTGAACATGGGCTTATTTGCCCGGAGATACCTGTAACTTTTGCTTCTCAGCATAGTAAGGGATGGAGACATAGAAATGTATATAAGCCTTTTGATGAGAAGGGGACCGTTCTGGGTGACTTTAAGTCAACTGTACAGGGAAGATTTTTGGGTATAAAAGAAGCAGGAGTTTAGAGTACTCTTGCACATCCTCCATGTTCTCACAGGTGGCTCTCAATACAAAAGAGTACATTTTTTTCCTACTAGATGTGATACAGCAAAGCATCCTGTTCTCTGCAACTTTGATGTCGTAGAGATTTGAAGAAGGCAGAATATTTTCCATTCTTACCGTAGACCTCCATGGGCAGGCAAGGGGTGGTATGTGTGTGAGAGGAGGAATGGATAGGGTCCTCACGCTGACTGAAAAGCAGATTATGGATTAGGCTGATAGAAGAGTTAGCATTTACATTGTACTTAAGCAAGAGATTTTCAGGGTATGTCTGCATCCCCCTTTTGTTCCACTTAGCAGGAGTACCTGTGTTACTAAAATATACAGAGTCTGCATAGTAATATGTCAGCGTATTAGGCTCTGCCAAGTGCGTGTGGCAGAAGGGCTTATAAAAAATTTATGTGAATTTTTGTGCATCAGCTAAGCCTACTTTTTTATTTGGAGGCAATTTGCTGTAGGTAACTGCATGTAGTACTCTGTCTACAGATTACATATTACAAATGTGTAACGCTGTTTGTTTGTTTGGAAGGAGATGTGTTTGGGGAGTTAAATATGTGATTCTGTTGCCCATTTCTATAGGAAGCAGAATGGTTAAGGGAAAGCAGTTAAAATGCATAGGAACTAGATGACTAGTTATATCCGAAGTCTGGTGTCAGTTGAGTACTCG
>Ga0181612_162921_pt1 | contig 11077 bp, 4 predicted proteins | sample HoacroProtozoa21_FD_119630 | JGI IMG/M metagenome (GOLD analysis project Ga0181612, IMG submission 119630) | Hoatzin crop microbial communities from Cojedes, Venezuel. Combined Assembly of Gp0051906, Gp0051904, Gp0051908 | reverse complement strand
TGGAGATATTCAAGACCCGCCTGGACGGGGTCCTGTGCGGCCTGCTGTAGGTGACCCTGCTTCGGCAGGAGGGTTGGACTAGATGACCCACAGAGGTCCCTTCCAACCCCTACTATTCTGTGATTCTGTGATTCTGTGATTCTGTAATATATGTCATTACTCCAACTAGGTATAGAAATGTAATCTGTTTTCTCGGAGGTGTGCAAATACATGTCTGTAATTCAAAGATGTATGACTAACACATGTGTATGTTTCTTTTTAGGCCTGGTTGAGATCTAAAAAGGCTGGTGCTTGGATTTCATTCATGCATTGCACATCTTCATCTCTTCATTATGGTAATCCTTGTTGTCAGACTGCAATGCTTTAGATATTAATCATATTTTGTATCATCTGCACCATATATTATACTGCCTCATAACTTCCAAAAACTACTCTCCTTATAAAGAAAAGTAATAAAAAATTTTAAGGAATGGTGTAGACACTGATACATGTAGTCAAATGTGCTCACTTCCCCTAAACATACTCCCATGAACAGAGAACACAGAAAACATGTGTGTTCTCCAGGGAATACTACACAACTGTAATACTCATTTACTTTCATTATTTTTCTCAGGTCATCTGTCTTTCCATGAGTTGATGTGGTAGGAATGTATTATGGAGTCATCAGTTTCTTTAAAGAATAGGAGACAGCAATTTTCTGACACCTGTACTGTTTTTGGGACACTCGTGGCTCATTGCTTTGGAAAATCTGAAGACAGCTCTGCCTCAGATGAGCCTTTCTAGACTACACAATGACTACTGCATGCTCTGTGGCTAGAATAAAAAGCTTTGTCAAGACTGGATGGATCTTCAGCACAAATACCCACCTGGCTGAGAAGCTTAACTTCATTTCTGCAAAAGACATTTGATGTTTTGAAAAGGCTTTTGGGGGGATGAAAAGCCAAACCCACTGTTTCCACCAGAGGAGCATATGCATGTTTCTGAAATGTGTTGTGCTTGTCAGGCTCCCTTGCTCTACAACAGCCTGCTGAGGAGCGCTGGAGCCTGGGAGCTGGTGAAGCACCCGGAAGGCTGGCAGTCTACATCTACCTGGGTGTATTGTAGGACCAGGGAACTGTAAGGAACCCAACTATCAGACTCTGTCACATCTTCAGCAGTAGAGGAAACAATAAAATAGCTACAGCTCTGTGTTACTGGGTCACAATCCCAGTGTTACATGCAGAAATCTTTCTATTAAACTTAGTGAAAAGATAATACAATTGATATGCAATTATTTTAGAAATGAAAGTGATGGGTTCTGTACAGTGTGATTGCTGGAGCCACTATTTTCATTACTTGGATAGTTGGTGAACATTTGCAAGTCCCAGAAAGTTTAATGAATTTTCCAAAGACATTCATATTGAAAGTATGTTCCTTTTCAAATGTAAAGTCATTAATCTGCTTTCAAAACACTGCTTTCTTCCTTAGGGATCATTCAGAGTACCACTGGAGACAGAGGAAAGCAAAATTATTAATACTGACTTTAATGATTAGTTCCTCAGTATTATTAACGTTCTCATGTAAATAGCAGAGTGCCACTAGAAGGCATTAAAAAGATCCAAAGAGAACCACAGAATCGTTTGTATAGGACCCAGAAGCGACCTCTGAAGTAGGGCCAGCTTTGAAGCTAGATCCAGTTAGTTGGATCAAGTTATTCAGTCACCTCCAATTACACTGCAACTGCCCTTGAGGATGGGGGTTCTACAGCCCATCATTCCCATTCTACAGGGGGATCCATTTCAGTGCTTGACTATCTTTGATGTGAAAAACTATTTCCCATTAGCTAACTGGAATTTGCAGCTTGTGGTCTTTGTTCCTCATTATTTTGCTGTGCATCTTCAAGGAGAATCTGGCTTCACCTTGTCTATAACCTCCTATGAGATAGATAACCTCCTATGAGATAGATAGAGTCAATGTTAAGATTACTCTCTTAACCTTGCCTTCTCCAAAGAAGCACAAACCCAGCTCTTTCAAACCATGTGTACATGTCATGTACCTCGTGATCGTCACCTCCTAATCCTTGCCCTGGACCCTCCAGTGTTTCAATGTCTTTCTTGTACTGGGGTGCAAACCTGGGCATTTCCAGATGGAGCTCACAAGGGCTGAATAGAGGGAAATAAACAATCATTTTCCTTATCTGCTAGCTACAGTCTTGTTAACATAGATCAGTGTAATTGCTTCAAAGGCAGACAGCTGATTAACGCTAGGACTGCCGGGACCCCCAGGCCATCTTCTGCCAAGCTATTTTTTTATGTTAAGCCCCAGCCTGCACTGCTGCATGAGGTTATTTTATCCCAGATGCAGGAGTTTGTATTTACTTCTTTTTAAATACGTGAGGTTCTTGTCTGCCTAGTTCTCCAGCCTGTCCAGGTCTGTCTGAATCACAGCCCTGGCCTTCCTTCATGCAGGTCTCTCCCCATGATGTAGCACGGACCTCATACTTGCAGAGGGTATATTCCACTCCTGCAGCCACTGAACAGTATTAGCCACTGGGGAACACCATTTGGAACTGGCTTCTGGTTGGACTTTGTATTGCAAAACCCTCTGTGCCTGTCAACTACTCATACACCAGACTAGAGGAAGCATAAATTGTTTGGGGTTATCTGTTCCATATCGCTATTTAATAGAAACTGGTTAAACCATTTTTTCCGAGTTCCTCACTGATTCCTGTTCCTGAAAATATTCTCCACTCCTATCAAGTAAACCTCCAGTTTAACCGACTCTGTCGACACATGCTTTTGAACACTTTTCTTATCTGACTTTCAGGTTTCCTATTTTACTAGCTGAAACAGAACCAAAACCTCGCCACAACTGAAAGTGCAGCTATCTGCTACCATGAGATAGCAGAGGGCACATACACACACAGTAGAAGAGAAGCAAAATCTTCTGGCTGCTTGCAAACTCACTTTGTTTCTTAGAGGCTTTCATTTGCTCTACGATTTAAGCATGGATGACAAACAGCAACAGAAAGTACTATATTATACAGTTTTCTCAAATGCTAAATATATATATGGATTTCATTAGGTTTTCGTTAGTTCAGTGGAAAGCCCATCTGTGGACTCCAATGGACACAAAGTAGTAAAATGGAATCCAAACAGAACATCTGGTAAACTACAGAGAAAGTTCAAACAGAAAGTGACCTGTGATCGACTTCAGAAAAAGAAAATTTCAAAATGGAGAAAAAGCACGCTTTCAATTCATGACTCAATAAAAAATACCCTGTTCATTAGCATGCACTTTGCATAATAGGAATTGTACAATCGAAAAAGAACTTGTTTGCATTCATTGGGAATAAGCTCTCAGTATTTCATTTTAGTAACATACTCCATTACGCAAAATAGGTTGTTTCATTTCACTGAGAAACTCTGCATCCATGTATGTGAGAATTTGATTAGTTCTCACTTTTAAAGCACTACTGACACTAATTGTACTGTTTTACAGACATACTTGTACCTCAATGCCTGTAGATTTTTAAGAAGCACTTTAAGGCAATTCCAACCAAATGTCCTAAGGCCTGATGGTTCTCTGTGATAGAGTGTAAATTGAACCAAGAAACCATTGTCAATGATGACAGGAACTTCTGAACACTGAATTGACAAATGTAGCCTTTAAATAAGCTTTTATTATTCACATCTCTGTTCCATGAAGTGACCCAAGATCATGCAGCTGCCCCAGGCCCCTCACTCCTAAATAAACACCATTGCTCTCAGCATGCAATAACTTACTTAGTAGCCTGCTGACAGCCTGAAACAGGAATTCACAATATTGATTAAGAACGCACTGGCCTCTATCAGTTCTAGTAGTTTAACAGAATTTTCAGTAATTCAGCCTATATAAAAGTTGAAGATAGGTGACAATGGCGAAGCACTTGAATCATGGATTTTTCTCTTTCTTTACCTGTGTGAAGACAGACTGTTTGCTATGAAGACATTTCTTGCTGAAAAACAAAAGGCTTTAAAAATCCCAGGTTCACACAAGCAGTGGAAAGCCAAAACACAAATTTAACTTCTTTTCCACTGCTCACTCCGTGCCTTAAATCTTTCAGACTCAGCTAATATGAGAGAAGTCCAAAATGTAAGATTTCTTTCGCTCGTGTAGATAGATTACGAAGCCAGTTTCAGAACAATGTAACAACAACAATCCTAGCTGTAATGACATCCATAAATCTTCATACCAGGGGGAGAACGAGGTGTTAAATCAGGTAAATTTATGTTGTAATTTGTTCATGAAATCTTAAGTTGGCAGCTGAAGGGAACTATTCATATGTACTTTTTTTCTTAAAATTACAAGAACAGATATTATCATAAAACCTGAATATGTGACTTTGCCTCTATTTTTAGGTCTATTGAAGGCCTAGAAAATGTCAAGAAAATGTATTTTTCTGGAAAATATCTGTGCGGTGGACATGAACATGTTGAATGAGATTTCCAGAGCACTGAACCAGCTTGTCAGCTGGTGTAAATTAATGTGATTTTAGCATACTCAAGGAATGTATGCTAGCATCATCTGATAGCTCTGTGGAACAAAAAAATTGTTTGTAAGAGCATTTTTAACTGTTTCTTTTAAGGGTAAGACTTTGACATGAGTCATGTGTACAAGAAGTTTCCTGAGATTTTCCTTTATTTGCCTCATTATCAAGGAATCTTGACTGAAATTAAGTGCCTGAAAAAGATTCTGATTTTCTTTATTGCTAGAGCAAAGTAAAGATGTATTAGTGTCACAACCTCTTCAAATATTTATTATATTTTTGTCTTTTGGGGAAGATATAAAAAATTAATTAGAAAGTGGATAATTTAATCCAGTAACTGCTCTTTACCAACTGAAAAACTTGTGTAGAGGTTGAGTGTTCAGACACTGAATGCTGTCCTTGTGTAAGAAAACATCTGTTTCTTCAGAACTTTAAGAAGAAAGAAAGGGTTAACACATACATCATTCTAGCTGTTCTCAGTTACAGCTGAATCAGTCCTTTTTTCCTTATCCTATTACATTTTTGATCTCTAGCTCTTTTTTGTGACAGAGGCCCCCAGTGTTATTTACTTTTGCCATTTTTATTTGCTTCTTGTTGTTATATAAACTCTGCTTCTTGTATAGAAATAAAATATTAATCCTTTTTCCATTTTCTTCATTGATGCTTGTATTTTAATCATGATCTTTTATTTTATCCTATACCTTAAACAAGTATAATCTTCTGTTATCTTTGCTGGATTCTTCTTAATTATTCTTTCTATCCCCCTTCACTAGTCCTGCGAGTGAAGCATACCAGTGATGCTTCCTTACTTGCAGGCATAGACTACGTGGCCTTCAAAATACTCTGCCACAGTATCTGTCACTCCACTGCAGAGAGAAGGGAAGTCCTTTGAATCCACTGCCATACTTAATGACTTGCTTGTATCGTGTCTGGAGAATTAAAGCCTACATTGATGATAATTCTGTAATATTATGAAGTTTGAGTGAGTAGCATGTTGTCTTTGTAGGTAGAGTGCAGGCTGAAGAATTACAGGGACTTCACTGGGTTTTTAATGGGTTTTGAAACTTGTCCAACTTGTCAATAAGAAGCTTTGGACCTCACAATGAGTAAACAATTTTTCAGTGCTTGATGAAGCAAGGGAATAGTTGTTGGATATTCTATTCATTTTCTTGACAGGTAAGAACCATATAGGGTCCTTCCCAAAGGACATTAAGATTTCCAAACTGGGACGCAGCAGGTAATAGGCTGATGGGAGGAAAGCCAAGATCACAATCAAGTCACTGAATTATAAACAGAAGATTCAAAGGTTGAATTTGAATCCACCCCCAAATGTAAGACTAGGAAAGGAAATGTGGTTCCCCAAGTCTGTTTGGATACCCAAGTCTATTTCACAAGCATATGCATAAATAGGACGATATGAGGACAAGTACCTCATATAACTCCCCTCACAATGAGGAACGCTGAGGTGTATGTCTCATTCTGGCCACCCGACCATGCAGAGAAAGGCTAGCTTATCTAGATGCTAATTAAAGAGATGCATCACTTTCTTTTGTTCCTCTTCAATTCTTCCTCTAAATCTTTTCTGTGTATTAGCATTGTCCTTTAGGGCAACAATCAGAAAACATAGGAGGACCATTGTCCCAATTCACATCATAGAGAGTAGCAAGGAGTGTTCCCTGAGCCACATACATTGATTCAGACACAGTAACAGAAAAGTCTGAGAGAAAGAAGTGTCTGCTAGTGGTCATTATTCACCAGGCAAGATGTCTAATATGCCACGAGACCACATGAAAGATAAAAGGGTGAAGCAGTGGTGTGAAACACTCCAGGCCCAAGAAATAGTAACAAAGCTCAGGGAACTTTCAGTTCTAGAGATACGAAAGAGGTCTTCATGATCACAAATGGCAGGGAGGAGGCAAACTGTCTGACTGCTAGCTCTTCCAACACAAGAACTAAGTGTCTGCAGATGAAACCAGCAGTAGTCAGGATCAAAACAAACAAGAGCAAGTGGCTGTGGATAGTGAACGGAGACCTCCGTGAGAGAGAAAAATGTTTGCGTGGTTTTAACGGGAAATTGAACAGCTACTTGCAATACAGATCTACTGTGGTTGCTTGATAGACAGAACACTTCAGGTTTAAGGGATAATAAAAAATAGTTAGCAGCTAGCAGAATACTTGGGGAAATGTCACATGTACCTGCTCTGTTCTTCCTTCATGCCTATGTTTAAGGCTGCTGGTGGAGACAGTATACTAAGCAAAACAGATCCTTAGTCTGCGTTCATACAGCTCTTCTCATGTTTCTATTCAGCTACTAATCACCCATCTGTGTCTTGTTTTTCAGACTCTTACAGTTCTATATTCCTACAACTTCTTCCAAAATGGGTTTAAAGACTTAATTAATGAGCAATCGTGGTAAATGTCCACCTTCTCCCCATTCTGGAGAAGATGCAACTATGAGATCAACACCCAAAGAGAGAAGCAATGTATTGTGCTTTATGTCCCACCTGTGTCATTTGAGCTATATTTTCTGTTTAAATCCTTTTCTTCTGAAGGATCATATGTCAGTGCAAACCTCCAAAGCAGAGGATTAGTTTATCTAGCTATGTTACTACTCTTCATATTTGTGACACTGACATCACAAATCATTAAGATATCTGAGTAACCTCTTTGTCTTTGCGTTTGTCTGTTCTCAAGAGATTTTGTTTCTCTTTGTTTTGCAAGTTGCTCTGAATGTGAAATAAAAATCAGGTAGGCTTCTTGCTATAATGAAGACTTGGAAGAACGCTGAAGAGGTGAAAGTAATCTAAAACAAGTAAGTGGGAAGGTGAAATTGCTACGAGGAAGAAAAGAGAACACAGAAAAGGGAATATGGTCACCCACTGAAGAAGGGAAGGAACGTGAACTGGGTAAGGGTTGTCTTGACTCGTAGCTGTCTGAAATAACTACTTCACAATAACCATTATATAATGACTCCCTGTGAGGACACTAATTCAGCATAAAAAAGACTTTAATCCAGAATAATGACTCCACTAAGACTGTAGAAACAGCTTAGTCAATTTAGCTTTATTGTGGAATAAAGTGCTTTTTTTCTGAAATAATGTTTTCACATGGGAACTTCTCTGAAACAGTTAAATTCTATTGGAATATCTTCTTGGTATGAGATTTGCTGCTCATTTCCTGCTATCTAGATGAGGTTTCAGCATGTTTCTTCTCGATGAGAGCTAATATCAAGACCTGACTCCATTTTCATTTATATAGCACCATTTTATACGAACATACCCAAGTAACTTTCTTGGAGTAATTCCTGGTTTAATCTGGTATGAGACTAATATCAGGACTTTACAGTTGTTTGAATAGTTGCTTTCTCTTTTTAACAGCCAAGCTGGAAATAAGGGTTGGTCCAAACTATAAATACTTTTGTTTTTTATCCTTGATGAAAAGAAAATGAAGTAAAAATAGTTTAATGCAATACAACACATCGCATTTGGCCCGAAATTAAACATTTCGTATATCCTAAGTAAAACAAAGAAGTGAGGATTCACAAAATAAAAATTCCTTAAACTGCTGCTATTTTCTTCCTCCGCCTCTCCCTCACTAGTTCAAGGTCAGACTTTTTACTCGTACTTGGAAAAACAGGTCCAGCTACCACAGTTTTAAACTCCTTTCCAGAAAATTCCTTAACAAGCAGGCTATACACCATTCTGAGAGGAAAAGTGGCCTCCTTTCCTGTGATGTTTTTACACCCACCTTAAATAACATTCATCATCACACAGAAGTCAGATTCACCTGATTAAACTCAGATGTCTACATCTAGATATCCTCAGCCTGCTTTAAATAACAGCAAGAAATAAGCATTTTGAGAATTTGATTCTTCTTAAGTTCCAAAATAACTATGACATCTTTCTTTGACCTTGAAGACCTAAATGTGCATCCCCTCCTTATGTCAACAAGCTCTTTTACTGTATGCCAGACAGCCTTTCACATTACAGAGGACACTTCTGTCTACACTGCCCTCTACAATGCCAGATCTCCACCTGACTCATACAGATCATACTAGCACTCTGTTACTCTTTCACACCAGTGAGCTGGACAGATACTGACATTTGTTCAAGTGTCCCAGAGTCCAGTTTATACATTTGCCAGGTTGAGGAATCGCTTGCTGCTTTCCAGTTAGACTTAAGCCAGGGTAAGTAAAATGAAGATGCAAACATTTATTCATATCTGTAACAACAGTTCATGTGATTTAAACATTAGGATCTTTATTGCTTTTGCCTGAGCGTGGAACAAGTCCTGACAAGAGGCACAAGTGTAACATGGAGACATAGAGACACACTGGATGCTTAAAGCAAAGTGAGATGAATCCGTAGTCTAACCTGCAAGACAAACATCTGAATCACGAGAGAAGAGGGCTATTCCTATCGTTATGTATTCCATATCAGTTTCTCTTAAAATAGTTCATGCAAAGCAGAGCAGTTACAACAGGAGTATTCTAACACTTCACCTCACAAAATCTTACAGCTTGATGGCACTCAAGACAGAGGAGGAAGATGCTGAGTCAGATGGTTAGAGTGGGCTGAGACTTGAGGGCTCTGCCTGTTAGGTGGTTCATGTAGCCATATGGATATATAAATACTAAAGGAGATGCCTCTAAAGCCCTCATGTCAGACCCATATTACTCCACTTTCACATAGCCATTGGCAGAAAGAAAGACGGTGAGGCCTTCTATTTGATTGTAAACTGGGCTGCAATCCTTTTTTCCGCTGACAATGTCAAAGAGCAAATTCAAGAGTCTGAATTTGACTCAAGTGTGCATTTGAAATCTGTTGGCTAAAGGGGAGAAGAAAATCTGCATGTGTTAGTAGCTAATCTAGCAGAGAAAGCTAGCTAGAATCCGCCCCCCCTGTAGTTAAGTAGATCTAAACGTATAAACCAAATTGATTTACAAATAATCAGTAAATTCAGACTGAATTTGTAAATTTTGAAATAGTTGAAACCGTACTTAGATTTTAAGACATCCAATGCTGGAAAAATATCTTTAACTGTAGGCGTAATTAGTCTGAGATGCCCTCAGTAGCTCTCCCAAATAATGGACAGATCTTCTGTATCCTATTTGTTTTATGACACCCTTAAATCCATCAGCAGCCTATGGGATTCTCAGCTAGCCTAGATAACTCTGCACTAGACTATGGTTACATCCATGGCTGCAGTATGGACATAAGCACTCACTCCCCTTCAATTACCTGGCAACAGGGGGAGGTCTGCTGTGTAACACAATGCTGATTTCATATGTTTTGCACATATTTTTTAAGGCATTATCTAGTTGCATAATTTATAATACCTCCTTCCCCACCTGAGCTTGTATAAATCAGTGCTGGAGTAAGCATTTGGGATGACCCAAATGAAATGTCAGGAAGTTAATGAAGTCTCCCTTTCTTTTACTCTAAGTAGATCCCAGTCTCAGTAGAGGAAGCAGTCCACCACTGATGCCAGGAAAGAAAAGGAGGGTGAGAATTGTGCTGCTGAGGATTTGCGAGGTGTAGAGCTATTTTCATATTGCTGGATGAAAAATCTGTTGCTAAAAGAAGAGTAGGGAATGAATCCATTTCCATGAAAGTGGAGGAATGTTGGCTTCAATAGTTTTAAATGATCCAATAAAAATGTTACTTTTTCATTACTCTGCCTATGCTCACTTTTAACTTGGTCTCCATAAATTGCTGACATTTCATGACAGCTTTGCCCTGGGCCTTTCATTTTCATTATCAGTGATTTGTTTTTGATATGGAGAAAAAGGCATTACTACCTGAGCAAAAACAAGTTACAGACTTGAAGAATACGTGCTATATGTCATGGAATGACAGAGTTCTAGGACATTCCAAGTGTGTGAACATAAAAAAATAGTCATTAAATGTTAAGACATAAGCCAGATCTGAAATGCCAGAACGAAGTGCAAGTATTCAAAAATTCTTGATTAAGAACTGTGTATTTCGTGGATTCATTTCATGTTCATCTGGAAAAGCAGATATTATAGTGTTTCCAGAAAGCATGCTTTCACTTTATTTAGATTAAAAAAAAGAAAAGAAAAGTGTAAATCTTGACTGAATTAATAGTACAGAAATAATGTATTCTTCACTGCGTGTAATTTGGCCAGTTTCTCATCAAAGCTGCATATAAAATCCCATCATGTAACAACAGGATCATTTTAAGCAGGCCTCATGCTGTCTAGCAGTGACGATGTGGGATTGAATGCAGTGGAGAACTCAGTCCACAGTATCAGTTTCCAAACAAGGTTACTGTATGGGACTGTATTTGCCGCTCTACAGACATTTCGAGTATAAAGTTCTGTTGTATTCAGTCCAATGCAGCTTTTTAAGGACATATTTATGGAAAATCATTCCTCAAGACTGTCTGTTGACTGAAGAGCTAAGGGACTGAAGCTGTCAATTGTAACAGAAGCACCAGTCCTTCCAGATGAGCATTTGAGAACCTGGCTTTACTGTGGGCCACCACAGTGGAAGAACACTTGATAGTCCCTCACACAGAGTCTTGAAGTATTCTTTTGTTGACCTTGGC
>Ga0181612_145604_pt1 | contig 11077 bp, 6 predicted proteins | sample HoacroProtozoa21_FD_119630 | JGI IMG/M metagenome (GOLD analysis project Ga0181612, IMG submission 119630) | Hoatzin crop microbial communities from Cojedes, Venezuel. Combined Assembly of Gp0051906, Gp0051904, Gp0051908 | reverse complement strand
GTTGAATGGTCATATCCAGAGAGTAGTGGTCAATGGCCTAAGAAGCAGATGGAGACCAGTGATGAGTGGTGTCCCTCAGGGGTCCATATTGGGACCAGTACTGTTTAGTATCTTCATCAAGGACATAAACAGCGGGATCAAATGCACCCTCATCAAGTTTGCAGAGTACACCAAGCTGAGTGGTGCAGTCAACACACAAGATACCATCCAGAGGAACCTGGACAAGCTTGATAATAGACACCTATGAACATCATGAAGTTCAATAAGGCCAAGTGCAAGATCCTGCATCTGGATTGGGGCAACCCCCAATATCAGTACAGGGTGGGGGGACAAAGGGATGGAGAGAAGCCCTGCCGAAAAGGACTTGGGTATACAGATGGACGAAAAGCTGGAAACGAGCCACCAATGTGCACTTGCAGCCCAGTAGGCCAACCATATTCTGCGCTGCATCAAAAGAAGCGTGGCCAGCAGCTAGAAGGAGGGGATTCTGCCGCTCTACACTACTCTGGTGAGATCCCTCCTGGAGTCCTGTGTCCAGCTCTGGAGTCCTCAGCACAGGAAAGACATGGAGCTGTTGGAGTGGGCCCAGAAGAGGGCCACCAAATTGATCAGAGGGCTGGAACACCAGTGCCGTGAGGAAAGGTTGAGAGAGTTGGGCCTGTTCAGCTAGGAGAAGAGAAGGCTGCAGGGAGACCTTATTGTGGCCTTTCAGTACTTAAAGGGGGCTGTAGGAAATATGGTGACAATCTTTTTAGGAAGGCCTGTTGCGATAGGACAAGGGATAAAGGTTCTGAACTAAAAGAAGAAAGTTTTGGACTGGTTATAAGGAAGAAATTTTCCACAATGAAGCTAGTGAAACACTAGAACAGTTTGCCCAGCCAAGTGGTAGATGTCCAATCCCTGAATACTTATCAAGGCCAGGCTGGACAGGGCTCTGAGCAACCTGGCCTAGTTAAAGATGCCCCTGTCCATTGCAGGGGTGTTGGACTAGATGATCTTTAAGGTCCCTTCCAACCCAAACATTTCTATGATTCTATGATTCTGTGATTATACTCGTAACTTGAAACTGATTATATTACATGTTATGAAAAAATCTCCAAGTGAATCAGCTTTTATCAGTACACAAAAAAAATTAAAAATTTTCCTAATTCCTGCAAATGTTCTTAATATTTGTACAAGCATTTGAACATAGAAAGCTTTTAAATTATCACAGAACCCATTCGTACTTTAATACTAATTTTGTAGAAACGAAATAGAAAGCTCAATAGAGAGCATACATATATACAATTGTGCTCTTTCAGTTAAAAAATACACTCTGAGACTACAAATGCTACTGAAGTTTTTGCTTTCACCCCTAATTAACTACAATACTTATCTCTGAATGACTGTGAATAGAACAGGTCACTCTGCAGATTTGCATGAGGACATCAGGTACATGACAGTGGGATAATGAAAAAATGCAGAAATAGACAGAAAATGTAGCAGGCTTCAGCTCATGAATCTTACAATGAAATTAGAGAAAAATATCAAACTTGTGTTGAAAGAGCTAGTGGTAAAATCATGTGCAAACTGTAAGAAAGATTTGGGTTGTGAATACCAATTATACTGATTACAGGAACCCCTGTAATCTTTATTTCAAAACTCAGCTATGAATGGCAGCTCTTTTTCATTCTCTTTTATTGAACATAAGTATTTTAGTAACATTAGCCCGTTTTCCAGCTTAGGACATTAGCAAAAGCAAATGCACAGTACTTGTACTCTTGTAAATCAGTATGAAAAATACTGCATGAAAACATAGTTTAAAAAATTTATGTAGAGAATTAAACAGGAGCTTTTAGGTTTTGGTTGAAGAAACAGGAGGTGGTTTTATACAGAGATACAAAGCTTCTTAAACTAAATAAAATACTCTGAAAATATTTTATTTTTTTGTATATAAACTCTAGATTATTTTATATTAAATGATCGATTACTTGAACAAAAATTGCTTATGATATTTGTAAAATAAATAAAAAGAACCCAGTATTTTTATGGATACTATGTTAAAACAATTAACCTAAGACAATTCTAAATATATTTTCAAAATTATCAGATCTACTCAGGCATAGCTATCTGTAAAAGCCATATGGTGAATCTTGTGCTGTTATTTAAAGCCAAATTGTATTTTCATGTTCAAAAATTACATGGCCTTTTTGGGCTTTGTATAACCTATTGATTACTTGAGGATTTTCATGTTCATTATTTTCAGATGTAAAAAAGGATTTTTTTTTCTAAGAAACACATCTTTGTGCCTATGTGTTTACCAATTTATTAGTAAATAGATAAATATGCTCCACAGCATTGTTCTAACAGTTCTGTCTAATACAAAAGTCTGAAATAATATGTCAGTAATTGAAATTCTTCTAAATTCTTTTTATTTATTGTTGCTTAAAACAATTTTTCCTGGTTTACCTTTATTTTCTCTACAGCTTAATATATTAACTTTATGAAGTATAACTCTTGTAATCTGATTTCTTTAGATAAAATTTGTTGGTCTCCAGAAAATGCAATACATTTACTGACTATAGTCAAGATTTCATGCCACTATAAGTATACATGACTGCATGCTTTCAGCAAATGAGTTACTTCATTGACAGGTATGTGTGAAATTTTTATCAAAATATGACTAAAGGAAAGCTAAATCACCTACACATAATACAGATACGGTTAACACCTTCCAGACTTTGAGTTAAGGAAGATATATTAAGGAGGCTTGTTATGTCTAGATTTAATCAGTTGGACTTTGAAGTTCTGCAATTCAGAGCAACTTTATCACTAATTATGCCCTGAATGGTCAAGCCTAACAACAGAAGAAAAGATCCTTATCAACTCATTGCTTCTAAGTGGCTCATAGAGTTCACAGAGACATGGGCAAAATGGTTATTTTATGAAGTTGTCGCAGCAAGCCAGTCTTCCCATTTGCTTCCAAGATTAATGATATGCTTGAAATAGAAAATAAGATACTAGAACAGAATAATTCTTTAAACAAATAGATCTGCAGATATCACTGTGAGTGAAATGAAATAAAAACAAACTTACCTCTCTGCAGTTTCACAAGACAGATCTTTTCTTCCATTCCTCCATGAATTTGTGAATAGCAAAAAGAGTCATTTAGTCGTCTTTGGATACTTCAGATAATTTGTTTCTTTTCATCATTTCTAAGGCTTGGATCTTCCTCCATGCAAGAACGTACACTCTTCTCAGGGGTTTCCTAATCTCAGCATGTGCCAAAAGATCACACTTTGCTGTATCACTTTTACTGCTTCTATTGCTCTGCTCTCTAGAAAGCTCTTTCAACAGGACAGGGACAGCCATCCATAGTTAATTTCTTCTTGATCTAAAAGTCAGAAACTGAGGCAATGCAAATATCTACCCTTCTTTACTACCCGTCAGCCAGGAAGTATGCAATATTTAGTCCTTGTACGACGAACACCTCTGCTATCTATCACAATTTCTGTCTTAACCCTGAGACTCAAAAACATTGTATAATGCTGAAAATTTGACCCTGATAGCAGAACAAACACTTGGTCATTTTTCTAGTGGTAGAGGGTTGTTAGGCTTTTGTCTGCCCTTCTTGGACCAAAAATCCTCTAAGGGATTTAAACCAAAATTCAGAGTAGACTGGAGCAAAATTACCAGACCAAAAGTAGAGAGAACTCTGAACCACAGGCTCTCGCCTTGCTTCATATAACACATGGAAAGTTTCTAGGGTACTGCAGTTTCAGACGCTTTAATTTGCTGCCTTGCCTTAAATCCTGGGATCCTCCAGGCAAGTATAGCTCATGTCTACTTTATCATCATCATTTTCTTCCTAGGCCAGGTAGACAGCTGCTATGGACTCCACCACCCAGAGCTTAGGCTTGAGCTAGAAAAATGGCATATTATGTAACAAAAGCTGAGTCAGAGGATTTCTCTGCCTCCCCTCCAATACATGAGAGAGTGATTGGAGCACCTACAGAATCCACATATATATTTGGAGGGAGTATCCTGGTAAATTAAAAGGGAAAATATATGGGTCTGGGAGTGGTGAAGACACAACTAAAAGGGTAAGAAGACAAATTTTAACTCACATATTCTCACACACTTTTTGTGGGGCTTTTTTCGCTTTGTCCCTTATCAAACATGTTACATAAACTTTGCCTTATTAATCCAAAGATAGTTAATATCTTACAATGAACCTGGATGAGTCTGCAGATATGCCCTTGAATAGTTTGGAGAAACACAATTAACTATATGATGGATTTGAAGGAACCACACTGCTTAATATATATGTTAAAAAATATGTCTACAAAAGCTTCAGTAAATTTCCATTTAAATGATGAAGGCGGGACATGTTTTCTTAGGATATATTCTTATCTGTTGTGGCTGCTCAGGAGCCAACTCATTTACACTAAGATAATCTGGAGTGTCTGGGTGACGGGGGCAAGTTTTCCTTTCCTACTCTGCACCAGTTTTTGGTAGGATGATAAATAATGGAGTATTGCTCTGGCATCTCATAGCCATACCACCAAAAATAGCAAGAAAATAAATGGTTTGACATAAAAGTATAGACCCATGAAAACTGAAGAACAGAAAGGTATTGAAAATTTTATTCTGAATCAGAGACATTAATTAGTAGGACAAGGAATAAAACTCAGATTTCCACATGCCTAATAAGTGCAGCAATTATATGCTCTTCCTTTATTCAGCAAAGAACATAGTCCTGCAAAATGTAGGCCATCATACTAAATGGCTCACACGACCTGATTTTTCTCTTCCTTTTGTCAGTCCCAGAGAATTGACAAGCTGCATAGCAAGTTTAATTATTTCTGTAGTAAGAATTTTTGGTATTAATACAAAAAAGCATGTCTAGAGTATGTGTCTAGATACTGACAGACTTGCTGCACTGTACGTCAGCAAAGTTTTGTATGGGTTAGTATGTATGAACTTGGTTAGACAAACCACACAATTGCCACCCTCTACTTAGCATTCCTCCAAATGTCACATTCCTCAAAATAATTAAAATATTTATTTTAGAAACTAAGAAAAAGTGAAGTTATATTAGGACTAAATAATAAAACTGAAAAGAACAGAGAGTTCTAACAATGAAAAGAAAATTAGAGCTTTACTTAAAATTGATTTTGAATGAAAATATTAAGGATTTCATATAAAAGTCAATGACTATTTTTACTTAAAAAATAAAGATAGGGAAAAAAGACATTGACTCCAGAGTGTCATTTGCCTAGTGATTACACTTGTGAGATTAACCTGAAAAATGCTGTTATCACTGTTGGGAGGAGACACTGCTTATAGCAAAAATATAAATATAAATGTAAGAGGAATGCTTCTTTTGACCTGCATAAAGACACGTTGTGAATTTAATTTAGATGTGTATGGGTTTAATGTTTTGCTTTTTCCTTTGGTAAAGACTATAGGAAGACACTTTGGATTTCAGTGTCACAGTTCCAGCAAGAAATTTTGTTTAGAAGCTGCAATTAAATAATTCAGAAATAATTAATTCAGAAGACAACCCATTAAATTATAACCCTCCCCACTGGTTAACTTGGTGCCAAAATGTATTGTTTAATTTATCATTCTTAGTATTTTTAGAAGGCCTCAAGGCAGGGAATGAAGCAATAATAAATAGGGAATAGTGGATAATTAGAGAAGGAAATGTGGAACAAAATTACTAAGGGCTTTAGGTGAAGTTCATTATTACTATGTAATAGTGCCCAAGAGCATTTGATCAAATTATGGATCATGTTTAAAAGTGGGCTGAGAAATCCTGGTGGAGAGTTTTCTCACTACTACTTTCTGAATTCTGCAGTAAGCTTTACAGAATTTTAACAAGTATTAAAAAAGCAAAAGCATATTGACCAAACCTTCTACTTTATCACACACCGCATTCTAGTGAGAGTTGAAGACAACATTTTCTTCATTCTCTCAGATATTGTTCAAGATGAGGCTATTACATGATTAAGCAGTAAAACACTTCAAACACGAGTGATAAGGTGACACATTGTAAGTGCAGCCCTTAGGACTTTTAAGCACAAGGTGAAGGTGATTTTTTTTTTAAACCCTTCAGGGTTGGTTTGTTTTTTAACCTCATCATAAAAGAACACTATTTTTAACGCAGATCTTTCAAGTTGACCTGAACTTCCAGAACACCGTAACAGGCTGCTCAGAGGGGTTGTGGAGTTTCCTTCTCTGGAGAGATTCAAAACCCGCCTGGATGCAATCCTGTGCAGCCTGCTCTAGGTGACCCTGCTTCAGCAGGGGGTTTGGACTAGATGATCCCCAGAGGCCCCTTCCAACCCCTATCATTCTGTGATTCTGTGATCCCGTGATTCAGTATGGGGTTTATTTATTTACTTATTTATTCAATTGTTTTCCTTGTGCATTTGTATTAATTCTTTTAACTATAGCATTAAAAAAAATCCTGAAAGTATTTTTTAATATAAATACATGCGCAAAAATGCAAACCCTACTTTTTCATCATGTTAAAATCACAATCCTCTCTATCTTGTTTTCTGTTGGAAGACTTAAAAAAAATGAGAATGCATGAAATCCATGGCATACAGAAAATAAGAGTATTTAATTTAAAGATTAAGAGAATGTTTAATTTTTGAAGTATTCTTTTCTATTTAAATATATTTTCTGAAAGTCTGTACCACCGAAATATAAAAAAAAATACTTTAAAAAATTCTTTTTTGTGTTCATGACTTTCTAAGTTTTTCTATGCTTAAAAAAGAAAGAAAGAAAGAGAATAAAAGAGAGAAAAAGAAAGAAAAAAAATCTTCTGATCAGTGTTCCACAGTAATAGACTAGGGGAGTAGGAAACTTAATTATTTCTAAAAATTTCCCTTCCAGGAGAACCGCTACATTTTCAGATATATATTCTGACTTAAAGTAAAATGATGTCTGTTAAATATGGGTAAATTTGTGGGGTGGAAATTCTAATTACTCAACAGTTCTGACGATTAGAAAACTGAGATGTCTCTCTTTAAAAGTTTTATTCCATAGACAAAGAAAGAGGACTTTGGGCATTGTATTACTTTTTTTCTCCTCGACTGTTAAACAGCAAAAGAGTAAAGTTGGTTTAGCTTTGAACTGAGTTTTTATGACTGGCCAAGTTGTTTGATGTTTCATTTAATGTTCTGGAATCTTATAAAATCACTGGTACCATTTCATAAATACATCTAGGGATAACAGTACTAGCAGTAATAAGAAGAATTAATCACTATTCCCAAAGTACAAATTGCACTGATTTTTACTTTAAGCAGAGAAGCAGGGTGTTCACTATCATTGTCGAATACAGGAATGATTAAAAATTAATACTGATCTGTATCCTATAATGCGATTTGGGAATACAGTTTCAAGTAGCATGAAAAGGTAGTAGAAAACACTAGCAGATTTTCACTCAGATTCACATGATAGGGGACAAAAAGCCTTTAGAACTGGGAGAGTCAGAATGCCAGGAAAAGAGCAGTCTAGGTGTCAGCCAGGGGAAAGAAGTCAATTGTTTGGAAAAATTTTGCACCTAGGTTCTGGGAAAATGCTTATTTAGCACTCTTTGAACTAACCCATAGTACGCAGAAAGAGGATGGAGCAGTTGTAACTCAGACTGTGTCCATAGTGCAGAGAGTATCTCATTTATGGATCCCAGGAAGACAGACTACAGCTCAGTCAGCTGTCATAGTCTGTCTTCTGCGACTTAGACCACCTCTCTCTGAAGTATTCTCTGACTTCAGAGGCAGTTTCTGAGCTGCCTTTTATATTCTGTAATGATATTCACATCCATAATATTGAAAATAAATTATTTACCTTGAAGGTTGGCTATGTCATTTTGTGTCCATCCACTACACTTCCTACTGTGTGTGTGCAGGTACTTGATGTCGGGCTCACCATACATGGAAATTGTATTGCTTAGACAGTTTTATTTCAAAATCATACTCTTTCTAAATGGAAAGTTGAAGAAAATACCTAAGAAGATATCTCTGATGACTGAAAGGAAAAGATAAGATTAGTCAAAAAACATAAAAAATATCAATGCCTGTTTTACATTATTGGACTTTATTTTGGTCTTTTTCATCTGCTTGACAAATTGCTCTGACACACATCTGTAATAACAGAGAGCTCCAAATATGCTCAAAGGCAGAAATATTCCTTGTTCTTCTGGGATGACCATCAGGCTTTTGTGTGAAGTGTAGCTGGGGTCATCACTGCTATTAAAATAATGCTTTATAAATAATACAGAAAATTATTTTAACACAATATTTTTCTGTTTCTTATTATTTTTTCTCTGCTGTTTTTTCTTCTGAAGATATGTGCACTGAAAATATATTTACCTCACTGTGATAATGTTGGAGATAACATTTCTTAAGGGATTTATTATTGCTTCTGGATGCTAATCTATTCTTTCTGAAAGTTTCTCAACTCATGATTTTTCCTGTACTAATTTGTTTATATTCTTTAATGTTCCTTTAGTCTTACTACCCAGATCATGCTTCATATGTCTTTTTTTTAACCTCCTTTATTTAGCACATAATTTGTTATTAAATCTTATTACTTTTCCACTATCAAATTGAGCTGTGTGTTCTTCTGTAGTCATTGACAATGTTCAGCTAGAAATCTAAGCTTTCAGGTCAAAGGTTCATTTTTTAAGACTGAGTGAACAGCAGAACAGGCTTAAGAAATACTACCTCTGCTATTTTGCATTTATAACATCTTTTAAATGAAGATTAGAAAGGCATTTATGGTCATAAATTAATCTTCACAATTATGTTGAAAGCCTGAAATATAAATGTTTGTTCTTTATATTTTGCAGCATAAAGATCATTAAACTGAACAAGTGAAAAAAAAGCTCTATGATTTGCAATGAGTAAGTGAATATTCTAATATTTTTCTGAAGGAAAAAGACACCATGCTTTTAAAAATCAAGCTGACTTTAAATATGAATTATTAATCAAAAGCTACATACAGCCACTTTTAGATATAATTTACATTACACATCTTAAGATATGTAACTCTTACAGTCTGCTTAATAATTAGGTCAATAGAAAGTCAGTGCCTTCCAGACAGGTATAAGTTTTGGGTCAGCCTGTGAGGCAATTCATCAAACTTGGTATAGTGCCTCCCAGGCAAGTAACTATTCACTTTGGTCTGGAAGTGAAGGCAGAACACTGACGTGTCTCCCAGGCAGAAAATTAAATGGGTCAACCTTGGAGGCAGCCCATATAGATAGGTGAATATTCAGCTTTCCTTGAAAATGGATGAACATACTAGGATCATTGTTAAGTACGTAACTATTGGCTCCTGCTAGATGACAAGCTATTATTCATGGACTTACTTCCATTTGAAGCGTTGCTTATTGCAGCTTATTTCAAATATAGATTGTGAGTCAATTAGCCTTTGATTCTAGTACTGAAGTCCTGTTTGTGAACATGAGTGCATGTGAATGTATGTTTTACCAGAACATAAAAAATCATTGACTCAGTTGGCTGTATCTTCCATAGGGATACTAAAAAAGTTCACTCATAATTGGTGTTGTAGAAACTGAAACTACATGTTAATATATAAGAAAGATACAAGATTTCAAACAGGGAGGATTATATACACATCTGGTTGCATACAAGCTTTTGGCAGGTTTGCAAATCTATTGAGCATATTCTTAACTATAATAGATATGCTCCTGATTAGAAAGAGAATGTCAAGAGCTTTGGATTTTTAAACTGACATTTTATTTATGCCCATCTGAAAACTGCAGACACTGTGTTATTTGAAGAAAATACACTGAAGAAAACCCAATTATTAAAGTAGTAAAGTAACCCAAACCCTATAAAATAGAACACACAGACATAAGAGACTTGATCAAACAGAATAGGAAGCCTGGGAGGAGAGATGTAGAGCAGCAGACTAGTACACAACAAGGTTCTTTACCCTGTTCTCTCTCAGTTGTTCCCTTTCTTTTCTCATAAGCTCTTGTCAGTTTGTTCTGCATTGTGGCTGTAAGATTATAAATGGAAGCATGGTATTATCTGAGGAGAGGGAGCCAAGTGGAGAATAGAGGGCGTCCAATAAATTGGAAATTCTGATAGATCTTGCTGTGTGCCAAATGGCATGTGCGTAAGTTAGCAATGCTGAAGCAATTCTGGCAGTAGAGAAAAAATTTGGCAGAGATGATTTAGAGAACGGACAGCTTTGTACGTGAGGGCCAAGACAGACCAGGTAGGCACTAGGACACTTAATGGTGAGCTGAAAGATACTGAAGGTAGTTAGAACAAGTGGAAACTTTTGGGGGATTAAATAGGAAAATGCCTATGATTATTTTTTGTGTAACCCATGACAAAATGAATTATTTATATATATATATATTTTTATGTGGTCACATCCAGAGGGTAACGGTCAACAACTCAATGTCCAAATGGATGCTGGTGATGAGTCGTGTCCCTCAGGGATCTGTACTGGGACCAGTAGTGTTTAATATCTTCATCAAGAACATAGATAGTAAGATCAAGCGCACACTCAGCAAGTTTGCAGAGGACACCAAGCTGAGTGGTGCAGCTCACATGCCTGTGGGACAGGATGCCATTCAGAGGGGCCTGGACAAGATTGAGAAGTGGGCCTGTGTGAACGTCATGAGGTTCAACAAGGCCAAGTGCAAGGTCCTGCATCTGGATTGGGGCAGTTCCCAGTATCAATACAGGCTGGGGGATGAAGGGATTGAGAGCAGCCCTGCCACGAAGGACTTGGGTGTACTGGTGGGTAAAAAGCTGGACGTCAGCCACCAATGCACGCTCCCAGCCCAGAAGGCCAATCATATACTGGGCTGCATCAAAAGAAGCTTGGCCAGGAGGTGGAGGGAGGTGATCCTGCCACTCTTTTCCTCTCTGGTGAGACCCCACCTGGAGTCCTGTGTCCAGTTCTGGAGCACCTAGCAGAAGCAGGACGTGGACCTGTTAGAGTGGGTCTAGAGGAGGGCGACAAAAATGATCTGAGGCCTGGAGCAACACTCTTATGAGGAACGCCTGAGAGAGTTGGGGCTGTTCAGCATGCAGAACAG
>Ga0181612_120179_pt1 | contig 11077 bp, 9 predicted proteins | sample HoacroProtozoa21_FD_119630 | JGI IMG/M metagenome (GOLD analysis project Ga0181612, IMG submission 119630) | Hoatzin crop microbial communities from Cojedes, Venezuel. Combined Assembly of Gp0051906, Gp0051904, Gp0051908 | reverse complement strand
CGATCTTGCCCTTTTTGGGGAAAAAAAAAACAAACAGTAAAAGATTCAGTAAAATAATACGAATGGTGGGTTGCAAATGAACTGATAGAGTTACTTTCAATTATTCCATGTCTCGTTGGTACTAGCAAGAATTGCAAAGTATCTTTTGTAAAGAGAACTCATTATAAAACTGACTTAAAATTTTGATGATAAATTAAAAGATTTCTTAGGAAACTAAGAATGGATTCTAGTCTAGTAAGATTTTTGTTTTAGAATGCAAACTCTTTGCAGACTTTTAGATTTAATATATCATGAGGTTTTAGATTGAAAAATCTTTATGAGCATTTAACACCTGATACAGGCATTGATATTTTTGCCAATATCACCTAGTGCAACAATGAATAGATAATGGGGCATAAGTTATTCTGGGTATGTGTCTTAAATGAAAAAGAGGTTGTTAGTGAATTTTAGGTTTTCTATGTTAATGATTAAGTTCATCATTAAGCTGAAGTTCAAGACTTATCCCTGCAATCACGGACTTGCCTCGTGGTGGAACAGAAGCGTGAGCCCCAATACACAAGCGTGGATGATGTCTGGGTTCTGTTGTACACCTGTGTGCCCAGGCTGACTGACCTAGCTTCAGAGCACGTCTGTTATAAAGGTAAATAGTCACTCGCAGATTTTGCTAGAGCATCTAAAAAGCGTTTCGTTACAAGGGCCCATATTTGTGAATTCTTGAATGAACTGATTTATAGCTCTCTTTTTTTCCAGTGGCCATTTCAGCAGTTTAAATTTACAAAATCTTCTGCAATTGATTGTAATACTGAATTCTGCAACTGGAGAAACAGATGTTCTCTTCTGAGAACTATCCTAAGTTTCTATAGTAAATTTTTGAAAACGTTTTCTGCTGAAGTGAATATTAGAGGCAGTTGAAAAGTCATAACTTTTGTCAGTCTTGTATACTGACTTGCAAAGATTTTAATACTAGTAAAAGCAAAGGTGTGTAGCCATTCCTTCCCATTGACCTTACTAAGAGGTGACAGAACTGTTTTCTGATGTATTACAGAGTAAATCCCTCATCTGCGTAGGGTGGAGGAGGCTAGACAGGGACAGGGTGAGATTTGCTTCCTCCAGCCAGTAAAAGGGACAGTGACAGCGCTGTTGGGGTACCAAGTAGCGGATGCTCAGGCTTCCCCTTCTTTCGCAGTATCCTTAGCAAGGCTTTCCGTGTTTGAGTACCCTTCTGAAATGTCAGCGTGGCAAGTTCCTCTGGGGCAACACACAAACAAATTGAACGAGGCCCTCAAGGATTAAGAGGATTAGGATACTCTGGAGAAGGCTGCTGATGTGCAGCTGGTAACACAACAGTTTATATTGTTGGGTCAGGCAGAATTGCGGCTTAGATTCTCACTAGATATTCATGAGAACAGAATGGCTTGACGTACTTTTCACAGGTAATGAAAGCACGGTGTTATTGTCAAACCAGTACACTGCGTGAGAGTCCTAGATGTCTGCTTTCATGAACTGCCTGCCAAAATGGCTCTGTTCTCTCTCTGACGCAAGGCTCTTCTGCCTTGGGTTAAAGTTTTGCTTTATTCAGCAGTAAAATGCTATACCTTTATTCCAGTATTCACAAAATCTGGTTGGATAATGTTGCCTGGAATTGAAAATGTTTTCCTAGTATGCATTGAACGAAATTATTTCTATCGACAAGATTGTGTACACACTAGAAAGTACCAGGGAGGTTTTGAGGTTGAATGTCATGTCTTGTTAGCAGGGATATTTCAGGTAGAAGCTGCTGGCAGTATGTGCCTGGCTGTCAGTGATTCAGTAAAAACAGACTAAAATTTTCCCCTTTGTCTTTTTAATTATAAACCTTTTATAGATACTCAATAAATTATTGTAATTCCCAGTTTAAGGATTGTGACTTGATTTTTTAACAACCTGAAATAACACCATGAGAGAAGGATTTAAAATGTTAACTTTGACTAGGAGCTCTTCACGCTGCGTGTTTGACATTTGGTATTGCTTTTTTTAAAAAATCTGGTTTAAAAGCTATTTGTAGGATAAGTTATCAATAGTAGTTAGTAAATTAACCACAGATCTACTGCTGATTAATCCACATTCCCCCTTGCACTGTTTTGCTGTTTTCTACTTCACTGCATCTGTCCGTAAGCACTGTAATGGTGATCTGCACCTGCATCGAATAGGATAGTGATCTGCAAGAAGTGCTTTGTAGCACAAACGTGTTTCCCAGTTGAATACCAAATTCAGGTAACCTCAAGACCAAATAATTAAATAAGCAAGTGAAATTCTGAAACTAATGCTGAAGTAGCGGAGTTTATTTTTGTGTTCTGCAGACTGCGTCCTGCCATAGCTGTGGGGAACAGCTCGCCGTTCCATTTCAGACACATGGTTTTTACTGGTACCAGAGAACCTGCTTGTCTTATTCTTGCTAGTCGCAGTGTACAGCCAGGAAAACTGCTCACGACAAGCCTGTACACAGCCTTGCAGATGCAATACACCAGGTATATTTGTCTTTCCCAAAACAGAGCTTCCACAACATCCAAGCTTTGTTTTACAAATGCATAGATACAATTATTTAGATATGAAAATTAGTGAGTTTGTTGTGCATAATACAAAATATGGTGTCACTAAGCTGCAGGTGATTAATACCAATGCCATTGACTCAGAGCTGATTAATGACATGGGGCTTTTGTGGAAGGCTGGGAACTCGAGCTCCTGATGGGTTTTGGAACTGAGCAGGAGTGGGGAGGTGAGAGCTCCTGCTTCGTCTACGCACGTCTCTCATTGTACCCCAGCTCAGTTAGGTTGAAAGGCTGAATTTTCTCTGTCTTAGGAACTCAGCACGAGCTTTGAAGCCCTCATCTTACACAGAAATAAGATTCAGGTGGAGTTTCAGTATTTTCTTTCTGGTATGAAATACTGTCTTTTTTTATTTTTTCCCCTGACTCCATAACCGTGTCCCTCCAAAAAACTCCTGCTATTGCTTGGCTGTGTTATTTGACACGTGCCATAGATTGCCATTTCTACACTGCAATAATTAGAGGTGACTTGATGGCAAATATATCAATAATTTTACCTGTAACAGAGAAGTCAGGAAGTTTTTAACATAAAAAGATAATTAAACAGGCATTAGATTAATTTTTTTAATAATTGTTGCACTGAGTTTATATGGACCAGGTCTTTTTTTCATGTTTTGGTTATTGATACAAAATGAAGATGTTTGTAGAAATATTTCTACTAGGAAACTATAAAATCTGTGAAGAGTTAGAAGAATTCAGAGGTGGCATCACAAACTAAGCTTGATATGATCCTAATGTAGCAACAAGTATAACTACAGTATAATAAAACAGGAGAAACATCTTTGTCCACATTTTATTGAAAATCCTGAAATATGCAAGATAGAGTTTTGTTTTGTTTTAAAAAAAGCGTGTTTCTTGCAGTATCATGCAGATAGACACCTCCACTCCACTGTTAGCATCCAGCTACTCCACCTGCCCCAGAACTTGTTTGTAAGAATGCTGGCCTCCTCCCAGAAAAACAGTCTGCAGAATTCAGTTTTGAGGTATGCAGAGACCTAAAAAAGAAGGATCCAAGTCGTTATGAGAATACCACATCACAGAGTGTACTTTATTCCTTTTAAAATTTGCCTGCCACTTTGTAAAATGTACCAACTCAGCAGGTCCCCCAGTCAGCAGAGTAAGTGAAGTTCTTTTGTGCCGTACATTTGCCTTGGTAATTGTTCTGAAGCAAATTGGTACATTTGTAGTTCTGATTTTATACAGCTACTTAACTAATTACTGCTGTCAGTAGCAATTTATATCTGGTAGCAACGTTCAGCTTAGCTGCATATTAGAGCTCCAGTGACCACCTCATAGCCAGCATACTTTACAGTTCGACTTAGAAAACCGCCGGTACCTGTTTGAATAGTCGATTGAAATCTCATAGGGTTCTTGTGGTTTGTTTTTGCTAAACATTTTTGGTCCTGGACGAAGTAAAGTCGTTGACCCTCTTGGGTACCAGCTGTGTAAGAAGCTGCCGTGTTTGTAAAAGGCAGGAACATCAAGCAAGTGCTGCTTTTGCTCTGGTTTAGAGACCCTCATTAAATTATGTAGAGACAATAATCAGATAGCTGCTGTTCAAGTTAATGGCACCTCTGAGCCCCTGTCAAGAGAGCTTTATTTAATGCGCAACAGACCTGGAGTGGTGCAGGTGCCATTTCAGGCCCTCATTTAATTTAAGCTGCTTTAGTTGGCATGGCAACTAGTTGAGACATCTGGGAGACATTATGCTTGGGATTGAGATTTAGGAGGATTTGTGGTGTAGCAAAACAAAAATCTTGTCATAATAAAGTGCAGAGTAATGCTTTTGGATTTTTTTATTATTTTATGTTAAATATGAAATGTGAAGATTTGTTGCAGCCATAAGGTAAAAACCAAATTGTAAAAGGCTGGTATAAATATTTAAGAGGGCCTTTGAAAAAAGAAAAGAAAAATTAGAGGACTAGAAATTATGGTGCTGCAGAGTTGGGTTTTTCCATTATGAATTCTTTATGAATGCAATTTTAATTTGGGGGTTTTTTGGTCCAAAAGTTGGCAATATTTCATTTATAAAATTAATTTTGTGTGGTGTGCTGATGGCAGATTAACAATTTGGCTGACAGGGATTTGGCCGGATAGGGTTTGCAGAGCAACAGATGGAAGGAGAACATTGATGAGGTAGAGATGGAAGAAGATGTAAGTTTTTTCTCCAGATTGTTATAGTGCAACTTGACCTGTGCTAATTAATTGTTGATAGTGGTGAGAAGAAGTTTCTGCTGAAGCGGACTTGCTGGCTGTGTTCCTGAGCGAGCAGTATCTTACCTGCGGTCAGGGCTGGCTGTCGTGTTTCAGACTGGAGGTGTAGCCGAGCGGGTGATGAAGAGCGATGACCCAGGCGATGGGCTCCTGCAGGCTAGTGGCGACCTGCCCGAGTATGCCCGAGCCCTCAGCGCTGACCTGGGAGGGTTTGCTCTCGGGGGAAGGGTCGGGATGGCACGCTCATCCAAACCCCACCGCGAGGTCGGTGACTGCGTGACGTTACCGGCGCTGGTGTATGGCCGATACAGAGGATGGGTGGAACTGAAGCGTGCGAGTTCCTCGTGTACGGCCAACCCAGAGCCCTCCGGCAGCGTGGCAGGCGGAGCAGGGCAGCTGGGCCGTCGCCGGCTCTAACAGATGACCGGTCTGCGTGGTGGGAAGGCTGAGAGCCGACTGCTGCTTTGCCCTGAACCGAGAGTGAACCTGTACACCAAGGGAGATACGAGCTTGAGGCCCAGGAGATGCGGTTTATTTCCAACTCTCTTCTTGATGTTTTGCGTGACCTTGGCAGCGTGCACCACCTCTCTGCCGCGTTTTCGTCTGTGCGGAACGCGGCAGGGCTTGGTGTGGCTCGTCATGCTGAACGCCCAACGCGGGGCTCACCGGGACGTGTGACACCTTGCTCCAAGGCAGAAGTTCAGTTAACAAACAGCTATTCTGTTTGCCTTATTCAGCCACAAATGTAATAACAACAGAGATTTTTGTTTCAAATATAACTGCGAAAGGTAGCTTTTGAAGCAGCGATGTTTCTTAATTATCAAGCTAATTTGTTGTAAAAGTTGAAAATTCTCAGTATTGCAAGTTTGATCCTTCTTGAAAGTTGAGGTGCTGTGGTTCTGCTTTAAACTCTGTTCGGAACCGCAGCTCCAACATCAAAACTTCATTCAGCAGTGGGGTTTGTGAAGGGAGGCAGGTGCAGGACAGCAGAGGCAGCGTCTCCGCGGCTTGCTAGGGCTCATCGCCGGCCGCAGGAAGAGCGGCCGGTCGGTAGCTGCCCTGCGCGGCGCGGCGGCAGCGCCTGTGTCCGTATCCCGAGCGTTCAGCGTCATGACTTTTGCACGTGTTTTATCACTGTAACCTGTTCAGGGAGTTGACACTAGGATACGGATTTTGTGTGTTCAGGATGTACTGATTGTGTCCTCCATGTTTCTCCGTTTTTGAAACATTGTATTTTTAGTATTTTTAGTGCTTCCTGAATAAACACAATCGCCTTCTTCATCCACCCCTTGCCTTGGCGTAAGGCACAGCAGAGACAACTCTGTATCTCCAAGTATTTCTGTAAGCAGCACTACTGTGTTCTGCGTGGCTGTGAGTACCTGAAAGAGTGGTTTCTGTTGGGCTTTTTTTTGGTTTTCCTCCAGACAGAAGCTGTTTTTTTTTTTTCTATTCCTGTTATAACGCAGAAGGGGTTGTGTGACTGGGATTTGTATGCCTGTGTGTGTGATGCCTGAGAAGGTGACATAGTGGGTACCGGGTGGATTTCAGGAAGAGCGTATGTGATTAAAAGCCTGCGCTACTGATCGTGTAGCAGCCTGCAAGGAACTTTTGACAGCTGCCTGTCATGGGCTCGCACGTGCCAGTTTGTCTGGTTAAACCGTGCTGATGTATGTTCGCTATGAAGATGCTACGTTAGTTGTTTCTAATTTGTGGTTTACCGATCTCAAGGAAAAATTTAAAGGTTTCAAGATGCCATTAATTATATTAAATTTTGTTTTCTGAGTTGTAATTTGACTTTGGAATAATTTTGTAACAACTACCTTAATGCAAACACTACTTTATTGAGTAATCTGTTTTCTTTCACAACCCGTTTTCTATTTTCATTCTTGTAAGAGTCTGGAGACTTGACCTCTGAAGAAGCTTTATTCTTTTTCGCTGGATAGCTCTGACCTGTAAGAGCTCAAATTCCTAGGAGTTAGAGTCAATGTTTCAAGATATTATGTGCTGGACTTTCTGCTTTTGCCTTAACTAATAAATTGAAGATATGTTGTCACTGAACTGATGCAGAGTGACCTCCATAAGATTATCGTCTCTCCTCAGCCACTCAGCTCGGATCATGTCAAAGTTTTTCTTTACCAGATTTTAAGAGGTAATTTTTCTTCTTTTAAATTTGATGAAAGTTATGTAGTAGTAGTATTTTTTTTCTTTCTGTTTCTTAATGTTTGTTCTCAAGATATCCTCATCTTGAATAAGTTATTTGTGGAAACTGCTTTTCATTTCGCATGATGAATGAATAGCAAGCATTGATTATTCTGGCTATAAGGGTATGGCCGCCCTGCCGCCTTCCAGCGTAGTCATGGGTAAAGACGGCAAGACTTCCGCTTCACCTGCAAAGGCTTTTTCAATGGCCTGTGAGAGTCTTAAGGTGGGTGGGTGTGTTCTAACAGTCCTCCAGTGCTTTTGGTATCAAGGTACAGAAAAGACACCTAGACTGAGCCAAACTGATAAATATCTGTAACTTTACCCCTTAACGTATTCTGGAGAACAGTCTAGTTTGAATTGTTATGGAACAGTCCACTAAAGTTTGATTTTTAGCTAAAACAATTTACCATAATAGTAATTTTAAACTTGATTATTTTTTTTTAGTCCATTTGGAAACTTTTATCCAAGAAATGAGATTATTGTGCTTGTCTTTTGGGCATCTGATCAATGTTAGTCCAGTTGCTTTTTCATTGGCTTTATTTGAATGTTTTCACTGGAATAAGCTGAAAGTAAACAGTCAATTTTATCTGGTAGTAAATAAATAGTAGATGTTATTCATAAAGAGCAGAGCAAAGAAATCTAGATTATATCCAGAATTAGTATGGGCTATTCCAGGTACCTGTTGTGCTAGAGAAAACATTTATACTCCTAAAGGGCAAGAGGCATTTGCGCCTCTCTGATTACTGAGTTTGATGACTGGGGCAACACTCAAAACTCTTAATTTCTGTCCAAATGGCAATGCAAAACTGTCAGTTAAAGTTTGTTCAGGAGTTACTTGAATTCTCATTCCATTTGCCCAGACACTTCACCTGAGAGCTGAGTGTTCCCCAGTTTAATGCTGTTATTTATTTTGGCTCTATCTGACCCTACTTGAATTATGGCCATTTTTCCATTTTCCATGCTTTGCCTACTTCCGTAGTTCATGTGCGTTAACAACGTCACGTGAACACACTTACTGCTGCTGTGCTCTGCAGCGCGGCGCTTTCTGCTTGACGTTCATCGCCTTACGAAGAGGAGAGCTGCAGCGGCAGCACGCAGGGAGCGCAGGTTGTCTGTCTGTCCTGACACCTGAGTGTCGGAGACGTCCCCGATGGCGGGGATCAGATGTCCGAAGTTCGTTAGCTCTAGGTTTGAATTTTTGCACTAATAAAGTTAAGAAAAGGGCCTGGGCTGTACTGTCGTTTGGCCTGTGTTCTCTTAGCCTTGTTTTATATTATCTGCTGCTGGCTCATGAGGTTTTAGTTTGAAAAAAGTGGGGTGTTTTGTTTTGGTTTTGTTTTTAAAAAGCAAATTAGCTTGGGTTTAATCTGAGTTTATTTCTGAAGCGCAACTGTTACATAGGAAATTGTTAAGTCAAATTTTAGTGCTGCAGAAGTTAAAATCATTCCTGGGAATCGGAGCAGTAAGAGTTACATGTCAATATTCCAGTGCTGAGATTAGCAGAGTATCCATGTCATAACCTGGGAGGTGATGTTTCCGTTTTGGTTTGGGTTTTTTTTTTTAAAAAAAAGACTACTTAAATTACTTGCTCTGTCTAGTTTGTGTACTCCAACAAAAGTTTTATCCTTGCATGGAGTGACAGAGTGTATACCAGAGACTGGAGGCTAGAATCGCATAAAAAATGTGCCAATGGCAAAGTCTTTGCTGATCAGGAGTTGCAAGTCCTTCCAGGAAAATGTTGTCAGCCTTAAACTTCTTTTAAAAGGAAAAAAAGGTGTTTATTTTAATTTCATTTAATATTTCAGGTCTGAAATATCTACATTCTGCTGGCATTTTACATCGAGACATTAAACCAGGGAACCTACTTGTGAACAGCAACTGTGTTCTTAAGGTGCTACTTGAATTTATTGCAAATGTACATATGTGTATGCTGTTCATTAGCAATCAGTTGTTATTGTTTTAAACAAACACATTTCATATGAACACTTTTTCTGAAAGTCATTTTAAAAGAACAAAATCTCACAGATTCTTTAAAAATTGTAAATGAAACAAACATCTTCCTTTCCCCTTTTCTCCCGACCTCTGCCCTAATCTGTGGGATAGACGTGATTCTCCCGTGTGCCGCCCGTGGGATCTCCTGTGCCCTCAGCAGCTGAGGAAGGCAGGAGTTCTCCAGGTGTGTCAGTGGGATACGTACGATTGCTTCAGGGGCAGCGACGGTGGTGTCCAGCGTGCTGGTCAACGTAAGGGCGGCACAGAGTGCCCAAGGCTCTTCCATGAACTTCGTAGGCAGATGAAGTTTGGGAGGGCTTAGGCAAGTTGCATAGCTATGCCAACTATTAAAAAAAAAAAAAAAAAAGTTTTGTTTACATTAATTTGCTAAGCATTCTAATTGTGATTAGAGTTTTGGTCTGTTTTCTTAACCCTCTGGTTCAAGAAATTTTTAAAAATTCTCAAAGCCAAATTGAGTGGAAGGCTGAATCTTTCTGTAAAGAAGCATATCGTGAACAAACAAAATCTGGTTTGGGGTGAACTACTCTGTATCCAGAGATTGGCAATATGTATTTTATTTTATTTTATTTCGTGCAAAGTTTTTTAATCTTTTAGATTATAAATATTGTAATGCCAACTAAAAATGTACTGTGATTTCAAATAAAATTGTAGAAAGTTTAAATGGCTGTGGAATAAAGTAGCATAATTTCTTCCTGTTCCCCCTTCCCTTTGCTTACACAGTTACAACAGATTATCTGATTTGTTTAAATGCTGGTTTGGAATTTCCTGCTTCGTTACCAGAAGGTTACCTATTTGAAATGCATGAAATGTTTTGGTTATTTTAATTTTTTTATTTACCTTCTCAATTTAGATTTGTGATTTTGGATTGGCCAGGGTGGAAGAATTAGATGAATCTCGTCACATGACTCAGGAAGTTGTCACTCAGTATTATCGAGCTCCAGAAATCCTGATGGGCAGCCGTCACTACAGCAATGCTATTGACATCTGGTCTGTAGGCTGTATCTTTGCAGAATTACTTGGGCGAAGAATATTGTTTCAGGCACAGAGTCCCATACAGCAGGTATAATTAAATTTCCCTTTGAAAATTTGTCTACTGTGTAATTTCATGGAATCAGTTGTACTGATGCATTTTGAACCTCAAACTCACTTTTGTTTCGCTTGGTTTACACACAGGCAAAAAGCCAGGCTACCCTGAAACGCTGCGACGATAGCTTCCAGACAGTGTTAAAAGTAGTTGTTATTAACGTTAGCTTTTGAAATGTCTGTTTTTTTGTAATCGCCTGTAATGTGCTGCGGTGCCAAAGCCTGCTGTAGCATTTGACTGAGATAAGGTAAAGGTGGCATAACGGGGGTCAAGCCTTTTGTAACAACTAATATGAGAAAGTAGCAAGTTTTCTGTCAAGGTATAATTGGAGATACACTCTTGGCACTTGAACTGTGTAAACTGCCGGTTAGTAGTATTGCTCAGACTGCTTCATTTTAGTGACAGTCAAGTGTGTAAGAAGGTATTGAATATTTTTTTTATGTTGTATAGCTGTGGCTAGGTATAAAAACATGAAATGCACGAGAATACTTCATCACCATTCCAACCGTAAGCAAGCTAATATGATTACATATGTCTCTAATAATCCTGAAGTGCTATTTTTACGGTAGCTGGAAAATAATGTCTGCAGCAAGGTATTAGAGATGGATGCATTTGTACTTCTAAGAGAAGAAACAAGATGTGCTGACGTAAAAATGTTGATCTTCAATGTTGCTAGTACTCATCCATAGATCAGAAACTACGTAGCATTAAAATTGTGAGATTGCCTGTATTGACGGGGAAGAAGTAAAAGCACATTGCAAACTTTTGTTGAAGGTGCCATTCCAAGCGCTGTGCTTTTCTTGTTTGCTTATGCACAGAGCGTTCTCAGGGGTTTGAGAGGCGTTCCCGTCAGCGTGCTGTTTGCAGCATTCCGACATGTGAAATGCTGGGGGGGGGGGGGGGGGGTGTGTGTGTTTTTTCTGTGGCGGGGTGCGTGGCGCGCCGGCGCGGTGCGCCGGGGGCGACCTCTCGTCATCCT
>Ga0181612_105145_pt1 | contig 11077 bp, 5 predicted proteins | sample HoacroProtozoa21_FD_119630 | JGI IMG/M metagenome (GOLD analysis project Ga0181612, IMG submission 119630) | Hoatzin crop microbial communities from Cojedes, Venezuel. Combined Assembly of Gp0051906, Gp0051904, Gp0051908 | reverse complement strand
TAAACCTTACTTTTTTTGACAGATGCATAAATCTTCTGGAGTGAATCTACCCTTCTTTTGCTAGTCATCACTAAAGCAATGTATTCCTCAAGGGAGGGGTGAACACCCAGAGAGAAAAAATACAAAATGCTAATGATAGAATTTATAATTAAAGCTAACTGGTGATTGGGATTACAGATGGAGGAAACCAGGGAAGCTAAAAATGTGGCATTTTGTATAGCTCAAAACCCCAGCCATGTTTAAGGGCTGGTAAAGGGCAGGAGTGACCTTTGGGGCTCTCGCCTACACAGCTCTGCGGCACAGCAGTGGCAAGCGTTACAAACAGAAAATAAAAAGGTTCTGCTGTTTGTGATAGGAAGCGTGGTAGTGGTGAAAATCATCCGTAATGGCAATCCCTCTCTCAGCTTGGAAAGGGAAAACTTGACACTGCAGAGATGCACTAAGTTTTGCAAGGTTTTTAAATGAAGTGGAGCTTTCTGCAGTCCTGAACAGATGTTTATATAATAATAAAATGGATTTTGCGGAACGCTTTTACCATCAAATTGAGTAGGAGAAGCAACTCTGTATCATGGAGCTGCATGAGTAGGAGAAGCAACTCTATCATGGAGCTGCACGATTTTAAGATTAAATGGAATGCAAAATCACAAAGTACCTTTTATTAACCTGATGAAACTCCAGTAAGACAGCAAACTTCTGGTTTTTAAGTTATAAGGTGCTGCTTATCCCGATGAATGGGCCATCAATCCTGTAGGATTGACATTTACTGGATTTAAGTGGTGGAATTTGCAGTAGGCTTTGCGTTTATCATAACTGGTTTGTGAATGGTGACAGACCTTAATTAGCTTGACACAAATTCATTAAAGAACTGTGCCACAGTACAAAAGATCAGTGAGTGAGAGCCTGAAATATTGAGCTCAGATAGCAAAGGGTGTTGCTAATAACCAGTTGTGAGAGAGTTTTCTCCGAAGGAAAGACTGCGCAAGTAGGGTACAGGCACTTGCTTTGGCAGACTGTTGGCTAAACATAAGCAAAAACACATAATAAAGCTGAATTAATGAACTCTAGGTGTTTATTGGCTTTACAAGGCTATAGAATCATTTGGAACATGAGACTTGAGTACCTAATTGCAAAACTCCAGGTTTGAGTAGCTGATATCTTTTTTTCTTTGGACAATTCAGCTTCTGCAGTGTTTGGTTAAATCTTCATGCAATAATAATGTGTTCCTTAAAATTGCTCAGAATGGGTGAAAACAAGTCACTTCAGGATGGTTCCAAACCCCAGCCAAGTTGATGAAAAGGCAATGGGATTTGTAACAAATGTCCTTGTTTAGGTACTTAACAGGAGGATAGATTGTGAAGTGTTATTCATAATGCAACAACAGTAAAAGTGTGAAGTATGGAGGCAAGTGTATTTTTCTATATTTTTTTTACCATTGGCAGTATAACACAGTTGTAAGTCTTGACCTGAACTGTTTTCAAACTTTTTGATAGGATTTTTTTTATCAGTTCTTTTAGTCATTACAGATTTGTCATTTTAAAAAAGTGTTCAAAAGTCACTGTAATCCTTTGTTTTACGGAAAAACTACAATCTAATATTTTTCAGTATTTATTTAATTCTCTAGCAATCTTACGAATTAAACAAATGTGGTTTCATATTGATTGAACACCATTAAATCCCCTGGAATAATAGTCAAGATTTCTTCAATATTGGAAAATCCTTACTGCAACTTTTTGCTCATTAAAAAAATTCTTATACACAAGATGTTTTTTATCTACTGAGAAGTGATGCTGGGCTCCACAGGACTGTGAATGTTTCCCTTGACTGATAATTTTGGGCTGCGTTAATGGACTAGAGTCTTTGCTGAAAGAAGCAAAATTTCCAGCAGGCCTGGTTTTACTGTTTGCTTTGGCTTTAATGTTAAAATAGGACATTTTTAGCCATTTTGAGTTCTACTTGGGCTTCGGAGAGCTCGAAGTCGGCTAGAATTTGTGGCATTAAGGGAATGAAATGTTTCTTTGCTAATGTCTTTTAAGACTAATGCCTGGAAATGTCTGTAATTCCCTGATACATTTGAAGGGAAATGCAAGGTATTTTAAAAAAAGGGGGTGGGGGCAAAGCACGGTCACTTCTATAATGCAGAAGTGTCAATTTAAAAATGGCAGCTTCTGGAACAAGAATGTATTACCCAGAATTTCTATAACTTACTGTATCGGTGAGCGCTCAGGAAGTGTTTGTATAAAAAAAGATGACCCGTACATAAAAGCTTTTTGGGACCCATGATGCTTTTACGTTATATTAAATACCTTTTAGAAAGGAGAAGTGCATCTGAAATGTTTGTCCTTCCATTGCTTAAAAGGCTCAGCGTGCACTCATAAGTTAGCAGGGTGTTTTATGTTATTTGTATATAGGCATCCCTGTTCTCTGTTCTTTTCCTGAGAGTGCATCTATTTGCGTTCATAAATCACTCCTACGGTTGTGTGCCAAACAACGAAAAACTTCGTCCAGTGCTTCAGGAGTTAGGAAAGACTCTTTTTAGTCAATTATATTAGAAGTTGCTTTATGTTTTTGTTTTTATTAGTTACAGAAATGCGTTTCAAAAGGTTTTAAAATAAAATATTAATATATTTTCTTTTAAACCTGTAGTCCTCTAGTCTGGTGCATCCAAATGTTCATTAAAAATAATTTGGATATAAATGGTATTGTACCAGAATTCAGCTCAGAGCACTAATTACATATAAAAGCTTTGGTTACGCTAAGTGTTCAAGTACTTGTTAAAAACAGACCATTCTCAATCATCATCATTAGCATGGATATTATTAAAGAACATTAAAGTTTATTTCAAGGAAGTACTGACTCAGGGTGAGCCAGATATCTGAAAACAGAAATGAAAAGGCTGAACTTACATCCTTGGCTGAAGAGAAGGAGAAAACCAAAGTCTAAACGTCTGGCAGAACTTTTTCAGGAGGGTTTGTCTGCTGAGTTAAAAAAATGGGACAATAAGGACACCGTCCTTTTCTGGGATGAGTGTAGTAGGTGTAGGCTTGTAGTTTTTCTCAACGTACTTGGAATACGTAGAGTCTTCCAGTGCAGTGTGGTCTGAATAGCGCAGAATGTTTGTAATCTGGTGCGTTTGCCTTCGTTTCCATTTGAGAGGTGACAAAAAGAAATAATGTAGGTTTGGGGGGGTGTGTACACCATCCGAAGTGGTGCATTGGGCTTGCGCAGCCGTAAGGAGCCACACAGCAATTCCAGTTTGATGCCAGGTTTGCAAGAAATCCGTAGTCACTTGCTGTAAATAGTCTACAGGAATGTGGAAGCAGAGACTACTGCAACTCCCATCAGCGCTCCCGCTTTCGTTCTAGCACCCTCAAGTGTTGTTTTTTGTTTCGAATTTAAGAAAATAACTTTAAAGACCCCTTCCCAAAAAAGCAGGAATCTATTGCTGCTCCAGACTAGGCAAATCTTCATCCTGTATTTAGGTGTTTACGGCCCCTCTTTGTTTCAGTGAAGAGCAGCGTTGTATTCCTGAAAGAATTCGCTACAAAGGATGTTTTGAGGAGCCTTTATGCTTTCATCTGGGTGAATAAAAGTTCATAGTTAAGGTAACATAGATCCTGTGAAGCTGAGCATGAACTCTGGAAATAGTGGAAGTAAGCAGATGCATTTTTACAGTGCTGTAAAGTAAAATCTTTGTAAATATGCACTAATTACCTCCCTGACAGGGAACAAAACCAAAATCTGTATCAATTTAGGATGCTAGGCTTTCTGTAAGCTGTTTTTATGAATAATCCAGTTTATGTATTTATTAACCTATAAATACATTTTTATAAATCTCGATGACATTTAGGTATTTTATTAACCACAATAAATGCCAGAGAAAATTGAATTAAGAAAGCTTGTAATGTGCTTTACTACCAGTTTTAAAATTTTGCTGAGCTGTAAATGGCTCTGCTTTTATATCAAGAATAAATCTGTTTGAAGACTACAGGAGTAATTTTTTTCCTTTGTTGCCAGAGGCCCTGACCTTTTTGTTGACGGCTGTTTTTTAACAGCTTCACCTATGTCTTATTCTTTCTGATTCTGTAGAAATTTGATGATCTGCCTTGAGCAGTAGTCATAGTCCCAGAAAGAGAAGGGAAGCTGCTTAGGGGATGGTACAAAATACTTTCCAGTACTGCAAGATGGAGAGCTTGGAGGATGCTGGAACAAAGCTGTAACCAGCCTGAGTCTACAAACACCTTGCAAAATGCATACACGAGCTTTCCCTTCTATTTTTCCTATTGTTGCAATAACAACCTCAAAACAGGTGCTAGGTTCCCCTAAAATATGGGGGGGGAATCAGATTCCAAAAGGTGAGGTTCTTCCAGATGAGAACTTTCCCCTCCATTTACAGAATAAAATGCGTAACTTGAACAATTTGCAGTGGATGCACCACCAAACCAAATTTTTTCTGGGTTAAGTTTTTATGGTTTCTTCTTTGGTTTCTGAAGATGCTTATATAAAAGTTCACCCTTTACTGTTGATCATCCTTTCTTATGCCTTTGTGCAACAGTGAGCTTGCACTCATTGTGTACACGTCCTACGTGCCTTTGGCTGCTAGTGACCATGTTCCCTTCCTCTGTGAGTGTGTATTTTTCCGTGTATGAATGTGAGAAAGCAAGAGCTGGACTTAACACACTGAGGCTTTTCTTGTGAACTCATTTTTTCCTCAGTTAATGAAGTACAATGACCTCATTATTTCAGAATGCTACTTCTTCATTTTTATGGTATCTAATCCAGTGCCTGGGTTGAAGTTAAAATCAGGGAAGCATCTTTCTGGGTAAAGACATTGATTTAACTAATTCTGGATTAATATTTTAATTCCATGATCGTTCCTCGGGATTGGCTACATGGACAGAACTCCTTCCTCTGTGTTAGGCTGATAAAGTTGAGGAGCTCTGTGTACCTGAGAGCAGAAACTTAGCTGCATGGTATAAACGAACTCCTGCTTGTTGGAAATGAGAGCCGCAGGATGCGTCAGGCCCCGGGTACCACGGAAACACCAGATTAGCTTCAAGCATCTTCTCAAAAGGCCCAAGACTGAAATGGAGTGTTTAAATGAATTCATGATGTGTGGCCCAAAATGTGGAGAGCAAAAACACTTTAAGGGGTTATTGGTGTAAAATCCGTTCCTGTTGGTGTGTTAGAAAATCGAACCAGAGCCCAGAGCAGAACAGGTCTCTGTAGCGAATGGGGCAGTACGAGGAGCCGCGGCTCCATCGATATAAACCGGGAAAACTCCATTGATCTAAAAATATTCGTGAGAGTATAAACTGCAGGCAATTAAGCAGGCAGAAGGGTGTGAGAGTTGAGGTCTCAGAAAAATATCTCCATCTTTATCTTTTGTTTTTTATTTTGTCTCTGGAGTGCATGATCACGGAACGAGCATGTCCTTTGTTTATGTTGGCTGGGAGGCCTCCTTTGAGGAGCCACTGACCACCTCTTTCATTTATCAAAGCTTTCTTATCCATCACAGGCATAGCCATGGATCAGAAAGAAACAATGCGCTGAACAGCAGTATCGGAGGCAGGGAGCAGCTTCCCTCCTGGAAGAGGAAGGTGTCTGAGGTTCCACCAGGATATTTTGTTGTTGATTGGGAATAGTGGATATAGTTCAACTTGCATGAAATAGTTAAACTATCTGCTATTTAATTGAAATGGAAGATGGGACGAGGGGTGGAAATAGCTTCTTACTGCTTCAGATTACAGCATAATTTAAATCTTGCATGGGTGGCCCTAGCAATTAGGAAAAATGAGATGGTGAAGCCAGGCACGTTGTATGATCTGACCCATAAAATGATACGTCATGTGACATCTTGGTGTATCCTGCATAAAATCTGTAGCAGGGTACTACTTGAGAGGGTTTGCAGTTTCCAATAAAGACCGCCTTTAGAAACGGCCAGAGCTCTCAATATGGGCACCTTTCCCTAAAGAATAAGGTAAATGTAAATATCCCGCTTAAAACAGTAAATGTAAATACCCTAATTGCCATGTAAAGTCTTTGTGTAGCTGCCAGAAATACATGGGTAAGGTTACTTTATGGTTATTACAGCGGAGGGGCTGGTACCGGCAGGGGAGTGGGGCCGGGGCTGGCCCATGTTTCAATGAGGGACTCCAAGGAGCACAGGGGCTGCTGCGGGGTTGGGTGTTGGGTGATGCCCTGCCGTCGCTCCCGGTAGCGTTCTGCAGCAGGAGGGCTCGAGTGTGCTCGGTATCTCGCGTTGATATCTTCTAAAAACAAACATTCAGATGTTTCCCATTGCATAGTTTTCTGTTACACTGGAATCTGCTATAACTTCAGGAGTTTTAGTAGGGGCGGAAGAGACTCGTGTTGCTTATAGATGGATATAGAAGGGTGAAAACAGAAAATACATCTTTGGGATGATCTGGAAGGCATGATGAAGTGATATTTCTGCTTAGTTGCACTGTGTATAGGTAGTAGTAATGTAGTAGTAAATACATATTTACAATATAAATAAATAAAGTAGTAATGAGACTGGAGATTGTGTGTCTTCCTGAGCGGTGGTAGGGTCAAGTTACAGAAACAAGCAGTAAAATCTTCCCCCTGCATCTCAGGGCTGTAACTCATCTGGAGACATGTCAGAATCCAGGGGGAAAAAAGACCATCAAAGCTCTGTGCAGCCCATTTCTTATGGGCACGTCAGCTACAGGTCAGTCCTAGGACTGTTTCGTTTGGCCGAAGAACCTGGATTGTATTCATAAAGATGTAAGCATTAAGGAATGACAGGAAAACGACACTGGTGTGTTTCTGTGTGGTTTATTTCTGAAACATTTCTGGGTGGAGAGGGGGTTGGCTGGAGACAGACACATCTGTCATCTTGGTTTCTGGTGAGCACACGTGAATTTCTTAGCCTAAAATATGTTTTATCTTGTCTTATTTTATGTTTCTTCTTGGAAGTGTTAGAGACATGATAAGCTTTTTTTTTTAAAAAAAAAGCTCTTATGCTTCTCAGTAGGCTAGTTCAGCAAAAAAGAACCTTCATTTCTGGCATAACGTAAAATGTCTATCATTCAGTATTACTGTGAGTAATGCCCTCTGTGATTCAAAATGCTTTTATGTGGGCATTTATCTCAAAGAAAGAGCCGACGTTGACCAACCGCTTACTGCATTGCCCCAGAAACCAAACACCAACTGAATTTTCTTGTTGTACTCTCATTTATATTGTTTTATTTATAATGACTAGCAAGACCTACTTTTTCTCTTTCTCCTGACACGGGCATTGGTAGTGCTTACTGGTGTCACTTTGTTGAACAGCAGCGTATCTTCAGAGCATTTACGTATTCCAGTACTTAATCAAAGGGAGAATAAAGCAGAGCCAGTGTGAATAACATTTTCTTTCTGTATGTATATGCTAGTCTTGAAATGAGGATGCTCTGGAGATTTTTAAATAGACTTTTTGACTCTGACCCAAATACCTGGAGAGTATTAGGAGAAATCCCTAACTTGGATCAAAACCACGCAGGAGTGAAGTCCTCTAAATGCTGCTGCAGGCCAGCATTTGACACCATGATATTTTCAATACAAGATGTACAGAGCTTAAGGGGAAAAAAAAAATATTCTCAACTTGAAGGTCAAAACAACTGAAATGGAAGTACTTTGAGTCTGATAATCTGTGATGGTATTTTATGGACTGTAGCTTTGTATCCCTGGGTCACTGTTTTCTGTCATTGATCACTGTTATCCCAAATCATGTCCCTGCTATGAGATGTCCTGCTCGTCTGGGCTACCTGCCACTGGAAAGTGGACTGCGAGGAGGAATTGGGTAGCGTGCCCGTGTCCCTGGTGAGGGCAGAGATCGCAGCGTACCTGTGCGCAGGAGCCCACGGCACCTCATGCTACTATGCAGAGACCAGCTGAGTTCATAAAGTACTTCAGCTTTAGCTTCCATCATGTACTTACAGTATGTAAGTTTTGGTTTTAATCCAAAATACTTTAGTTAGAAATAATTGCTTTCCTGGTGTTTTTTTGTAATATTCATCATGCTCTTATTCTATCTTCTTCCTTGCTCTACCAGGCTAATTATTTATGTTTTGAAACAGAAAATTTGTACGAAGATGAGTACAAGTGTACAGCTGTTACTTTAGTCCTGAAATCCGTAGAACATTTATTGAGCTGCAACCTAATTAGCAGTGCTGTTGGTGCGAGAGCTGGGCCCAGTGCAAACTGGCTGATCTTCCATTTCGTGTGTTTGTCTGCTAGCACCATAGCTGAAAGCAGCAGGAAATGATGATGAATACAGATTGCAACATTCACTTAAGCTTTTCAGAGATTGACTAGTACATAGGCGTTTTGAATACTTTCCAGCTGACTTTACTTGATTTAACATACATGCAAATACACTTAATATTCCTCTTTGTAAGCCACTTTGGTTGTGGATAACAAACTAGAAATAAGGTGGTATCAGGCTGAGCTGGTAATAGTCATAAAGATGTCATCTAGTTGTGACTGTCTTCTAAAGGACTTCTTAAAACATGATCCAAACAACTGGAGCTGCTGAACCATCTCCCTGCCCATGGGATTGGGGACTTGGTGGTGCTGTGACCATGGCAGCGTGGCCAGCTTCTGATGTAAGGGTTTGCACAAAGGGGATGCACAACAGATGTGGGGAGAATTGAAGACAGGAGAAGATACTGAATTTTAAGAGTGAAAACAAGAAGCAGCTTCCCTTACAACAACATTGAAGTCTGACTGGAACTGATGAAAGCAAGGGATTTCTCCCAACTTTCACACTGTTCTCAATACACCCTGTTGTAGCTTGAAGGAGTTACAAGCTGCCTGAGGACAGAGCTACAGAGGGTTTTGTTAATAATGAATTGTCTGTTTTGATTTGAACTACTCTTGCTCTTGTCATCTAAAATCAGCTGCTTCATATTATTTTCAGTATTTGATTTGTACTGACTAGTGTGCTCTATTTAATGTATAATTCAAGTATTTTAACATTCCAGTAGTTGCTGTGCATTTTTAACACGGTAGTTAACCTCTTGGTGCTGTTTTGCTTAATGACCTGGTCAATTGCCTCTTATTTACAATGAAGGATTCTGATTAGTTGTTAATAATCTGAAAAATCCTGGCAAAACAGAGAACCTTGAGAAGTCATTTGTTGGTTGGTGTTTGTATTTCAGTTTGGAATTCAGATCCTTTTGCACGGGCATAGAGCTCATCGAGCAGGACAGAAGGCAGTGCGGGGAGGAGAACGTCTGATCTGGAGATGACGTTGGCTGCTAGCTTGGGTGGCTGAAGTGTAGGTGGTTTCACTCCTGTCTGCAGTCTAGTAAAAGTCAAAGGGCGTATCACCAAGGGATTTGGAGCATCCATTTTCCCTAAAGATGCTGTGGGTTGACGCTTTAGTATTTTGCTTTCCCAATGAAGGACCGTAGTCCACCTGGAAATCCATGAGTCACTAAGACTACGCTTGGGCTCAGTTTGAAGTTGCAGAAATGCAGATGGTTCATTAAAATACCCCATTTTTCCTCTGTTTAGAAACTGCCAGAGAGTAGCTGTGCTGCCCAGCCAGGCTTGTCAGATGGTTCTAGAGCTGGGCTCATCCCACCCATCTCTGAAGGAGATCAAAACTTTCTCTTGCCCGTCTGTCGGAGCGCCCAAGAGACCACCATTTTATTTACTGCTTTTTTTTTACATAAAGTAGGGGCTGAAGAGATCGTACTCACTGGTAGATTTAACGGGAATATAGCCTAAAAAGGTTTATTTCAAGCTTCATCCCAATGGCTAAATGATAAGCTATTAAAAACCCTCCCTTGTTTAATGTAACCTTCAGTATAATGCAGGATGAAGTGACCCTGTCAGGCGGTGCCCTGGTGTAGGGTGTCAACTGGTATTTGTTTCATAAGCAGTGTTGTAAAATGCCTTCATCTTTTCACATCTTGCCTGTCCCGTAAGGCTAACGCATCTGACCTCTGGAGTAGTGCTGGCCCGTTCTGCTGAGCACGTAATGCTTTGAGAAGATGGCACGAGTGTAAAATGTTTTGAGATATCAATTTGCCCAGCTAATGAATGCAGAGCAAGATAAATAACGCACGTATGCAGATGTCACTGGCGCTTAGGCATGTGCATGTCAGCGTTGATAAAGTGGTGAACTTCCAGTGTTTCGACTCGATTAGCGCTCGTCTCTTCAGCGAAGCAGTGGGGGGGGGGTTCATTTAACACCGCAGCATCAATTGCTGTTAGGACCAGATATTTTTTTTATTTCTTCCTGCTTGAAGCAGGTCAGTCTTGAGAATTCAGCAAAACAAAAGTGCACGTGGCCAGAAACATTCAATACACGTGTTTCTTCTCTGTGTGGCTCTTCTACTCGACAGCCTCTCCAGATGAGAAGGTGGGAGGGTTACACGAGCTGCAGTGATGGTTTGTGCCTATGGAGGGGGTGAAGGAAGAGTTGCCTGCTTCCCCCCCACCCCCCCTGTGGACTCTTATTGCATCTGAACACAAAAGTACTTCTTAACATGATATTCAGGAACATCATTTTCTTCTCTTGGGCAGCCATAGTTCACAGTTGCTTTGGCAGTTACATTCTATTTAATCTGTCAATTTTTCTCACATGGTGTAGCTGCTGTGAAAGAAATTGGAGCCGTTAGACTGTGTGCTTTGATACAGTTTGTGAAATGCAAGGTGGGAGACGGTAAACCAAACACAGCATGCCAGTAATTTCTTTAAAATTGCTGATGTTCCAGCACTGCGATTCCCTATCCTAGGGAGCTGTCATCGTGCCTCACGGAAGAGGATTGTGTTGTGTAAATGCTTCATTTTCATTTGTTTCGACGTTTTGGCGGTGGCTGTTAAATACGCTCCGCAGTGCTCGGAAGCTTTTCCCCCAGTTTCTCGTTTCTGATGACCCTCTGCTCTCTGCCTGGTCTGAGGTGGCTGGGATAGTGCAAGTCAAACTCCTGCGTGCGAAGGCTGCGTGCGTAGCTTCCCGTCAAGCTGATCTCTGAAATCACAGAATCACGGAATGTTTGGGGCTGGAAGGGACCTCTGTGGGTCACCCAGCCCAGCCCCCTGC